>Ga0081479_112412_pt2 | contig 64135 bp, 65 predicted proteins | sample MamHotmetagenome_FD_70984 | JGI IMG/M metagenome (GOLD analysis project Ga0081479, IMG submission 70984) | Hot spring cone microbial streamer communities from Mammoth Hot Spring (Liberty Cap Streamers), Yellowstone National Park, USA - T=72 v2... | ecosystem: Environmental > Aquatic > Thermal...
CCTTTTAGCAAGGCTCTCAAACAGAATAATCAACGAAGTAAAAGGCGTAAACCGAGTAGTTTACGACATTTCCTCCAAACCCCCTGCAACCATTGAATGGGAATAAAGAAAACCTTTTCCTTCTCAAACTCATCCATGCAGCCTTTTCCTTGTTTCTACTTTGCGGAACCTATTATCTTGAAAAAAGGACTTTTCTCCTTCTTCTTTTTGTTTGTTTCTTAGCAGAAAGCCTATGGGAATTTATAAGACTAAAAAAGCCTGATAGTTTACCAAGATTTTTACGCATTAAATCCTTGCTTAAGGAAAGGGAGGCAAAAACTTTTATGGATGCTTGGTATTTCATTTTAGGTATTTTGATAGCAAGCCTTTTTCTTTGGGAAGCTTAGCTACAAGCACTAATCCTTATAGTTGGAATTTCTGATACAGTTGCCTATTTTGTAGAAAAATCTTTAGATGGACCAAAGATATTCCATGGGAAAACATTATACGGTTCATTAAGATTTTTTATTACTATCGTGTTAATACTCTACGCTTTTGGATTATCAAAAGTAGCTGGTGTGGTTTATCTTTTTCTGCTTGCAGCCCTTCTTACTCTTTCTGAAGCCCTTTTTAAAAGGGAGAATCTGTCTATTCCGATTGTATATGTTTTATTCTGTTCTTACTAATAGCAAATAAGTTGCTTATAATTACCATTTTGAAATGTCAAATCTCGACCCCCGTCTAAGTCCCCCCGAGCATTCTTTTTGCGTCGTTCCGAGGCGCAGACGAGTAACCTCCGCTTTTCATTCCAAAGATGAAATGCTTCACTCAGCATGACAAAGTGGAGTGGGAAGAGCCGTTAAGTGAGGGGTCTCCCTTGCAATCTTGTAGGGGCGAGCAGCTGCTCGCCCCTTACAAAATAAAATATTAGGCGACCGGTAGGTCACTCCTACGATAGATTTTTTTTATTGAGCAATAGCTTACTGCCCGAAAGATAAAGAGGGAATACTTTCTTAATGTGACATTGCAAATTAGGAATTTTGGACTAGTTTTCTTGAAACTTATCTGTATTCAAATTAAGATTTGTTCAAAAAACTCAAAAGTGAGGTGACTTATGAGTAAAGAGTTGGGACTTGGTTCTATAATTTTGAGTGCCCATCTTTTCATGACCTTTGTTGGCTTTGCTGATGTCCTTTCTTCTTGGGAAAAGCTTTTAGAGGGCAACAAAAGGTTTGTTTCCGGAAATTTGGCTAAAAAGGACTTTAGTTTAGAAAAAAAGAAAGAGCTTCTTAAAGGGCAAAAGCCTTATGCGGTGGTTGTTGGATGCTCTGATTCTCGCGTCCCTCCAGAGATAATTTTTGACCAAGGGTTGGGTGACATTTTTGTGATCAGGGTTGCTGGTAATGTCCTTGACCCTGTCTCTCTTGGAAGCATAGAATATGCGGTAGAACATTTGAAGACCCCTCTTATTGTGATCCTTGGTCATACTCGTTGTGGTGCAGTACACGCAACCATCCATTCTCACGGCAAAGCAGAGGGTAATCTTAAGGCAATTGTAGAAAAAATAATGCCTGCTGTGTCTAAGGCTAAAAGTGTAGCTAAATCTGAAGAAGATTTACTCAACAAAGCTATTGAAGAAAATGTTAAATTACAGAAAGAGTTTATGTTAAGGAATAGTAAAATAATAAAAGAATATGTAAAAGCAAACAAAGTTCAAATTGTCATGGCTATTTACGATTTGGAAACCGGAGAGGTTAAAACTATCAAATAATAAAAGTTTATTCGACATAAATGTTCAACATAAAATGTAAGCTCGACTGGGGATGCCTCTTAAATAAAAATGATCGTATGGGCGCCTGGCCGGGCGTCCAATGTTTTTACTTTGTAATGGGCAAGCATCCATTCGCCCCTACACATCCTCTCCTACGGCAAGGGATCTTCTCATGGTGTTGCTCTAAACGGAGTGAATGATCCATTTAAGACGGGAGCTGACCACCTTTAATAGCCCTATTTACATACAAATTTTGGTGTATAATCTATTTAGGGTCGATAAACGAGTAGGTTCAAAAACAAAAATCTTTACGATTTCTCTCAAAACGGAATGTTTAAAAGAGCAGAATTTGTAAAAAGCGTTTTTAACCTTTCTGACCTTCCTCCTCCGAAGTATCCCGAGGTTGCCATTCTGGGAAGGTCTAACGCTGGCAAATCTTCCTTAATCAACGCCCTTTTCAACCAACGAAATTTGGCTAAAGTATCCTCAACCCCAGGTTTTACCAAGGCTCTCAACTTTTTTCTTGTGGACAGAAAATTCTACCTTGTTGACCTTCCAGGCTATGGGTTTGCCAAGGTTTCTAAGGAGATGAGGTTAAAATGGAAAGAGCTAATAGAGGGATACCTAAGAAGCATAAGAGACCTTCGCCTTCTAATACTCATATTTGACATAAGACGAACGCCTGACGAGCTTGACCTATCCCTTATAGAATTTGTAAGGTTTTTGAAAAAGCCTTATCATATCGTGTTGAACAAAATCGACCTTCTTGAAAAAAAGGAGCTTAAAGAGAGGACAGAAGTTTACAAAGATATTTTTCATCTTCCAGATAAGGAAATATCCCTAACCTCCTGCAAGGAAAGAATAGGGATAGCTTCCGTAAAAATGAAAGTCCTATCAGTTATTTGAAGAAAAAATCCTCACTTTGAAAAATTTTCCTGTAGAAATTTTCTTCAAAATATACAATATTGCTCAATTTTTCACATTAAATTTTAAAAACTTTGACCTACCTGTAGCTTTCTTCAATACTATTCAAATAAAAAACAGAGGGAGGTGTAGCATGAAGGAAGAACGGACAGAGTTTAAACAGGTCCTACCCGTGGCCATCGTTTCATGGTCGGGTGCTCTTCTTGAGTGGTTGGATTTTTACACCTATGCTATTCTCGCTAAGGTTTTAGCAAAGATTTACTTTCCAAGCAGCGACCCTTTAGCAAGCTTGCTTGCTGCCTTTGCCGCCTTGGCAATCGGTTTTCTCTTTCGTCCTCTTGGAGCCTTGATGTTTGGTAAGATCGGAGACCAGTTTGGTCGTAAGGTCTCTTTCTTTACAGCAATCGCCATGATGATGGTCGGCACCTTGGGTATAGCCTTTTTACCAGCTTATGCCTCTTGGGGTGTCATAGCGTCAATTCTTCTTTTTGTCTGCAGGATCGTTCAGGGTTTAGCCCTGGGGGGAGGATTTGGTGCCGCCATTACCTACCTCGGTGAGTTTACCCCCGACCATAGAAGAGGTTTCATAACTGGATTTCTGTTCACGACCGCAGCCCTCGGTATGGCTCTAGCTGGAAACATTGTGTCTATCCTTCAAGGATACTTTGGTAAAGAAGCGTTTGAAGCTTATGGTTGGAGATGGGCGTTCATCATAGCGGGAATTCTTGTTTTTGTGGTTGCTACCATCATTCACTTGCTATACAAAGAAACACCCGTCTTTACTACCCTAAAACAGATCCGTAGGGTTACAAGTTCTCCCATCAAAGACCTTTTTACTAACAAACACTACCTTTGGCTATTTATCCTTGCTTGGATCGGCGTTATCGGCGCCCACGGTCCAATTTGGTATACCAACCAGCTTTATGTGTCCTACTATATGCAAAACTTTGGAATGTCAGCCGGAGATGCAAGTAAGATCCTCGCCTATGCCACTTATTTAGCTATGTGGATGTACCCCTTCTTAGGGTGGGTTTCTGATAAGGTTGGAAGAAGACCTATCCTTCTCCTTGGTATCTATGGTAATGCCCTAACATTTCCCATAGTTTTTTATGTGATGAAGAACTATCTTAACCCTCCTGATACTTCTATGCTTCTTTTCTTGACCGCAATCTTAACCTACTTTAACGGTATTGGATACAGCGGTGCCATGTCAGCCTTCTTGCTTGAGCTCTTTCCCGCAAGGATCCGCACAACCGCAATAGGTTTCACCTACAACATGGGCTACGGAGTTACCGGCGGCTTAACCCCATTTATGATTACGCTCCTGCAGAAGATCACGGGAGATATTTACATGGCCATTATAATTTGGTCAACCTGCGTCCCCATTCTCATGGGATTGCTTTATGTCTTTAAAGGATGGGAGACAAAGGGAGAGAGGCTTTGGGAGGAGCTTTCTGCTGGAAAGTTTGCCAAAAAGGCTATGCTTGCCTCCCCTACGGAGCCACTTGGTGAGGTGATGAAGAGGATGCAGATTGAGGGTCAGAGGATGGCTGTAGTCGCAGAAAACGGTAAATACAGGGGTATGATTGAGGAAAGGATCATCCTTAAAGCCTTGGCAAACGGAAAGAGCATCTCTACCCCTGTGAAAGAGGTCATGGCTCAAGTAGATGCTGTTCTTCCTTCGGCAAGGATCATCGATGCTATGACACTCCTTCAGGATTATGGGCTCAAGGGCATTGCCGTTGCCACTGAGCAGGGCAATGTGATAGGTGTGATCGACCCAAGGTATGTCTTCAACGAGGTTGCCCTCTTGACTGCAGGACTTAAGAAAGGGTTTACCGAAAAGGTTAGAGTAGAAGAGTTTATGAAAAGCCCAATTACGGTTAACGATACAACTAAAGTGGCGGATACATTAAAAACTATGGTGGAAAAAAACATCGGGTTCTTACCAGTTATCAGCGCAGAAACCGGAAAGCTTGTAGGAGTCCTTTCTGAGAAGGACCTCTTGGCTGTGCTTTGCTGCGAGCCCCAGAATGCCGAAAAGCCAGTCTCTGAATTCATAATTAAAGATGTCATAACTGTCACGCCAGAGTCTACGCTTAAAGAAACCCTTGAAAAGTTTATCGACCACAAGATTAGGCACTTACCAGTGGTGAGAGACTTAAGGGTTGTAGGAGTTGTCTCTGTGAAAGATGTGCTAAAGCTTGTGTAATAAAGGTATAATAAACAGTGTTTGCCGTCTCGGGCCAAAGCTCCGGGCGGCATTTTTTTATTTTTAGCTCCTTTACCCATATAATTTTATTCGGAAGCTTAGCAAATCATTCCAAAAAAACTATCCCGAAAAAGGCTTTTCATTTAGGCAATTGGTGTTAAAGTTTTCAAAAATAAACTTTTTAAGGGGGTTAGGTATGAAGGTCTATTACGACCAGGACGCAGACTTGACGATACTTAAGGACAAGGTGATAGCGGTATTAGGATACGGTAGCCAAGGGCATGCCCATGCCCTTAACCTTAGGGAATCTGGGCTTAATGTGATCGTTGGTTTGAGACCGGGTAGCCCAAGCTGGGAGAGGGCAAAGGCTGACGGCTTTGAGCCAATGCTCCCCAGAGAAGCCTGCGCAAAGGCTGACCTAATCATGGTCTTAGTGCCAGACCAAACTCAGCCTGCCCTATACAAAGAATGCATAGAACCGGAGTTAAAACCAGGCAAGATGCTCCTATTTGCCCACGGTTTTAACATTCACTTTGGGCAGATCGTCCCACCAGCTGAGGTTGATGTTGCCCTCGTTGCCCCCAAGGGACCTGGGCATCTTGTTCGGAGAGAATTTGCTCGCGGAGCAGGGGTCCCCTGCCTTGTAGCCATCCATCAGGACTACACCCAGACCGCCATGGCTAAAGCCTTAGCCTATGCAAAGGGGATCGGTGGAACAAGGGCTGGAGTGATTGAGACTACCTTCAAAGAAGAAACAGAAACCGACCTCTTTGGAGAGCAGGTAGTGCTCTGCGGCGGGGTTACAGCCCTCATGAAGGCAGCCTTTGAGACCTTGGTTGAAGCTGGCTATCAGCCTGAGGTAGCCTACTTTGAATGCGTGCATGAGCTAAAGCTCATCGTTGACCTTATCTATGAGGCTGGCTTTTCCTTTATGCGCTACTCCATAAGCGACACCGCTGAATACGGAGACCTAACTCGTGGTCCAAGGATCATCAACGATCAGGTAAGACAGGAGATGAAAAAGATCTTAGAAGAGATCCAGAGCGGGCAGTTTGCCAGAGAATGGATCTTAGAAAATCAGGCTAACAGACCGGTGCTAAACGCTCTAAGAAAAAGAGAGGGAGCCCACCCCATTGAAGAGGTGGGGAAACGGCTAAGGAGCATGATGCCTTGGTTAAAGAAGCAGAGCTAAGAATGAAGCCTTTTTAGAGCTTTTTCAAAGGCAAGGATGGTGCGATCAAGCACCTCCTTGCCATGAGCTAAAGACACAAACCAGGCCTCAAACTGGGAAGGCGGAAGATAGACCCCCTCTTTCACCATCTCTTGCCAAAATCTGGCAAACTTCTCTGTGTCTGAGGTTTGAGCTGAGGCAAAGTCTACCACCTCTTTATCCGTGAAAAAGAGGGTAATCATCGAGCCAAGGCGATGGAGCCTATAAGGTAAAGCTAACCTTTCAAGGACTTCTCTTAGCCCCTTTTCAAGATAGCTTGAAAACTCCTCTAAAAGCTCATAGGTTCCGGGTTTAGAGAGCTCTTTTAACACCGCGAGACCAGAGGCTACGGCTATAGGGTTTCCGGCAAGGGTCCCAGCTTGATAGACCGGACCATCAGGGGCGATAAGCTTCATGATCTCCCGCTTTCCGCCATAAGCACCTATGGGCAACCCACCACCGATTATCTTGCCAAGGGTGGTAAGGTCGGGCTCTACATTGAAATAAGCTTGAGCTCCCCCTAAGGAAAGCCTAAAGCCGGTTATCACCTCGTCAAAGATGAGAAGAGCCCCATACTTTTTAGTAATTTCTCTTAAAAATTCAAGAAAGCCTGGCTTTGGGTAGATAACCCCCATGTTTGCAGGAACAGGCTCAACGATAACGCAGGCAATCTCTTCCCCTTCTTTCTTGAAAACCTCTTCCACAGTTTGAAAATCGTTGAAAGGCAGGCTTATGGTTAAGCTTGCGAGCTCATCTGGAACGCCTGGACTTGCTGGGATACCAAAGGTAGCAAGACCAGAGCCAGCCCTAACAAGAAAACTATCCGCATGCCCGTGGTAGCATCCGTCAAACTTGACGATTTTTTTTCTACCCGTGTAGGCTCGAGCCAGTCGGACTGCGCTCATCGTTGCCTCTGTCCCCGAAGTCACAAGCCGAACAACCTCTACTGTGGGAACAACCCTTGTGATAAACTCTGCCATCTCCACCTCAAGCCAGGTTGACGCTCCAAAGCTTGTGCCTCGCTTGCTTGCAAAGTAGACATTTGCTATGACCTCAGGGTGGGCATGCCCCAGGATGATTGCCCCCCAGCTGCAAACATAATCAATGTATCTATCTCCGTCAGAAGAAATGAGGTATGGACCTTCTCCCCTTTCAAAAAAGATGGGCGTTGCTTTTACCGCTTTACAAGCCCTGACTGGGCTGTTTACCCCACCTGGCATAAGCTTTATGGCCTTTTCAAAATAGAGCTTTGACCTAACCATGATGCCCTCCTCTATATCAGCTAAGGTTTAACTTTTAGCTTAAGATACTCAAGCTGGCACAACTTTTCAAGAAGAAGGATAATATTTACCGCCTCTTCTAAGGAGCTCCCTCCGGCAACAACTCCGTGGTTTCTTAGAACTACGATTTGGTAGTTCACAAGAAGGTTTCCGGCAAACTCCCAAAGGCTCTCAGACCCGGGCTCAAAGTAGGGTAGGACCGAAAGCTTGTTCAAGAGTAGCTTAGCCTCAGGATGAGAAAGGCTTCTAAAATCAAAACGCAAGGCACCTAAAGTAAGAAGATAGGGAGGATGAGCATGGGCGATAGCCTTTAAGTTTGGGTTCTTTAAGTAGGATTTGTAATGGAGCCCCCATTCAGAAGAGGGGCTTCCTACGAGAACCTCTCCCTTCCAATCTATGAAAGCAATATCCCTTTTTGTCAAAAGAGCCTTAAGCCTTCCTTTAGGGCTAATGTAGAAGCCTCTTTCATGCCGGATGGAGAGATTTCCTTCAGGTCCTGCGTTCAAGCCGTAGGCGCAAAGGAGGTTACTAAAAAAACATATTTCTTCCCTTGCATCCCTAAAAGCCCCTTTCATAGCTCTACACCCTCACTTGCTTAACCAAGTCTATGTTTTCTATAGCCCATTCCACGGTTCTTTTTAAGCCTTCTCTAAGGTCAACCTTTGGCTCCCAGCCGAGAAGCTTCTTTGCTTTGCCAACCTCAGCCCAAGTCACCTTCATGTCAGCCTTATGAAAGGGAAGATAAACTCGCTTTGCTCTCTTTCCAAGATATCCTTCAAGGATGTCCAAAACTTCGTTTATGGAGATGGGGTTTTTCCCTCCGCCAAGGTTTATAATCTCATAGCCTAAGGGTTTCAGCCCAAGGATCGTTCCATATGCTATGTCGTCGATGTAGGTAAAATCCCTAGCTTGGGTCCCGTCACCGTAGATTTCAATAGGCTTGTCTTCAAGCATCCACTTGATGAAGCGAAAGATGCTCATGTCCGGTCTTCCTGCAGGACCATAGACCGTGAAGTAGCGTAAAACGGTGATATCAAGGTCGTATAGATGATGGTAGGTGTAGGCAAGGAGCTCGCTTGCCTTTTTGGTAGCCGCATAGGGGGAAAGAGGCTTATCAACCTTTAGCTCCTCATGATAGGGCGGAGATTGACCGGCGTAAAGCGAGGAGGTGCTTGCTAAAACCATCTTTTTTATCCCAAAATCCTTCATCAGATGGAGAAGGTTTAAGGTGCCGTTTATGTTTGCCGAAACATACGCCCAAGGGTTCTCTACGCTTGCCCTCACTCCCGCCCTTGCGGCAAGATGGATAACGGCTAAAAAGGTAAAGCTTTCAAAGACTTGTCTTAAGGCTTCTAAGTCCGCAAGGTCAAGCTGATAGAATTTGAAATTTGAGTAAGCCTTAAGACGCTTAAGCCTCCATTCTTTGAGCAATGGGTCGTAGGCATTATTTAGCTCATCAACGCCAACAACAGCATAGTTTTCTTTAAGCAAGAACTCAGCAACCCTCCAGCCGATAAACCCGGCGCACCCAGTGACTAAATAGGTCATTATATCCTCCATTGCTTTAATTTTTCACAAAGCTTAAAGCTAAGATAAACTGACGGTCCCATGGCGTTTTGAATAAATACAAGCCTTGCCTGCCCAAGAAAGTCTTGCAGGTTTGTGCAAAAGAAGTTCCTACAAAAAAGAGGAGGCATAGGTAGCTTACAGCCTCGCTCCCCTAAGAAGAGGCATCTTTTAGGCAAAGAATTTTCTAAGTCAAGGCTTTTCTTCTGCCTCTCAAGAAGAGCAAGATTTAAGAAAAACTCTTCTTTGCTAAGCTTCCATTCTAAGCCCTCGCCACAGCAAACAACTCCCTGCCTTGCACATTCAGCACAGTAGGCAAAGGACCCCGTAGTTTCAAAGGCAATGTTTGCTTGAGCTAAGGCGCTTTCCAGTTCAGATAAGCCTCTAAGCATCTCCTCATCAGTTTGAAGTTTAAGCCTTATCCTCTCTTCGTATTCCTTTTTTAGGCTTAAAAAGTAAAAGAGGCTATCCATAAAAGGTTTTAAGGGCAAGGTTCATTTTCTCTTGGTAAAGGGTTCCCTTTTGCTTCATAAAAAATGGTTCCGGTAAGGATTTTGGGATAGAAGTAGGTTGACTTGTGGGGCATAAGCCTTCCGCTTGACACAACATCCCTCAAAACCTGGGGTGAAACCCTTGGGAATAGCACAAAAAAACTTTCCCTTGCCTTCACTATTTTTAGCTTTTCTATAGAGTTGCTAAAGAACTCAACCTTACCTTTGACCTTAAGCTCCTCTTCGGTTTGCCCAAAAACCCTTTCAAAAAGTTTTAAAAAATTAAAAAGTGGAAGCCTTGAGAGAATAGGCTCATCCCTTTCAATCTCAGACATCACCTCCTTTTTAATCTGAAAGACCATCCCCTGTCCCTGATAAAATAAAAGAAAAACGGAATTTTTTTCAGCAAACCCTTCAAGAAAAGCCTCTACTTCCTCTAATTTAAAGCTTCTAAGCTCCTCAGCATAATCTTTTAATCTATTAAGCACACTTTCCTCGAAAGGTAAGAGATAGTGCCTGTGCGTAGGGAGCATAAACAAGCTTTCCTCCTCAAAGGGAGTAAGATAAAAAGGCACATACTGAAAATCGTAGCTCTCTTTAGCCCTAAAGAGCCTTTCCATGTGGGCTTTGTAGGCTAAAGCGGTTTGATACCTGTGATGACCGTCTGCGATGTAAATCGGTCTATCCTTAAGATGCTCCCGAAGAAAATAAATAAAATCTCGGTTGGTGATCCGATAGAGACAGTGCCTCTCTTCGTTGAAATAAACCTCAAACATCAATTCTTTTTCTTCGGGAAGGTTTAAAGTTCTAAGCCCTTGGTCCTCATATAGCCCGAAGACCTGGCTAAAGTAGCACTGAGCAGTCTTAAGTAAGGCAAGCCTTTCTTCCTTTACAAAGGAAAAGGTCCTCTCATGGGGAAGAATTTGCCTGTCTTCAAAGGGATGAAGCTTAACGAGCAGGATGAAACCTCTTCTTTTTAAGAGTTTTTCGGAAAACTTAAACTCAAGCTCATAGTAATAGACGGCTGGTTTTCCATCCTTGATGAGGATACCCTTTTTTTTCCATTCTTCAAGCAAAAGCTTTGCTTTCTCTAGGTTTTCGGGAAGCTCTAAATGAAAGGCATTGTAGGGGCTAAGGCTTTTGTAGTAGGAGATTTCTTCTTGGGAGACGATGTCATACTGAGGAGCAACGACTTTTTCTGGGGGAACCTTTTTTAAGTCGTGGTAAAGACCACAGATGGGCTCACAGTCTGGCAATTTTACTCCCTTTTGTGCTTATATACAATTTTTTCCCACAAAATTTAAGGGTAAAGGGCGTCTGCCTATAAAGAAATTATATTATTTTTTATTGAGCAAGCCGCCTCTCGCCCAACAGTTGTTCAATAATTTATTAACCTGGTAAGTCCCATTAAGCAATCGGCTTAAAAAGGTTGCGCTTAAGGGCATAATAGGACGAGCTTTCTTCAGCCTAAAAATTTAGTTGGAAAGTTTACTTCACTTTTTTAGAGGTTCAAGAGAGTATAAAGACTGTTGTTATTTTTTTACTACGGTAGCTTGTTCTGACCAAAAAAACGAGCAAACGCAGTTTGTCTAAGTAGCGTCTCATTAATCGTGTAAAGACTTGAGAGGACAGGAAGGGCATAGAAGCTTCGCCAAGAACTACCGTCCCAAAAACGCTAAAGAGGAGCACGCTAATCCCCTCAGAGTATTTCACGGTTAATTAAGACCACAGAGAAAGAAAGGCTTGGGATAAGAGGGGCGCTTTCAGAGGGATATTTTGCGGTTTTTTGGATGGGACCTTATTATCCGTTCGTCAGAATGGCAACTTTGTGTATTACATCCGGCAAGGAATGGTTTTTAAGAAGGATATATGGAGTGAATACTGAGGAAATTGGTAAAAAGGGATATTAAGTTTGAGGGGAAGACGGAGTAATATATATCTTAAGTGGAGTCACTATGTCTTCCCTGGTCTGAGGCTGTTAAAAAAAGTTCCCTACTCCGTCCTGCCAAGCCTCCTTTTCTTGTCCTGCCTCGCTATCGCGAGGCATCCCTCGCATCGTTCGGGACGGCGTCCCGGGATGTCATCCCGAGGCACGCCAGTGCCGAGGGACCCCTCGGCTTACGCCTCGGGGCGACATAAAGGGTACTCGGAGCGAGAGCATCCCACCGTGTCTTCCCGAGGCGCGCAAGCGCTGAGGGACCCCTCGCTACGCTCGGGGCGACAAAAAAAGGGCTTGGGGCGACAAAAAAAGGGCTCGGGGCGACAAAAAAGGGCTTGGGGCGACAAAAAAAAGGGCTCGGGGCGACAACAGGGAGGCTTGCACAAATTTTTAAAACAGCCTCGCCTATGAGGTGATAAAAAAGCCAGACGAAGTATACATTGAAAGGGTTAAAGATAAAACCTTTTACATTTTTCGAAAAGGTAAATAAAGTAATAATATCAAGTGATGATGACCTTGCAATAAAAACTTATTTTAAGTTAAATAAGCCATTTGAAACCTTTTTAAAAGAGAGGAAAAGAGATGGACTTATCAAGGTTCTCTGATGAAGAATTAATTGAAGAATGGGCATTTAGTTTAGCATCTCAAGAAGCTATAGAAACTTTTTTTGATGATTATTCAGCAGAAGCAACCTTGCCTTTTCGCACTGAAATTCATAAAAGAGGTCTTGACAATCATCCAAAAGTTATAGAAGCAGATAAAAAGCTAATTCAATATGCTTTAAAAGAAAAGCCTTATCCTCCTGTTATAACCGATGATTATGAGCCACCTTTAGAATACTGGTGGTGGCACATAGATAAAATTGGAGAAAAAACCTATCCAGCTGAGCTACTTCCTGAGCACCTCCGAGAACTTTATTTACAAGGATTTTAAAAAGCCTTTTATTTTGGCATTAAAGCCCCTCTTTTTTAGGGGTAAATATAAAACCCTTGCCCCTTTCATTTACAAGCGTTTACACATCATTTACATAGCGTTTACTGGCATCAGTTCTTATTAATAAGGAATTAAGGTAAACAAATACCCGTTTACTTTGTTTATTTATTGTTTACGAGCGTTTACAAAGAAATTTTTGAGCCAATTTTGAGCCCTTTTTTTAAAAAAGCTTAACCAGACGTCCCGACCCAAAATCGCTAAAAAGAAATGGAAGCTCTCATGAAGCAACCAAACAAATTAAACTTCCAACTCTAACAGGAAATTTTAGGCACCTTCCAACAGTTAGTCAATGCATTTAGTAAAACACTATCAGAAGCACTTATGCTTAGGGGGCGCGGGTATACAATCAGGGAGCGGAATTTTAGATGCTTGCTTAAGAGGATTGGGGTTGAGGAAAAAGAAGCTGAGACCTCGAAGTGGCTGCTGGTTAAAAAAATCGGCATACAAATTGGGAAAACAAAAAGTGGTGGACTCGAGGCTAATTGGGAGTTAGAGATCATAGATACGGTCACGGGATTATATACATAGAAACAAAGAAAAAAAATAGAGGTGACAAACGACTACTCGCCTTTCTCAAAAGACAGGCAAACGTTATTGGCCTCTACATTTTATCCAAAAATAGGCTATGCTACAGAAGGAAATACTTTGCTCGAATTACAAGAGACGGATAGTGTAAAGGATGGAGAAGCTTAGAGGAGGGGTTAGGCTTTCTGAGAATGAAATATTAGTTATCAAAAAATGGGCGGAGCTTGCCTTTGGTAAGGGAACTAAAGTCTATCTTTTTGGAAGTAGAGCTCACCCTGAAAAGAAGGGTGGAGACATTGACCTTTATGTTAAACCTATGGAAAAGGATAACCTTCTTGAGAGAAAGATAAAATTTTTAGCCGGGATTTGGGCAGAGCTTGGCGAACAAAAGGTCGATGTAGTGATAGAGACTGACCCAGAAAGACCAATAGAAAGGATAGCTCTAAAAGAAGGAGTAGAGCTCTGAAAAATATTAAGGTACTGCTAAAAAACAATCTACATGAATTTTTAAGACATCTTGAAGTTATACAGCTTGCGTTTAACAAGCTTTCTGAACATGCATCGTTTCCTTTAACTTCTGAAGATTTAATTAGGCTAAGACAAGACCTTAATGCTCTTACCCTTCTTGACAGTATAGCTTACAGATTTTCTAAGCTTCAAGAAACCCTCGGAAAGATCCTTAGACATTATCTTGCTTATCAAGGCGAGGAGGTGGAGGAAATTTTTATGCGAGATGTTATAAACCTTGCTGAAAAGAAGGGACTACCGATTAACTGGTCGAAATGGGTAAAATTGAGAGTATTAAGAAACATTTTAATCCATGAATATGAAGATGATAGTCAACTAATTGCTGAAACACTTAATCAAATTCAGTCATTGCTTGAAGACTTAAAAAGCTTGATAGAAAAGATTATAAAAGAGCTATAAAATAAGAAACAACCTTATCAGTTTCGGCTCAACTCATCTTAGCATCAATAAATCCCTTCGTATGGAATGCAAACATTGTATTAGCTTTTAATTAAATACTCAGCTAAGGTATAAATTTGAAGGTCTTTCGTGTTTTTTTTTTTAAAAGGAAAATGGTGGTAATGCTCGGATGACAAGAGGGGACCCTTGGAGTGGAAAAACTCATTGACACTCCCTATAATCATGCTAAAATAGCGAAAAACTTTTTAGGGGGCGACGGAGCATGCATCCTATCATTCGTGAGGTAGAAGCAAAATACTTGAGAACAGATATCCCTAAGGTCTCTCCTGGGGATACAGTTAGGGTTCATTTTAAATTTAAAGAGGGTGAAGAGAAGGAAAGGATCCAGGTTTTTGAAGGAGTAGTCATAAGAAGAAGGGGTTCAGGCACATCCGCCACCATCACCGTTCGGAAAGTCTCCTTCGGGGTCGGAGTTGAAAGAACCTTTCCCTTACACTCACCAAGGATCGAGAAAATCGAAATAGTTAAAAGAGCTAAGGTAAGAAGGGCAAGGCTTTACTATCTAAGGGAGAGGGCAGGTAAATCTGCCAGGCTCAAAGAGCGTTTTGACCAAAAGGTCATGGAATAGCCTTGAACCTGTAGAAAAAGCCTACTGGTCGCTTGGCTATTGCGCCATAGCAGGTGTGGATGAAGTTGGTCGTGGCGCAATATCCGGTCCCCTACTCGTTGCCGGGCTTATTCTACCGAAGGATTACCATCATCCCCTTCTTAGGGATTCTAAAGAGCTTACCCCTAAACAAAGGGAAAAAATAGCAGAAGAGCTAAAAAGGGTTGCCGTTAGCTTTAGCTTTGCCTGGGTTGAGGTAGAAGAAATAAGAAGGCTTGGAATTTTTAAAGCCTTTCTCCTTGGGCTTGAAAGGGCTATTCAAGGGCTTACCAAGCCTGACCTTATCTTGATCGACGGACCTCATGCCTTACCAAACTTCCAAGGTCTACAAAAAGCCCTGGTAAAGGGAGATAAATTAAGCCTTAACATCGCTGGGGCAAGCATTCTTGCCAAGGTGGAAAGGGATAGGCTTATGGAAGAGCTTGACAAGCTCTATCCCGGTTACGGGTTTGCTAAGCACAAGGGATACGCTACGAAAGAGCATATTTCTGCCCTTAAGAAGCTTGGTCCATCTCCCATACATCGAACTTCATACCACTGCTTTGCCCAATGGTTAACGAAAAAAGAAGCTTAAAAGGTCGATTGGGAGAGGATATTGCTAAAAAATATCTTGAAAAGCAAGGCTATAAAATCATTTACCAAAATTTTCGCACAAAAACCGGAGAAATAGACCTTATCGCTGAGAAAAGGGGGACGCTTGTTTTTGTTGAGGTTAAAGCTGGAGGTCTGGGAAAGGATGGCTTCCTTCCGGAAGATAAGGTCAATTACATCAAAAGAAAAAGGCTCATTGAGGCAAGCAGGCTTTTTTGCGCAAAAGAAAAAAGGCTGATGGACAGAATAAGGGAATTTAGGTATGATGTATTGATAGTAGACCTTGAAAAAAGGAGCGTGGTAAGGCACTATGAATCAGCCTTCTTTGCCGAAGATTGAGCCTCTTGGTCTTACGATTGAAGAGCTTTTAAAAAAAAGGGATGAGGATTTAGCCAACCTTTTAGCTCCTCTTAAGTTCCATGAAGTTCTTGAAGTAGTGAGACAGACCCCTTGGAAGGATAAGGCTCGGGTCATCCTTCTTTCTCCCTACCCAGAAGGTGTGGTAAAAAACCTTCATCCGGCGGAGCTATTCTTCACTATGAAGGCTTCTTCACTCGACCTTGCGGTTGAGCTTCTTTCCTATGCCAAAGGAAGCCAAGTCCAATTTTTCTTTGACCTTGATGCCTGGTATAAGGATAGGATCAAGGCTGAAAGGGTAGCAAGCTGGATAGTCCTTCTCTTTTCTGCCGGGAAAGATAAGGTTTTAGAGTGGCTTAGGGTTGCGGATTGGGATTTTTTGATCGCCGTCTTTCAAAAATTTATCAAGGTTTATAAACGCCCGGATGATGTAGACCTGCTTGAGGCTTACGACTGGCTACCTCCTTATACCCTCGATAATGTTTACTTTATCGAGTTTAAAGTGGATGAGCTTGAGTTTTATTTTCGGCGCATGATTGAGATTTTGCGGGAGGAGATGCCAGAGCAGTATTTTTCGCTTCTTGAAAGCGTAATCTGGGAAATCCCCCTTGAGGTAGAAGAACGGGCTTACAGGTTTCGCAATGCAAGGCTCGAAGACGAGGGTTTAGTCGACTACTACTCTGCCCTTGAAATCTATAACCCTCTTCATCCCAAGAGAATTAGAGCCGTAGAAGAAAAATTTGCCCTTCCTCACGAAGGAGAGGTTGAGCATCCTCTCTTTTTGGTCCCCGTTGAAGATAGGGGCTTTCTTATTGAAAGGGCTTTGGTAGAGATCACGAATGCTTTAGTTTTAAACAGGATCAAAAGAGAGCTTGCCTATCTTACTACAAAGCTTGTCATTGCTGATTTTGTGGTAATTGATGGCTTAAAGGAAATGGAAGAGACAACTAAGAAGCTATGGCATAGTCTAAACCTTGGGCTTGACTATCTATCCCACGGACGGGTTGACATAGCCAAGGAATTTCTTACCAATTACTACCTTGAGGACATCTTCCGAGTTGGGCAAACAGCCTTGAAAGAGCTAAGGCGCTTTGCCATGAGGATCTTAAACAGCAAAGATTTTGACCCGACCCTTTTACGGTATCTTGACCAACCCTATTCTGGTTACATAAAGGGGATCATGGTAAAAAAACTCAATCAAATAAAGCTCTTTCAACCGGAGAGAATTGGCACGGCTGAAGAGTATACTTATTTTTCCCGAGAATCTGAGGTCAAGATGGTCTGGAGGTATATCGAGGAGGTAGGCTATCTTGCAACCCTTTTAGATAAGGCTTTTGGCGGAACGGGACCTATTATAAAAGAAATGTTAGAGCCAGATAGGAACTTTGACCTTTTAAACTTGACTTGGTCGGCAATTGTCCTTACTTCTTTAGCTCAATGGCTTTTGACCAAAGATTTTAAATTTAAAGCTATCCCGAATAAGGAATGGACTAAGCTTTTTCCGATGCTTATGGAAAAAAGTGGTGAACGTTGCTACTTTAGAGAGGAGCTAAAAGAAGCCCTTAAGGAAAACTTTACAGCCTTAGCTCAAGCAACCTATTTTGTTGAGCCTTCTTTCATAGAAAGCTTTGTGGGAAATTTAGCGCAAAGGATGGAAGCCGAGTTTGCCTTTGCTGAACCTTCCACCCCTCCAGACCCTAAGTATCAAACTTTAATTCTCATTGACCTTAAAGGATAGGAGACGACTGATGAAACAAATAAAGATAGGTCTTCTCGGTTTTGGCACCGTTGGACAGGCGGTATATAAGCTTTTGACCGAAAACGCTAAAAACATAGCGGAAAGAACGGGGTTTTTGCCTGTTATTGAAAAGGTTTTAGTTCGGGATTTAAAGAAGAAAAGAAATTTAACCATAGACCCAAAGTTGTTAACTACCGACCCTAAAGATATCCTTGAGAATAAGGAGATAAGTATAGTTTGTGAGTTAATGGGAGGGATAAAACCTGCCGAAGAGTTTATCCTTTCTGCCCTTGAAAAGGGGAAGGCAGTGGTCACGGCAAACAAGGCTCTTCTATCGGAAAAGGGGGAGAAGGTCTTTTCTTTAGTCAACGAAAGAAGGCTTTATCTTGGCTTTGAAGCCTCGGTAGGAGGCGGTATCCCTATCATCAAAACGATGAAAGAGGCTTTGGTTGGTAATAAAATCAAACGGATAGTCGGAATAGCAAACGGCACAACCAACTACATCCTTACTCAGATGCTTGAAAAGGGAATGGACTTTGCTAAAGCCCTGCGTTTAGCTCAAGAAAAGGGGTTTGCTGAGGCTGACCCAAGCTTAGACCTAAAAGGTATTGATTCGGCTCATAAGCTTTCTCTTCTTGCAAGCCTTGCTTTTAATTTTTTCATACCCTTTGACAGGGTTCATGTTGAAGGGATAGATAAGATTAAGCTTATTGACCTTGAGTTTGCAAGGCAGTTTGGATATGTGGTAAAGCTTCTTGCTATCGCGAAGGAGAATAAAGGAAGGTATGAGATAAGGGTTCATCCTGCGCTTATACCGGAAAAACATATCTTGACATCTGTTAGATTTAACTATAATGCTTTTTATATACAGGGTGACTTTGTGGGGGACATTCTTCTGTATGGTCTTGGGGCTGGTGGTGCTCCCACGGCAAGTGCGGTGGTGAGTGATATCGTAGATGCCATAGAATTCTTAACCACAGGAAAGCGAGGGCTTATTAGCTACCCTCGGTATGAAGAGGAAAAATTAGAAAGAATAAGACCCATTGAGGATTGCGAGTTTAGATATTATTTTCGGTTCCAAGTCTTAGACAAACCTGGGGTTCTTTCAAAAATATCTGGAATACTGGGCAATTATGGGATAAGCATAGCATCAGTGGTTCAGATTGGAAGACAAAAGGGGAAGGGGGCTGTTCCCATTGTTATGCTTACCCATGAGACGAAGGAAGGGCTTGTTTCTAAAGCTTTGAGCGAGATCTCCAAGCTTGATGTAGTGAAAGGAGAAGTTAAAAAAATAAAAATTTTTGAGGAGTAGAAAGATGAGGGTCTTTGTTTCAGTAGGAACTTATAGAATTATGGAAGATAAGAGAGTATGCTTACATGCAGGTCCAGCAGGAGCTGGAGTTATCCTTGGAGCTTTGAATAGAGAAACCCGGTTTTCAGCCTTAGCCTTTTTTATTTTTCCTCGCAAAAATCAAACTATTTCGGTTGAGGATAATATTATTTATTCCGGGGAAGAGCTTTTAGAGTACTTTTGGGATGAGTTAAAGGAGAAGGATGAAGACCTAAAGGGTCTTACTTGGGTGTTAGCCGGGGCAAGCAAGTTTAAAAGCGGTCTTAATGACTTCAAACTAATGGAGGAAAACGTGGGTTTAGCAAGGAATTTTCTCACAAAACGAGTAGGGATTGAGAATTTCTTCGAGTTTATATTCAAACCCACTTTTGTCCTGGTTGAGGTTGATAGTTCTGCTAATACCATTAGAATTCTCTGTAATGGAGGGATGTTGTGTCTTTAGGTAAAGAGCTTCTTCTTGAAAAGATCTTTTCTAAGGTTGACCAGATCCCCACCTTCCCTAAGGTTGCCCAAAGGGCTCTTGAGTTGTTGAGGGATGAAAATGTTGATTATCGCAAGCTTGAAGAGGTAATAAAGACCGACCCTGGGATCGCCGCAAACTTCCTTAAGATCGTAAATTCCGCTCTTTATGCTCTACCGCGTAAAGTGGGAAGCATCGCGCAAGCTTTTCTATATCTTGGTGTAGACCAAATTAAATTTATCCTTCTTTCAGCTGTAATTGGAAAGTATTTTGACAAAGAGATGATTGGATATGGGGTTAGTGCAAGAACAATTTGGCTTCATTCTATTGCTTGTGGAATTGCTGGTGAGCTTTTAGCAAAAAGAATAGGTGCCTCAGAAAACTTTATGGAAAGGGTCTATCTTGCCTGTCTTCTTCATGACATCGGAAAGATAGTGCTTGACCTCTACACCAAGATAGAGGTTGAACATTTTAAAAACACCATCAAGGAAAACCCCGAGTGGACCTTTATGCAGGTTGAATGGCTTGTTCTGGGGGTGGACCATGGTCTTGTGGGGGCAGAGCTTCTAAAAAGATGGGAATTCCCTGAAGATGTAGTGTTTTCGGTAAGGGCGCATCATGACGATAGTTTGATGGTCCAAAGGAAGCTCTCAGCCATTGTTGCCTTAGCAAATGTTATTGCCAATTTAATCGGGTTTTATAGTGGTATAGACAGCTTTTACTACTCCCTTCACGACGACCTACTAAAGCTTTTAGGAATAAAACCAGATGAGCTTGAAAAGGTCTGCGAGATAACTTTGGAAAAATCTTTGCTAATAGAAATAGAACTAATTTGAAATTTACCCTCTTGACAACTTTCAAAACCGTAGGATTATTAATAAAAAAATTTAGGAGGAGGGATTAGCTATGAAGAAGGTGCTTTCTTTGGTCCTCACCTTAGCTGTTGCTGGTATGATCGGTGTAACAGCTGGCTGCAAAAAGAAGGAAGAAGCTCCTCAGACAGAGCAAGCTCCTGCAACCCAACCCGCTCAGCCAGCACAGCCTGCTCAGCCTGCAGGAAATGAATCTGCTAACCAGACTGGTCAGCAAGCTCCAGCTGAAAAACCCGCTGAACAGCCAGCCGAGAAAAAGTAGTTTTTAACAAAAGGGGGCATATCGCCCCCTTTTTTATTGTAAACCTTTCTTATAATTCTTTTTCTTTGTGCTTTTCTTTAAAATTCTTTATCTTTTCCTTTAGGTTCCTTATGCTTTTCTTTAAATTTTCTATCCCTTTCATCATCTTCAAACTTAGGACCCCTATCTAACAGACTATCATAATATACTCTATCTTCGAACCGCTTTTCCTCTATGAACCTTTCCTTCTTTTTCCCCTTTTTTTCTTCATACACTACATAATGGACATCAACGAAGCGAGGGTGCCTTTCTTTATACTTGATAACAACCTCAGGAGGCTCCTGGTAGTATTCAGAGATAAATTTTACGTTTGAGAGGACGATTATATCATGGTCGGTTAAGACTATCTTTCTTTTATGATGTTTATGATATCCCCAGGCTTTACCATAAGGGGAACCATAGACGATGTACCTTTCAAACACTACCTCCGGTCTTAAGCCAAAGCGGAGCATGATTTCAACCCAAGAATAACCTCTTTGTCTAAGTTTTATGACCACATCAGGAGAAACTCGCGCTTCTCTTACGATCAAGAAAAGGACCGAAAGCTTATCCTCAACTATTACCGGATACCTTTTTTTTATGATAATGATTTCCTCTTCAGGAACCCTAAAATAATCTCCGATGGCTAAATAGAAGCTTCTAACCTTTCCATCAGAAAGAGAAATGCCTGAGTCTACATCCTTGCCATAGCCTTGAGGAATTGCAAACACCAAAAGCCAAAGGAAGAGAAAAAGTGCAAAATTTATTCCTTAGCAAAAGGGCTTTGTCTTAGTAGATTTTTCGACAAATTTGTCGTCTCTTAAGGCTAAAGCGTTGCTATTTCTGTAATGTAAACAAAGATTGTTGCCCAGGTGCTTTTGTTTTTTCTTCAACATCCTGAGGAGGAAAAACCAAGACCCTTCCATAGACACCGTCATATCCAGGTTGAACAAAAACTTTACCCTCCCGCATACGGGAGATAGCTAAAACAAGCCTTTCATCAAGGATTTTTTTTAGCTCATCAAGAGATTTTTTCAAAAGGATGTCAAACTCCGTGCCTACTCGCTCAATGACCGTTCGGTAAAGCTTTTCTACGCTTTTACTTGCGGCGTTGAGGTTGTAGACCTCGGCAAGGATTTCTATAAAAGGGACCAAATGAACGGAATAGGGTTTATTCTGGGGAATGTAGCCCTCGTCTCTATCGGCAAGGTCCTCTACGCGGTGAAGGACACCGATGGTAAGCGGAGCTCCGCATTTGGGACACTTTCCGCTATTGAGCTTCGTTTCCTTCGGATGTAAAACTACTCCACAGGTTCTATGCCCGTCGTAATGGTATTTACCTTCTTCAGGATAGAATTCGATGGTATAGGCAATCTTCCCCTCCCTAACCCCTCGAAGGATGCTTTCATAAGTTAAGGGGTAGAAAAAGCCTGTTGCCTCTCTTCCGATCTTTGCCGGGGAGTGGGCATCTGAGTTTGAAACAAGGGTAATCGAGTCAAGGGTTGAAATGCGCCAGTTCATCTCCGGGTCAGAAGAAAGCCCGGTCTCGATGGCAAAAATGTAGGGTGTTGCCGAGCCGAAGGCTTCTTCCAGGGTGTCAAAGCCTGAGAAGGCTCCAAAAACAGAATACCAAGGGGTCCAGGCATGAGCAGGAATTACCAAAATCTCAGGCGAAATCTTCATAAGTTCTAACACTAAATCTTCTGCTTGAACCCCGAAGGTTGGACGTCCGTCAGCAAGAAGATTGCCAAGCTTGGAAAGATATTTGTTTATCTCTTCTACAACCTCAAAGTTTGGAGCAATAAGAATAAGATGAACTCGGCGGTTTGTTTTAGACTTTGTGGAATAGATAAGGGATATTTCTGCGGTGGGCACGAAATAGGGGGGCTGCCCAGCTGAGCCTTTGTAGATGTAGAGCCTGCTTTTTCCATCATACTCGAGAAGTTCTTTTAGCTCTTTGAGGTATGCTGGATGGGTAAAATCGCCTGTTCCAATGACTGAGAGCCCTTTTAACTTCCCTACTTCCCAAAGGGTCTTTGGTTCCATGTTTTTTGAGCTTGCTCGGCTGAACTTACTGTGGATATGAAGGTCTGCAAGAAAGGATTTTTCAAGGACCTCTTTTGGCGGAAAAATTAGGTTCTTTCTTTGGCTTTCCACGGCTTTAAATTTAGCACTTTGATGTTATCTTTAAAGAGTATGGGAGAAGCTGGAAAAAAGGTCGTCTGCACCAACAGAAAGGCAAGCCATCTTTATGAGGTGGAAGAAACCTATGAAGCTGGCCTTGTGCTTGAAGGCTGGGAAGTAAAATCTTTGAGGGAAGGTAGGGCAAACTTATCCGATGCCTTTGCCAGAGTGGTTGATGGTGAGGTTTATCTTTATAACTTTCACATAAGCCCTTACCCTCATAGCAGGGAGGCAAAGCTTGCTGACCCAACAAGAACGAGAAAGCTCCTTCTTCACAAAAGGGAGATAAAAAGGCTTGCTGGTAAGGTGCAACTAAAGGGTTACACTCTTATCCCCTTAAAGGTTTATTTTAATTCCCGGGGCCTTGCCAAGGTAGAGTTAGCCCTTGCTCGAGGAAAAAAGGTCCACGACCGAAGAGAAGATATCAAACGGAGAGAGATTGAAAGGGAGCTTAACAGAAAGTATAAAGGAAAGATAAGGTAGAAGTCTTTTAGATGCTTCCTTTAGAGCTTACCATCAAGGGGTTTGGTCCCTACTTAGGGGTCTCGATATCCGAAGAGGAGTTTCGGCTTCTTCAGGATAGCAGGCTTTTCTTGATCTTTGGGGAGATTGGAGCCGGAAAAACCACCCTTTTTGACGCCATCCTCTTTGCCCTATACGGCGAGACAAGCTTCCCTGAAAGAAGGGTTGAGCATCTCATCTCCCATCATATAAAACCAGGGGATCGGGTGGTCCCAGAGGTTGGCTTTCGCTTTCTTTTTGGTAAGGAGGAGATTAAGGTTGTAAGAAGGCTTCGAGCCTTAGCTCTCAGAGGGCAAGAAGCCTATCTGTGGATTAATGGTAGGCTTCGTTCAAACAAGCTCACAGAGGTAAACCAAATTTTGAAAGACATGCTTAAGCTTGATGCTAAGCAGTTTAAGAAGGTTTTGCTCCTTCCCCAAGGAGAATACCGCGAGGTCCTGCTTGCTGAAAGAAGGGAAAGACTTGCCCTTTTTGAGAGGCTCTTTCAGCTTGAAATCTTCTCTAAGCTTGAAGAGTATCTTAAAGAGAAAAACAAAGAGCTAAAGGCTGAATTGGATAACTTAAACACCGAGCTTTCAACCCTTCTTCGGTCCTGCGAAGCCCAAAGCTTGGAAGAGCTAAAGGAAAGGATTGAAAGGACAAAAGAAGATTTAAGAAAGCTTAATCAGAAAGAAGCACTCCTAAAAGAAGAACTAACACACAAAGAGGAAAGCCTAAGAAGATTAGAAAACCTCTACATGCTTCTTGAAAGAAAAAAAGCCTTAGAAGAAGAAAAAAGGCTTCTTTTAGAGAAAAAAGAAGAGTTTGAGGAAAAGGAAAAGGAAGTGGCAAGGCTTAGGGCTTTCAAGGAGATTTTGCCTTATTACGAAGACCTAAAAAGACGCTGGAAGGAGCTAAAAAGGCTAAAAAGCTTAGAAAAGGAAACCCTTACCAAGCTTGAAGAGGAAAAAATAGCCTTTAAAGAGATAACAGAAAGGCTAAGCGAGCTCGAGAAAGAAAAGGAGAGGATTTCCGCTTTAAGGGAAAAGAAGATAAAGCTTGAAGAACTTCTTAAGATTTTGCAAAGAGAAAAAGAAGCTAACACCAAGCTTGAGAGCTTAGAAAGGAGACTAAAGGAGCTAACAGCTCAAGTTGAAAGGCTAAGGGAAGAAAAGGAAGCCATAAACATTATGGTTGAGCTTTCAAAGCTTGAGAAGGAGTATCAAGACCTCGTCCGGGTTAAGGAAGTAGAAAAAGCCTTAGGCGAGCTTGAAGCAAGCATCAAAGACCTTGAAGAAAGGCTTAACAAGAAGAGGAAAGAGTATGAAGCTTTAAGAGACCTAAGCCTTCTTCGAAGGTTTGCTGAGAGATTGAAGGAAGGGGAAGCCTGCCCGCTCTGCGGGTCAACCTCCCATCCCCATAAAGCAAGCCTAAGCGAGAAAGACATCGAAAGAATAACCATCCTTTCCGAAGAGATTCCAAAGCTTGAAGAAGAACTAAAGAAGCTAAGAGAAAAAAGGTCAGAGCTTTTAGGAGAAAGAAAAAGCCTCCTTTCAAGGACAAGGATAGAATTTGAAGAAGAATTAAGGAGGAAAATTGAAACCCTGAGGTCTACCTTAAAAAACAAAGTTTATCACCCCGAGCCCCCATTTTGTCACCCCGAGGCGCTTTTCTGTCACCCCGAGGCGCAAGCCGAGGGGTCTCCCCATATTAAACTATCTCAAAGCCTTTCCGAAAATGAATTAAAGAGAGCTTTGGAAATGCTTGAAAATAAAGAAAAAAATCTTCATAAAGAAAAGGAGGCTCTTATTCAGGAGAAGGCAAGGCTCGAAGAGCAACTAAGGAGCGTTGAGGTTAAATTTTCTGAGCTTGGCTATGAAGAAAAGCCATCCCTTGAAAAGATAGAAAGAGAGCTTTCAGAATTGAATAAAGAAATCACCGCCTTTGAGACGGCTTTTAATGAATTAACAAGCAAAAAAGAAGAGGCTTCGAGAAGGCTAAGCGGACTTCAGACTAAGCTTGAAGAGACAAGGAATTCACTTAAAAGAGAGGTTTTGCATTATAGGGAGGCTTTAACCAAGGTCTTCTTTCTGAAAAAAAGAGGGCTCTTCTCCAGGCTTTCAGAGTTAAAAGAAGCCTTTTCTCGACTATCTTACCTTGAAGGGCTTGAGAAGGAGGTTGAGGACTATAAAAAGCATCTCTATAGTCTAACCGAGAGCTTGGCAAGGCTTGAGGAAGAGCTAAGAACTAAGCACCAAGATTTTTCCCAGATTAGCCTTGATGAGGTTTCTGTTGAGCTTAAAGTCCTAAAAGAAAATGTTGAGGGGCTAAGGCTTGAGAAGGAAAGGATTGACAGGGAGCTTGCAAGGCTTGAAGAAAACTTAAAAAGGTTTGAAGCAATTAAAGCCCAGGGTGAGGAGCTTACCCAAAGGGTTTCCCTTTTGCGAAAAGAGCAGGGGATGCTTGAACATATTTTAAGCCTTATCTCGGGGAAAAACCTGAAAGCGGTATCTCTCCCATCCTACGCTACCTCAATCTTTCTTGATAGGTTGCTAAGGAGGGCAAATCATTATCTAAAGGAGTTTTCCTTCCATAGGTATAGCTTTGTGATAGAGGAAGCTTTGCGTAGAGACTTTGAGCTTTACATCTTTGATGCCTATACTGGTAGGGCAAGGGAGGTTAGGACTCTATCTGGTGGAGAGTCCTTTATCGCCGTTTTAGCCTTTGCCTTAGGGGTGAGCGACCTAATGCAAGCTCTTTCCGGAACCAAGCCCTTTCAATCCTTCTTTATAGACGAAGGGTTTGGTAACCTTGACAGCCAAACCTTAGACCGGGTAGTTCAAACCCTCGTTGAGGTCTCTCAAAGGGCAGACCGGGTTATAGGAGTGATATCTCATCTTTCGGAGCTTAAGGATAGGTTCCCAGCAAGGATTGAGGTTATAAAGGAACGAGAAGGGGGAAGTAGGCTCAAGGTCCGAAGGGTTTTTTGAATGGAAATTAGTCAGTGCGTTGGCATCTTAGCAGGTGGGAAGGGAATAAGGATAGGAGGGGATAAGCCCTTTAAGCTGTTCAAGGATAAGCCTTTAATCCTCTGGGTTTATGAAGTCTTCCTTCCTCTTAATTTAAAGGTCTATCTTTCGGTGAGAAGCCCTGATCAAGGAGAAAGGCTTTTAGGTTTAATCCACTCCGCATTTCCTAAAAACAGCCATCCTCTAAATGTTTCTATAGTTAAGGATGTTGCCCTCTTTGAGGGACCGCTTGCCGGGGTATACAGTCTGCTTTCCACTATGAAAGAAGAGGAAATTCTTATCTTAACCTGCGACCAACCTTTGATTAAGACTGAACTTTTGCAAAGGCTTCTTAGGCAAAGGACAGAAGCTTGCCTCTTTGAAATAGAAGGAAAGGCAGAGCCCTTTCCCTTAAAGCTAAAAAAGTCCGTTTTTCCTTATCTTGAGGAGTTTATAAAAACTTCAAGGAAAAAATCCATAAAAGAATTTCTAAATTTACTTGAAAAATATGATAAGCTAACTAAACTAAGCTTAAAGGGAGAGGAGGCGATTTTTCTTAAAAACATTAACACTCCTCAGGTGCTTGAAGAGTTAAGCAATGTTTAACTTTGAGCCCGATTTGGTTAGGCAAATCAAAGTCCTCATCGTGGATGATGACCAGGATGTTAGGGAGCTCCTCAGCGAAATCCTTGCGGAAGAGGGTTATCTTGTGGAAACCGCTGTTGACGGGATGGAAGCTCTGGATAAGCTTGAAAGCTTTAAGCCTGACCTTATTTTGACTGACTATCAAATGCCCCGCATGGACGGAATTACCCTCTGCAAGGTTGTTAAGAATAATCCAGAAACCTTAGATTTAGGAGTAATTTTAGTAACAGGTTTTAACGATTTTGAGGTCCGAGTGCAGGGTTTGTCTGCTGGAGCTGATGATTTTCTGTCAAAGCCTGTTATGATCCCTGAGCTCAAAGCCCGTATAAAATCCCTGGCCAAAGCTAAGCTTTATCACGATTTCCTTAAGGAGTATCAAAAAAGCTTAGAAAAAGAGGTTGAGAAAAAGGCAGCTGAATTAATTAAGGCTAATTTAGCTCTAACCCTTGCCTATAAGGAGCTTGAAGACCTTTCCCTTGAGATTGTCTACCGATTAGCAAGGGCTGCCGAATACCGGGATGAGCATACAGGTAACCACATCCAGAGGATAAGCCTCTACTGTGTGGCTATCGGGGAAAGGCTTGGTCTTAACGAAAGACAGTTAGACCTTCTAAGGTATGGTTCTATCCTTCACGACATCGGAAAGCTTGGCATACCGGATGAGGTTTTACTTAAACCAGGAAGCTTAACCCCTGAGGAATGGGAAATCATGAAAAAGCACACCATCATCGGCGCAGAGATCCTTAAGGGAACGCGAATTGCCTATCTTAAAGCTGGGGAAAAGATCGCCCTTTATCATCATGAGAGATGGGATGGGAAGGGCTATCCCTTTGGGGTAAAGGGTGAAAACATACCCTTAATTGCTCGAATCGTATCCGTGGCGGATGTCTTTGATGCTCTTACTTCAAAGCGTCCTTACAGGGATGCCATGGATACCGAGACAGCCTTTGAGATCATAGCAAGCGGTAAAGGAACGCAGTTTGATCCTTTGATCGTTGACACTTTTTTAGACATTAAACAACAAATCCTTGAAATTAAGGAGCTCTATCAAGATGAAGGAGAAAGCCATCTCTTTAGCCTGATAAAATCCTTGCGGGAACATAAAAATTCTAAGAATTCATCATAAGGATCTCTCTAAGCCTTAGGGCGTTTGGCACGGCGTAACCTAAACCCGTGTTGTCAAAGTAGACATAGACCTCCTCAGCGTTGAACCTTTTTATAGTTTGAGAAAGCTCTTTTAGCTCCTCTTCGGAATAGTTTGAAAAGTATACCCTTTCTCGCCCGTGCATCCTGATGTAAAGGAAGTTTGCCGTCATAACCTCAACCCAGGAAGGGTATCTTTCCCCAAAGTCAGAAAAGCAAAGACAAACCCCTCTTTTCCGCAAAAGCTCGAAAAATTCTTCATTGTGGAAGCTTTTGTTCCTAATCTCAACCACATGCTTGTAACCTGAGGGTAGCTTTACTAAAAAATCTTCAAACAGCTCTTTGCTAAAGGTTAAAGAGGGGGGAAGCTGAAAAAGAATGACCCTACCCTTTTCTTTTAGAGGTTCTATGGATTTAAAAAAGGTCCTAAGCTCCTCGTCTACATCCTTTAGCCTCTTTACATGGGTTATGCTTTTGTGGGCTTTCACCGAAAAGACGAAATCTTGCGGTGTTTCGGCATACCATTTTTCAAAGGTGGACCTCCGAGGGGTGCGGTAGAAGGTTGCGTTTATCTCAACGGTGTTAAAGCGTTCAGCATAAAACCTTAGCCAATCCTTAGATTTTAGCCCCTCAGGATAAAGAACACCTCTAAAGGAAGGATAGCTCCAGCCCGAGGTCCCAGTGTAGTATTTCATGCCTTTAGATTATCAGAAGTTGTGTTAAATTCAAATAAAGCTCTTTTAAGGAGGTGGCAAGATGAAAAAGGTCATAGCCTCAATTTCAGCATCCTTTCTTCTTGCTCTTAGCCTCACAAATCTTCATGCCCAAGATGCTAAGGTAGAGGTCTCCGCACCAGAAAGGGTTGAGGTTGTTCAGCCAAAAGAGAAGACCTCTCCCGTCTACTATCCTATTCCTTATGTTCCAGTCATGACCGAGCTTGATTACAAACCAGATAAAAGCGCTATCTTTAAGACTGGAAAGGTCTTAACAGGGATGCTTGTCTTTTCCGGAAACATAAAATCTTCTGCTTTGATAGAATTCTACCGGACCCAGATGCGCCTTCAGGGCTGGGAAGAGGTGGGAGCCTTCTCATCTAAGATAAACTTTCTCTCCTTTAGGCGCCCTGAGGGGACAGCCTTTGTGATCATAAGCGAAGGGATGTTCTCAACAGAACTAAGGATCGTCGTTATGCTTCAGGGTGCAAGCTAAGGTTCTATGAAAGGTGAGCTCTTAGGAAAAAGGATCCTCCTTGGCGTCTCAGGCGGCATTGCCGTATACAAAGCCTGCGACCTTGTTCGAAAGCTGAAGAAAGAAGGGGCAGACCTAAGGGTTGTTTTAACAACTGGAGCGGAGGAGTTTGTTAAGCCTGCCCTTTTTTCAGCTTTATCCGGCGCTCCTTGCTACACGAACAAGGACTTCTTTTCCGCAGACGGTCGTATCCCCCATGTTGAACTTGCCCGCTTTCCCGACCTTATACTCTTAGTCCCAGCTACCGCAAGCCTTATCTCCAAGCTAAGATGCGGACAAAGTAGCGAGCTCCTCTTAGCTATCCTTCTTGCAACCAAAGCTCAAATCTTCATCTTTCCTTCTATGAACGCTACCATGTATAACCATCCTGCCGTGCAGGAAAACTTATCTACGCTTAAAACCTTCGGTTATAAAGTTTTTCCCCCTTACGCAGGGGAGCTTGCCTGCGGGGAGGTTGGAGAAGGAAGGCTTCCAGAGCCTGACGAAATTAACGAGGTTGTTAAAGCCTTTTTTAAACCCAAGGATTTAGTTGGGAGAAAATTTCTCATCACCGCTGGACCAACAAGGGAATACCTTGACGAGGTCCGGTTTATCACCAACGCTTCAACAGGAAGAATGGGGTATCTCATAGCCAAAGAGGTCTACGCAAGGGGTGGTGAAGTTTACCTTGTCTGGGGAAAAGACGATGAGCCAGAATTTCCAAACCTTGAGCCCTTGCATGGCATCCCCAAACCAAGGGTCTATAGGGTAAGAACAACAGAAGAGATGTTCTTAGCCTGCGAAGATCTCTTCGATGAGGTTGATGTCTGCATCTTTGCCGGTGCCCCAACAGATTTCAAGCCTAAACAAACCTTCCCTGGAAAGATAAAGAAAGAGGCAAAAGAATCCCTAACCCTTGAGCTTGTTCAAACGGTTGACATTGCAAAAGCCTTGCAAAAGAAAAGAAAAAACCAGCTTATGGTCGGCTTTGCCTTAGAAGAGGAGGCTAAGCTTGAAGTTTACGCAAAGAAGAAGCTTCTTGATAAAGGCTTTGACCTGATAGTTGCCAATCCCATCTCCGCTATGGGAAGCAAAGCCTCGAAGTTTCTTATTCTTGGAGAAACCGGACATAAAACCTTTGAAAGCCTATCCAAGGAAGACCTGGCTAAGGAGCTTGTTGACCTTATTTCTCAGAACCTAAAACTTCAGGCTTCTTAGGTTGATAGGTGCAGAGGGGCTCTTCTTCAAGATAGTCGCCTGTTGCCTCGTAAGCCCTTGCCCGGCAGCCACCACAAACCCTAATGTATTCGCATCTTCCGCATTTCCCTTTGTAGTTTCTAAAATCCCTTAGCTTGTTGAAGACCTCAGAGCCCTCCCAGACCTCTTTAAAGGTATTTTTCCTTAGGTCTCCGCAGGGGATTTCCAAGTAGCCACAGGTCTGCACTATACCTGTATGGGAAATAAAACAAAAGCCAACTCCAGCTAAACAGCCTCTTGTCACCGCATCAAGACCAAAGGTCTCAAAGGTAACCTTTTTACCCTCAGCCCTTGCCCTCTCCCTTAAGATGCGATAGTAATGGGGGGCACAGGTTGCCTTAAGCTGAAGCTGGGATTTTTCCCTCTGCTCGTAGAACCAATGAAGAAGCTCCTCATACTTTTCAGGAGAAAGGGACTCTTCCGATAACTCTTTTCCCCGCCCGACAGGCACAAGAAGAAAGATATGATGGGCGATAGCTCCAAGCCTCTTTGCCAGCTCATGAACTTTGGGCAGCTCCTCGGCATTCACCGCGGTTATCGTGGTGTTTATCTGAAAAGGTAGCCCCACCTTTTTTAAAACTTCTATACCCCGTAGAGCGCCCTCAAAGGCACCCGGCATCTTACGAAAGCTGTCGTGGGCTTTGGCATCAGCCCCATCAAGGCTTATGCTAACCCTCGCTATGCCTGCATTCTTTAACTCAAGGGCAAGCTCTTCGGTAAGGAGGGTTCCGTTTGTGGCAAGAACTGGCTTTAGCCCAAGCTCGTTTGCCCTTTTTGCGATGTCAATGAGGTCTTCTCGTAGAAGGGGCTCCCCTCCTGTTAGAATGATCACGGGATGCCCTACCTCGGTTATCTCTTCAAGGATGCGAAATACTTCTTCCCTTGTGAGCTCACCTTCATAGGGACCACGAGAAGCAGCAGCACGGCAATGCACGCAATCAAGGTTGCAAGACCTTGTAAGCTCCCAAGCTATAAGCCTTGGAACAAAGCTTTTTTCGCCTTCCTTAGGATGCTCCATCTTCCACCCTGTTTTTCTTTTTTATTCTTAAAGGGTCGCCTACCCTTAGCCTTCCACCTCTTAAGACCCTGGTAAAGACTCCGTGGGTTCTCATCTCACATTTTCCTACCCTTTGAAAGATGGCACAGCCGTGATGACATTTTTTCCCGATCTGCGTAACCTCAAACAAACATTCCCCAGCCTCAATAAGGTCGCCAACACCAACTACGCTTAGGTCAACATCGGTTGTGACATTTTCGGCAAGCTCACCAAATGCTATCTCCCTACCGATTATTTCTTTCATTCTGTGGATGGTTTTTAAATCAAGGAAGCTTACCTGCCTATGCCAAGGTCCAGCATGGGCATCGGATTCAATTCCATAATTTTCTAAGACCTTTACCTCCTCTACATTTTCCTTGGGGACACCCTTTTCTTTGCTTATGGAAATAGCGACCACTTTTCCAGATATCATGAGGCTTTCCCCTTATAGTCAACTACATAGTTTCTTAGAACGCCTATGTCTTGGATTTCAACCTCAACCACATCCCCTGCCTTTAGCGGTCCAACCCCTGGCGGGGTGCCAGTTGCGATGATGTCTCCTGGATAGAGGGTCATGATGTTAGCGATAAACTTTACAAGCTTAAAGACATCGAAGATCAAGTTTTCTGTCGTTGAGCTTTGCTTTACCTCTCCGTTTACCCTGGTTATGATGCGCTGAGAACCTGGGTCAAGACCTTTTACTATGTAAGGTCCGCAGGGGGCAAAGGTGTTAAAGGATTTTGCCCTCGTCCACTGCCCGTCTTTTCTTTGAAGGTCCCTTGCGGTGACATCGTTAAAGCAGGTGTAGCCAAGGATTGCCTCTTCAATCTGTTTATAAGTTCTTGGACGGTAGAGCTCTTTTCCGATTATGACGGCAAGCTCTCCTTCGTAATGGACTTCCCTCGACTCGGGAGGAAGGATTATAGCATCCTCAGGACCAACAAGGGCTGAGGTTGGCTTAAGAAAGATAAGGGGCTCATCAGGAATGCTTAAGCCGAGCTCCTCGGCATGGTCTTTGTAGTTTAATCCTACGGCAACGACCTTTGTGGGAATGATGGGACAAAGGGGGCGAAGCTCAGAAAGTTTATGCACTTTTTCAGGGGTTCCGATTTCATACACTTCATTCCCTTCCACGATTCCATAGAAGATAGAGCCCTCTTTCTGGAACCTTCCAAATTTCACAAGCATACTTTTTAGTTAAACATTTATACCTTAAATTTCAAGCCTAAACTCGAGGCTCTTCAAAAAACTTCCCTACTCCGTCCTGCCGAGCGATAGCGAGGCATCCCTCACTGCGTTCGGGACAGCGTCCCAAGGACGAAACGGCGTCCCTAGGAGGAGACCCCTCGGCTTGCGCCTCGGGGCGACAAAGAGTGCTCGGGGCGACACATAAGACGCCTACGGGCGACATTGTCATTACTAACAACGGCTATAACCTGAAATTTAGGTCAAAGCTTGCCCTTCTTCCTTCCCAGGGAATGCCTTTCGACCCGCCACCTGCTCTCTGGTAGTGCTTGTCAAAGAGGTTTTCTACTCGAAAACCAAGGTCAAAGTAGGGCTTTGGCTTAAAAAGTAGATAGAGGTCAACTACGCTGTAGGGAGGAACCCCTTCACCATCTTTCGCTTTGGTATTCCCTATCACCTTATAGCTCGGCGAGAGATAAGCTTCATAGGGAAGAGGAAGCCTAAAACTAAAACCACCCTTAAGCATAAGGCGCGGGATGCCCGCGATATACTTTCCGTCGTAGATAAAGGGTATAGGTTTATCCTCTTCAACCTTAAAAAGGGTAAGGTTTAAAAAGGCAAGATGCTCTCTTAGCCTTAGCTTTAGCTCAGACTCAAAACCGCTTACGCTAAACTTGGGAAGATTTATCTCGGCTTGAACTTGAGGATCACGCCAGATCCTGTCCTTCTGCACCTGATAGAATAAGGTATTTCTCAAAAAGATGCCTCTTCCTACAGCATAGACAAGGGATGCTTGAAGGGTCTTTTCTTTTTCTAAAGATAGCTTCCTAAAAGAATAGCTTCCTACGCTCCGGTCCTTTTGATGGTAGAAGGAGGGGATGTTTACGCCCTCAGTGTAGCTAAGAACAAAGGAAAGATTAGGACTTAGCTTATAGGAAAAGCCAAGCCTTGGGATAAACCTTCCGGGGTAATCCTCATAACGCTCATACCTTCCGCCAAAGTGAAGGCTTGCTTTTCCAAAGGTCTTTGCCGTAGAGAAAAAGAAGGCATAAAGCAGGTCGTCATCATCGGTAAAGGCATAAGGAAAAGCCCGCAACCCCACGAAAGGAATTCTAAAATAAAAATCGGTGTGATAGGAATTAAGCCTTCTCAGCTGCCATTCCGTGCCCAAGGTTAAGTCCCAGCCTTTAAAATTCCTTGAGGCATAGGCGGTAAAATCCCATCTTTGAGGCTTAAGATAGTTCTTATAAGCTGGGAAAGAGGTAATAGTTGTGTAAAAGGGGATTTCAGCTTCAAGCACAGAAACCGAAGGTTTAATAGTCCATTTCCATTCCCCAAGGAACCCCTCCCGCTTTAAGCCAAGGGAATAAAACCTTACCTTAAGCTTATTACCAAGGAGACCCTTAAGTTCAGGAGAGAGGTAAGGAGACCCGTCTATCTTCCTTTCTATCGGGGTTTCTTCTTCCGCCAAAAGAAAAGAAACTTCAGTGTTTCCTAAGAAGACCTTTCCGGATAAGGACCTTGCCGTATCAACCTCATAGCTTTTTGCTCCGCTAATACGCTCTGCTCCCCTTTCCACATGATAGCCAGACAAACTAATCGGACCCTGGGATAGCTTAAAGAAGGCTCTCGTTTCCCTAAGCTCGCCAAGGGTAAGAGATGCCTCTTTCTCCTTAGGATGGTATCTCCTTTCAAGGTTTACCACCCCGCTAAAGGAGCCGGCACCGTAAATACTTCCCCCTGCCCCATACATGAGCTCTATTCTCTCAACATCAAGAAAAGGATAAACCCAATCTAAAGGGAGGCTTTCATAGTCTGGGCTCGTTATTCTAAAGCCATCCTCAAGGAAAAGGACGCTTGCCGAGGTAATGCTTCTAAAACCGCGGAAGGTTATAGACCTTTCCCCGTAACCAGAAGATAAATAAAAGGAGGGGAGATAATCTAAGAAGCTTCTTAAGTTTTGAAACCCAAAACGCTCTAAAAAATCCCTCTCATACACTGAGGCAGGAACTGGGCTTTCTTCAAGGGGCACCTCTTTAAGGAATAGCCCCTTGCTATAAAAGGTCTCTTCCTTGGCTAACTCATAGGGCTCTATGAACTCTTCGGGGGTATCTTGAGAAAAAACAACCTCTGGTAAAATTAGACAAAAAATGACGATCATTACAAAAGGTGTAAAAAAACTGCACTCCTTACTCTTCCACATAGTAAACCCCTCCCCTCTCAAGCTCGGGTTTAGCAAACACCTCTTTTAAGGTCTTTAAGTATCTCTGCTTAGGGACTCGATGAACAATTTTGTTTGGATGTTGTAGATCAAGGTTTGCTAAATCTACAAGCTTTATCCCATGGTTTTGTCTAAGCCAGTGTTTTAGGATGTATTTAGCCCGTTCATCATAAAGAAGAGGGTCTGGAAGGAGCAAAAGGGGATAACCCATGCTTAAAGCCTTGGGTAAGTCCCTCTCAAGGTCGTTAACATTAGAAAGCAAAACGGCTTTTATCCTTTAATACCTGCTTAGGTCTCTAACATAAAAGGAGGTATAGCTTGAATGGAAGACGGCAAAAGTCTGACCATACCTTTTTGGGCTTTCAGGATGGGGGAGAGGAGAAACATAGACATCCTGAGGAGTGTATACCTCCGAGATGTATAGAATCCCTCCCACGACCCTAAGCTGGGATGGACAGTTTATCCTCTTAGCCTCCCGATAAGCCCTTATCCCGTAGATAAGAACCCTCTTTTCCTTGCAAAGCCTTTCTTTAGCTACCTCCCGATAACCCTCAAATGGCACGACATCAATAGTAAAGACAGGGATTTGAAAGGATTGCGCATTAAAAAAAGTATAAAAAATTGTAATTAATAACCAAATGTAAAAAATAATTATTTTTAACCCCCCCTCGTACTACTTTTTCTGTTTCTGTGTTACGCATCGGCTACCCCTTTATTGTATCCTCAAGGTCTTTAAAACTAAAAGGCTTTCGCAGGACTCTCTTTATTATCCCTTCTTGTTTTAAGGCTTCGATGGTCGCAATATCCTCGCCAGCATAGCCTGTCATGAGGATAACATAGGATGGTCTTTTTCCAGCCTCTTTTAATTTCAACAAAACCTCAGCCCCGTTCATCTCAGGCATAAACATGTCCATGAGCACAAGGTCATAATCCTTTGCTAAAAGAGCTTCATAGGCAGTTTTTCCGTTTTCTAAAGCTTCAACCTCATACCCAAGCTCCGCTAAATACTCCTTTAAAGCCTCACTTATGTCCTCTTCATCGTCAACAACAAGAATCCTCCGTATAGGTTCTGGTTTAGCTTTTGCTAAGGCTATTTCTTGTTTTTCTGTCTTCTCGGCTATCCTTTCTTCTTTAACTATGGGTAGATAGATTTTAAAGGTTGTGCCTTGCATGGGCTTGCTCTCAACTTCGATCCTACCTTGAGCGTTTCTTACAAGGTTATAAACCACGAAAAGCCCAAGCCCTGTCCCCTTCTCAAAGCCTTTGGTGGTAAAAAAGGGGGTATAAAGCTTTGCCTTAACCTCCTCTGTCATACCGCATCCAGTATCTGATATCGCTAAAATAAGCTCTTTTTCGTCTAAAGAGACAACGGTAACCTTTATCTCTTTCCTTTCTACTTTGTCTTTCACCTCCTCGATGGCATCAACGGCGTTTTTGATAAGGTTTATCAGAACCTCTTTTAAACCATCAGGAGAAAGAGGAACGGTGTAGGGTTTAGGACATGCGAGCTCATACCTTAGCTCAATCTCCCTTGGGACCATGGTCCTAAAAACACCCATTAGGTTTTGAATAAACTCGCAGACATTAGAAGTGTCACCCGGGATGCTTTTTGTAAGATAAAGAATCCGCCGGGCTAAGTTTTGTCCACGGGAGGTTATGCTCCTTATGTTTTCAAAATGTTTGTTTACCAGGGAACAATCTCCCTCTTTTATTCCCTTCTCTGCAAGCTCAAGGTTAAAGAGGATCATCTGCAAAAGGTTGTTAAACTCATGGGCATAACCTCCAGCCATCGTCCCAATGGCAGAAAGCCTTGCACTCTTTTCAAGCTCAAGATGAAGCTTATGCTCCTTTGAAAAAAGCTCCTTTTCCCCCTCAGTGTAGGTTTTTATAGCCGAAACTAAAGCATCAAGCTCCCTGTAGCCCGTTAAGCTCAACTCGCCTCCCTTTTCGAGCTCAAGGACAAGCCTCTCAAGGGGCTTTTTAAAGTAGAGGTAAAAATATCTTAGAAGAAAGACCGCTAAGACTAAAATCAAATTAAAAAATAGAAAGAAGGTTCCGGAGAGCGCAAGAAAAAAACGCAAATAAGCCTCGCTTGATGCCCCAAGATACATCCTAAAATTAAAGGGCTTAAACTCTATCACTTCAAACTCCTTTAATCCCTTTGGCTCCTTTACTAAAAGAAGTTCAACCCCAAGCTGAGGGACTGAATTTTCAGAAACTATCCTTTCAACCTCTCTTTCGGCTTCAGAGCTTAAGCTTTCTAAAAGCTCTTGAGAAAGAGCCGGGTCAAAGGCTTGAAGGACCTCTCTCTTTTTTAGGTAGTTGTCATAGGCTTGGCTTAAGACATTTTCAACCTGAGCCCTGGTCAGCTTGATGATAGCTTTGGTGTAAAGCTCGTGAAGGTTTGCTAAGCCCCCTATCACCAAGAAAAAAAGAAAGGTATTGACCAAAGCTCCTAAGAGAAGGGTTGAAAGAAAAAACTTAAACCCGTAGCTCTGTAGGGAGGATTTAAACTTTTGTTTTAAGCGAGATAACATACATCCTTAGCCTAAAATTTCCTCTCAAGTTTAAACCATACCGTTCCCTTAGCAAAGGGAATTTAACCAGCCAAAGCGTTTGATTTCCTCTTCGGTGATGATAGTTACTGGGCTTGGCGAGTCCCCTAAGGCTTCCTCAAACAGAGAAGCACCTTTTACATACTGCATCTCGGTAAGAGCAAGCTCGTAGTAGGAAATAGCTTCCTCGTTCGTCGTAGCAAAAAGGGTTAGAGGAAGAAGGAGGGTTAAAAGAATTATGAATAAGAATAGTTGCATTAAAACAAACCCTCCTTTATGAGCTTTATGATGCTATTATTCTTAAAAATACTTAATAGTCAAGTAGGATTTTGAGGCCGTTTGAAAAAATATTTTTGTATAAGCCCGCTACCATCCAGAGCTCCCCTTTTTTGTCGCCCCGAGCTCCCTTTTTGTCGCCCCGAGCTCCCTTTTTGTCGCCCCGCGCTCCCTTTTTTGTCGCCCCGAGCTCCCTTTTTTGTCGCCCCGAGCGCAAGCGAGGGGTCCCTCGGCACTGGCGTGCCTCGGGAGGACATGGATGGGCTGTCGCCCCGAGGCGCAAGCCAAGGGGTCTCCCTGGGGCCGCCGTCTCGTCCTGGGGACGCCGTCCCGAACCAAGAAAGGGGTGTCTCGTTATCGCTCGGCAGGACAAAAGTGGACAGTCGGGGTGACAAAGAAGGATGGATGACATGCCCAAAAGATATGCTAAATTTTCTAATTTAAGTAAAACCTTTTTCAAAGGAGGAAGAGATGAAAAGGCAGGGCATTGGTTTTATCGGTGGGGGGATGATGGCTGAGGCTTTGATAAGGGGCTTCTTGAATAGCAAGCTCTATAAGCCTACAGAAATCCTTGTGTCTGAGCCAAACGCAGAAAGACGGCAGTACTTAGAAGAATTTTACAGAGTCTTAACAACCTCTGAAAATCCAACAGTTTTGCAGAAAAAGACAACGGTTATCCTTGCGGTAAAGCCCCAGGTCATGGAAGGGGTTTTAGCCGAGATTAAAGACAGCGTGACCCCTAATCATCTCCTCATAAGCATTGCCGCTGGCTTACCCATAAAGTTCTACGAAAAAAGGCTCCCCGAGGGGACAAGGTTCATAAGGGTTATGCCAAACACCTGTGCAACCGTCGGAAAAGCTGTAAGCGTAATAAGCAAGGGAAGCTTTGCCCTTGATGAAGACTTAGAGTTTGCAAAGCGCCTCTTCTCAACCGTTGGTTTGGCCTTAACTTCAGAGGAGCGCTACATGGATGCGGTCACCGCCCTTTCAGGAAGCGGTCCAGCCTATGTTGCTCTATTTATTGAAGCCTTGGCTGATGCTGGAGTCCTCGTAGGATTACCCCGGGACTTAGCCGAAACCTTAGCCCTTGAAACAGTAAGGGGAACCGTTGAGCTTATGAGCCAAACCAAAAAGTCACCCTACGAGGTCAAAAGCATGGTTTCATCCCCTGGGGGGACAACGATTGCCGCCCTTGAAGCACTATATGAAAAAGGTTTCTCTGGGGGCGTGATGTCAGCCATCAAAAAAGCCTACTTAAGGAGCCTGGAGCTAAAGGTTGAATAAACGAACCGTCTTCCCTCTCCTTATCTTTCTTTTTTTGATATTTGTTGCTTTTTTTATCTACTACCTTTATCGAAGCTATAAGTATGCCACAACGGATGCGGTGTTTGTCCAGGCTGACACCTTAGTTTACGCAAGCTTTACCAAGGTTAACGGAAGGATTGTCAAACTCTATAAAAAAGAGGGAGATGAAGTAAAGGAAGGGGAGGTGCTTGCCGAGCTTGAGCCTGAGGATTATAGAAGCAAGGTTTTAGCTCTTTCGGCGGAAATAGAAAGGGTAAGGAAGGAGAGGGAAAGCCTTGAGAAGGAGGCTGAAAGGGTAGCGGGAAGCATCCCCCTTAACGCTGACAAAGCTCGCCTTGGTATGTCAAGGGTCCTTGAGGAGATGAGGTCCGTTGATGAGGAGATAGCTGCGGTCAAGGCAAGCCTTGAGCAGGCTGAAAGGGATAGAAAGAGGTATGAAGCCCTTTTTAAAGAGGGTTTGGTCTCAAGGCAAAGCCTTGAGCTTGTAAGAACGCAAGAAGAAGAGCTAAAGCATCGCATCGGGGCTCTTAAGGCAAAAAAGGAAGCCCTTGCCAAGGAGAGGCAAAGCCTCGAGAAAGACTTAAGGCTTGCCCTAAACGAGGAGAGAACAGTTTCAAGCCTTAGGGCAAAGGCTTCTGCTTTAGCTGCGCAAGAGGAATCCCTTTCCAAACAGCTTGAGGAGCTAAAATTCTACTACCAGAACACAAAGCTTGTGAGCCCAGTCTCAGGGATCATCGCTAAAAAGTTCCGTTCTGAGGGGGATGTGGTTTCTCCAGGGCAGCCTGTTTTTGCTATCGTTGACCCAAAGAGCTTCTATGTCCTTGTCCTTCTTGAAGAGAATAAGCTTAAAGGAGTGGTAAAAGGGGCTCCGGCTAAGGTTCGGCTTGATAGCTATCCGGATGTCGAGTTTGAAGGGGAGGTGGAAGAGGTCTTAGCGGCAACCTCGGCAACTTTTGCCCTCGTGCCAAGGGATATATCTGCTGGAGAATTCACGAAGCTTGCCCAAAGGGTTCCAATAAAAATTCGTTTGAAAAAAGGTCCTATGCACCTTCTTAAGGTGGGGCTTGGCGGTGAAGTTGAGATAAAGCGCATAAGGCAATGAAAGACTTCTACTATCCCGTTCCCCCAAAGAAAAGGCTCCTTATCACCTTTGTTCTTATGACAGGCTTTTTCATGGCAATTCTTGACACAACCATCGTTGACATCGTCGTCCCAAAGATGATGGGTCCTCTATCAACTGACCTCTACGGCATCCAGTGGGTGGTTACAAGCTACATGATGGCTGCGGCAACGGCTCTTCTCTTTGTAGAAAACTTTGCTCAATACCTTGGTTATACCTACTGCTTTATCCTTGGGCTATCTATCTTCACCTCGGCAAGCTTTCTTTGTGGAATAGCTCAAAGCCTCCCTCAGATGATCCTTTTCAGGGTCATACAAGGGATTGGGGAAGCCTTCCTTGCCGCAACTACGCAAACTTTGCTTGTAAGCATCTATCCTCCGGAGAAAAGAGGGCTTGCCATGGGGATATTTGGGCTTGGGGTAAGCTTTGCACCAGCCCTTGGTCCAACCCTTGGGGGCTTTATCACCGAACACCTTTCCTGGAGATGGATCTTCTTTGTAAATGTTCCAATCGGAGTAGTAAATGTTATCGCCGCCCTTGCCCTTCTTCCAAAAGAGATAGGAAGGCAAGGCTATTTTCAGTTTAATCTATTAAGCTATATCTTTGTCGCCTCGGCAACCATATCCCTTCTCATCATGCTCTCTAAGGGGCAACAGCTTGGCTGGTTTCAATCCCCCATCATCCCCTTACTTCTCTTTTTAAGCCTTGCCCTCTTTTGTCTTTACTTCATAAACGAGCTTCGCTCTAAAACCCCGCTCATTGACCTTTCTATCTACAAGATCCCTGAGTTTGGCTTGCCCATGGGGATGCATTTTTTTACCCTTGGGTTCGGGATGTATCAGGTCTTCTACCTTCTACCCCTCTACTACGAAAACCTAAAGGGGCTGACCACCTTTCAAGCAGGAATTCACATCTTAGCCTTTGCCATCTTCATCGGCACGTTTAGCATCATTTCAGGCTACCTCTCAGACAAAATTGCTCCCGGTATAATACTCCTCCTAAGCCATCTCCTCTTTTTTATCACCACCTACTTTCTCATCCCTCAGCTAAACTACTACACGCAAGCCTCCAAAGCAGCAATCCTCACCATCCCCCTTGGCATCTCTATGGGGACCTTCTTTGCCCCGCTTACAGCTCTTTCCCTAAGACGCCTTGGAACAAAGACTGGGCTTGGCGTTGCCCTCATGCACTATCAACGCTTTGTAGGAGGATCCTTTGGGACAGCCCTTGCTACCAACCATTTAGAATTCTACACAAACAAAAACTTTCAGCGCCTAACTGAGCTCCAAGACCCAAGCTATGTTTCCTATTTTTTGCAGGAAAAACTACCCTTAGCAAAGCAATTTTTTAGCGAGGATATTGCTGGGAAGAAGGTTTCTGCCCTTATTTATCATGCTGAGTATGTGCAGGCTTTAAGCTGGGGTTTTCAAGAGACCTTTAGGAAGGTTGCCTACTGGGGGCTCCTTGGTGGGTCCTTCCTTATCCTTCTTTTTCTAATCAGGTCTAAATTCCTCAAGCACCTCTTCCGACTAATTTTTTGTAAGCATGCTCAAAGACCTTTATAGCGCAGTATTCTCCGCACATGGTGCAGGCTTTACTTCTTGAGATTCCGCCTTCCATACGGTATCTCCTTGCCTTTTCAGGGTCGATGGATAGCTCGATCTGTCTTTCCCAGTCGAGCTCAGCCCTGGCTTTAGCCATCTCAAGGTCCCACTCCCAAGCCCCTTTCACCCCCTTTGCCAAGTCTGCGATGTGAGCCGCTATCTTTCCGGCAATAAGCCCTTCCTTCACATCCTCCAAGGTAGGAAGCCTTAGGTGTTCTGCTGGTGTGACATAGCAGAGAAAGTCTGCACCGGCTGACCCGGCTATCGCCCCACCGATTGCCGAGACAAGATGGTCGTAGCCTGGGGCAATGTCTGTGGGCAAGGGTCCAAGCACATAGAAGGGAGCTCCATGACAGAGCCTCTTCTGTAAAAGGACGTTTGCCTCGACCTGATTTATGGGCACATGCCCTGGACCCTCGATCATGACTTGCACGCCCTTATCCCAAGCTCTCAAGGTTAGCTCACCAAGGAGGATGAGCTCATGAATTTGAGGGGCATCTGTAGCGTCGGCAAGACATCCCGGTCTAAGCCCATCCCCTAAGGAAAGCGTGATATCGTAGGCTCTCGCAATCTCTAAAAGCTCATCAAAGTATTCATAAAGAGGATTTTCTTTGTTGTTGTAGACCATCCATTCGATGATGAAGGAGCCCCCTCGAGACACGACACCCAAAACCCTTTCCTTGTTCTTTAGCCTTTCCAATCCCTCCCTTGTTATGCCGCAGTGCACAGTCATAAAGTCAACTCCCTGCTCTGCTTGTTTCTCAATAACTTTAAAAATCTCTGATACCGTCATCTGAACCATCGATTTTTTATGGATTTCAACGGCTTCAAGGGCTGCCTGATAGATAGGGACTGTGCCAAGAGGGAGTGGACAATTTTCTCGAATGACCCTTCTTATCTCGTCAAGGTCGCCCCCTGTGGAAAGGTCCATGACAGCATCGGCTCCATACCTTATCGCTATCTCAAGCTTTTTAAGCTCTTCCTCGATGTTTACCCTATCTTTCGAGGTCCCAATGTTTACATTAACTTTGGTTTTTAGACCTTTACCGATGGCACAGGGCTTAGCGAGGTTACTCTTCTTGTTCTTGCAGAGAACGATCGTCCCCTGAGCTATGCCCTCCCGAATATAATCCGGAGAAACACCCTCAGCCTTTGCGCAAGCCTCCATCTCAGGGGTAATTTGCCCCTCTTTGGCTAATTCTTTAAGCGTCTTATCCATGTCTTCCTCCGCAAGATTGAGAATATTTTTAAATTTAATGTATGTTTAGCGGGTTTAATTAGTTTAAGTGAAGTTTTTCACGATAGAGCTCTTATCGGTTTAGGATGGGTAGGTTTCTACGACGATGGCATCCTTGCCCGAAAGTTCCTTGAAGTAGACGCTTACATACTCATCTGGGGCAAGTTTTTTTAGTTTTAAGGCGCAGTAGTTTGGCTCTATGGGAAACTCTCTACCTCCGCGGTCAACGAGGACGGCAAGCTCGATCTTCTTTGGACGACCAAGGTCGATAAGGGCATCAAGGGCAGCGCGAACCGTCCTCCCCGTGTAGATCACATCATCAACTAAGATGATGTTTAAGTCTTCTATGGAAAAGGGGATCTCCGTTTTTTTAACCTGAGGCTGATGGGCAATCCTTGTCCAATCATCCCGATAAAGGGTAATGTCTAAATATCCGCAGGGGACTAAGACACCCTTCTTTTTGTGAAAGATTTCTCTTAGGCGGTTTGTCAAAGGGACCCCACCGCAGCGGATGCCAACGAGGGCAACATTCTCTAATATAGGATGATTGTCTAAGACCTTGCCTGCAAGCTTTTCGATTAGGGCTTGAATTCTCTTCGGTCCTGCTATAATCTTTCTCATACTTTAAAGCTACACAGCTTTTAAAAATTTGCAAGGGTTGCGATGCCAAAAATCAATCTTTTGCCTGAGGAGATCGTCGCTAAGATCGCTGCCGGCGAGGTCATCGAGCGTCCAGCCTCGGTTGTGAAAGAGCTTGTTGAAAACTCCCTTGATGCCGGAGCAACTCAAATCCGGATAGAACTCTATGGTGGAGGTTTAGAGGAGATAACCGTCTATGACGACGGCGAGGGCATGGAGCCAGAGGACCTAAGGCTTTCTGTTAAAAGGCACGCAACGAGCAAGATTAAAAGCCTCTCTGACCTTTACTCCCTTCTAACCCTGGGTTTTAGGGGAGAGGCTCTCGCAAGCATAGCTGAGGTCTCAAAGCTAACCATTAAAAGCCGCGCTAAGGCTCTTGATACAGGATATGAACTCTATGTAGAGTTTGGGAAAGAGGTGTCTTTTAAGCCTTCAGCCTTAAAGCAAGGCACCTTAGTTTCCGTAAAAGACCTCTTTGCCAACCTTCCTGCAAGGAAAGCCTTTTTAAAAAGTAAAAGGGCTGAAACCGCAAAGGCTCTTGAGATTATACGGGGCATCATGCTTAGCCATCCTGTGGTTAAATGGGAAGTCTTTGTCGAGGGTGAGCCCTATTTCAGGATTGATGCTGGGAGCATTGAGGTCATTTTAGCAAAGCTCCTCTCTATCGATGAGAGGTATCTCCTAACAAAAGAGTATGCTAAGCTTCCTTACCATCTAAAGCTAATTCTTACAAGCCAAGAGAAGGTTTATCCTCATACGCGGTATCTTTACTTCTTTGTCAACCGAAGATGGGTAAAAGACGAAAGGCTGGGAAAGCTCTTTGTTTCTCTTCTTAAGAAGTATTACGGAAGCTATGGCTTTCCAGCCGGCGTAGTATCCATATCTCTCCCCCCTCAGCTTGTTGACTTTAACGTTCATCCTGCTAAGTGGGAGGTCCGGTTTAGAAGGGAGGGAGACCTTTTTCATCTTTTTAGCTTAGCACTTGAAGACCTTTTTGGAAGGCGTTCAAGCTTTATCAAGGAAAGGACTAAAAGGGAAGGAAAAGAAGAGATTGAGGACCTCCCTCTTAGCTTTGGTAGAGATATGTATAGGGTCTCCGAGGGAGATTTCTCCTCTTCCTATGAGATAAAAACTAACATCTCTCAACCTGAGGAGAAAACCGCTGAAAAAAGTCTCCCCTCTCTCAAGAAAAAATACACCCCTGAGGACGCACTTCATGATTTTAGGTTAATTGGCGCATTCAAGCAATCTTATCTCCTTGTGGAAAGGGGGGATGAGCTTTTCATCATCGACCAGCATGCCCTCGCCGAAAGGATCATCTATGAGAGGCTTAAAGCGAAGGCTTTCGATGTTCGCACGCAGAAACTTATCATCGGAAAAACCATCCCCCTTGATGAGGTAGCCTTCTCTAAGTTTTTAGCCCTAAAGGATGAGCTTTTAAGGCAGGGATTTATCTTCAAAATACTACAAGAGGGCACGATCCTTATCCTTGGTGTTCCAGATTACTTAGCGGGCGAGGATTTTGAATGGGTGCTAAGAAGCCTCTTAGAGGAAGAGGTTCCATCCTTAGACTTAAGGGATGAGCTTTTAAAAAAGGCATCCTGCCTTCTTGCAAGAAAAAAGGGAGAGCTCTTTAGCGAGGAAGAAAAGCTTTACCTCGTTGAAAGGATGTTTAGAGAATCCCTTTTTACCTGTCCCCATGGAAGACCGATCTTCTACAAGCTTAGTCTTTTAGAGCTAAAAAACTTGATAAGAGCATGAAAAAAGTTATAGCCCTTTGCGGACCTACGGCAACGGGAAAGAGCGAGCTTGCCGTTGAGCTTGCCTTAAGGTTTAACGGTGAGGTAATAAACTTTGATTCCCAGCAGTTCTACCAGGGATTAGACATAGGGACAGCAAAGCCAACGGATGAGGAAAAGAGAGGAGTCCCCCATCATCTTTACTCTATCCTTTCTCCCGATGAGGAGATGAACGCAGGGAAGTTCCTTAAGCTTGTAGACCCTGTGGTTGAGGATGTTTGGGAAAGGGGCAAGGTTCCTATTCTGGTAGGCGGAACTGGGCTTTATCTTCGAGCTTTTGAATACGGGCTATTCGAGGTTATCGTTCCGAAGGAAATCCGGGAGAAGGTTCGGGCAATGGTAAGGGAAAATTTAGATTTTGCCTATGAAGAGTTAAAAAAACTTGACCCAGAGTATGCTAAAAAGGTGAGCCCGAAGGATTTTGTTAGAATAAGTCGAGCTCTTGAGGTATGCCTGGCAACAGGAAAACCCTTCTCAGAATTTCACAAGAGCCATTCCTTTGCCTTGGCTAAGCCCCGCTATTCTATCCTTAAAATAGGGCTTATCCTTGAAAGAGAAGAACTTTATAATAAAATCAACAAACGAGTCTTGGAGATGGTCAATAGGGGCTGGATTGAGGAAGTTAAAAAACTCCTTGATATGGGGTATTCCCCTTCGGCTAAGGCTTTTAAAGCTATTGGCTATAGGCATATCATCTCCTACCTTAAAGGAGAGATATCGCTTGATACCGCCATAAAGCTTATTCAAAGGGATACGAGAAGATACGCCAAACGCCAGATCACCTGGTTTAAAAAAGAGAAAAACATCCATTGGTTCCGCCCTGAGGAAAGGGAAAAGATCTTTGCCTTAGTGGAAAGCTTTCTCAAGGATTGTTAGAGAGGGAGAAAGATGGAGAGCATGACGGGCTTTGGTCAGGGTGTCTACCAATCGGACACCTTTCAAATTGTGTGCCTTGCTAAAAGCATAAACCACAGGTTCCTTGAGGTTTATACCAAGCTTCCTAAGAGGTATGCCCTTCTTGAAGACCGTATAAGACGGGAAGTAAGCGAGCGTTTCGGAAGGGGGAGGGTCGAGGTCCAGATAAAATATTATGGCTTTGCCAAGGGACTAAAGGAGATCTACCTTGACCTTGAGCTTGCCAAAAAGCTAAAAACTGCCTTAGAAATCCTGCAATCAGAGCTTGAATTTGAAGAGCCTTTGACCTTCCAGGATTTTCTCTATTTTCGGGATTATCTTACCCTTGAAGAACGGGAAGAGGATGTAGAGGTGCTTTGGGAAGAGGTCTTCCCTGCCCTTGATTCCGCTCTAAAAAATCTTAAAGAGTGCCGAATTAAAGAAGGAGAAAGACTTAAAGAGCGAATTTTAAGCTACTTTCATGAGCTTAAAGGGATTCTTGATAAGATTTCTGCCCTAAAGGAAGATGTAAAGAGAGAAAACATTGAGAAGGCTAAAGCAAGGATTGAGAGCTATCTTCTTGAGCTTACTGGGGGAAAGCTTGACCCTGCAAGGCTCTATCAGGAGGTCGCCATTCTTCTTGACAGGCTTGACATCACCGAAGAGGTTGACAGACTTAAAGTCCATCTAACCCACTTTGAAGAAACTTTGGGAGAGCCAAATTCAGGAAAAAAACTTGATTTTCTTTTGCAGGAGATGCATCGAGAGATAACCACCCTTTCTAACAAGGCTCAAAACGCTCACCTTTCTTTGCTTGCCGTTTCGGCAAAGGACCTTTTAGAGAAGATTAGAGAGCAGGTGCAGAACCTTGTCTAAAGGCTTAGCCCAAAGATTGAGGCTCTACTCTGAGCTTTTAAAGCTTGAGCATACTATCTTTGCCCTACCCTTTGTCCTTTCAAGCATACTTCTTCTCATGAAAGATCTACCAAGCCCAAACAAGATCCTGCTTATCGTGCTTTCTGCGGTATTTGCTAGGACCCTTGGCATGGCTTTAAACAGGCTCCTTGACCTGCCCTATGATGCTCAAAACCCAAGGACAAAGGTGTGGCCCCACGCGAGCGGTCTTGTAAAAAAACCTGAGCTCTTAGCCATCATCGTCCTTTCAGGCTCCCTCTTTGTTCTAACCTGTGCCCTGATTAACCGCTTAGCCTTAATGCTTAGCCCCATAGTCATCCTCCTTCTCATTTTCTATCCCCTTGCCAAAAGGCTTACCTATTTCCCCCATTTCGTGTTGGGGCTTGTCTACTTTTTAATCCCCCTTGCCGTTGATGTAGCCTTAAACGAGAGGACTTCTACAGTTGCCCTTCTCCTTGGGCTTGCGATGAGCACTTGGGTTTCAGGCTTTGACATCCTCTATAGCCTTCAGGACCACGAGTTTGACAAAAAAGTTGGGCTAAAATCCATTCCCGTGAGGTTTGGCATTGTTGGAGCTATAAGGGTTGCAAGGGTCCTCCATTTTCTCACCTTTCTATCCCTTCTTCTCTTAGCAGGAACTTTTGAAAAGACCCCTTACATCTACCTTGTTGGTCTGCTTCTTCTTTCGATGTTTCTAATCTATGAGCACAGGCTTATCAAGCCTCATGACCTTTCAAAGCTAAACAAAGCCTTCTTTACGGTAAACGGTTGGATAAGCGTCCTTTTCTTTTTCGTAGTCCTTCTTGAGAAGTTGCTAAACCAATGAAAAATCCTCCTGGAGACCCTTCGCTTACGCTCAGGGTGACAGATGAAAAGGTTACGCTCAGGCTGACAAGTAAGGGTAGCTTATGAAGCTTTTTGCCTTTATCAATCAAAAAGGGGGGGTTGGGAAGACAACCATTGCCATAAACCTTGCTCGGGCGCTAAGTCTTAAGGGCTATAAAACATTGCTCATCGATGCTGACCCGCAGGCAAACGCAGGCTCAGGTCTTGGCGTAAGAGTAAGCAAGGAAAAAAGCCTCTATCAAGCCTTGGTTGAAGGAAACTGCGAAAGGTTTATCCTTGAACCCTTTCCGAACCTCTATCTTCTTCCTTCATCCATTGACCTTGTCGGTCTTGAGCTTGAGCTTGCGGAAGAGGAAAACAGAGAATTCGTCTTCAAAAATCTCTTGGAAAGCTCAACCTTTAAGACTAGCCCCCTTCTTGATTTCTTTGACTTTATCCTTTTTGATTCTCCGCCTTCTCTTAGCCTTATTACTGTAAACATTCTAACGGCAGTGCAGGGCGTTGTTATACCTCTTCAGTGCGAATACTATGCCTTGGAGGGTTTGTCTTTACTTGTCAGAACGGTAAGGGGGGTTAAGGCAAGCTTTAACCCTGAGCTTAGGCTCTTTGGGCTTATTCTTAACATGTATGACATCAGAAACAGGCTCAGTCAGGAGGTTGCAGAGGAGGCAAAAAAGCACTTTGCCTGGATCATATTCAAAACTCTAATCCCAAGGAGTATAAGAGTTAGCGAAGCCCAAAGCCACGGGAAATCAATCCTTGACTATGAGCCAAATCATAAGGTTAGCCAAGCCTTCTTAGCCTTGGCTGACGAATTCATTGACAGGGCAAAGTCCTATCAAAACTAAAGGGAGGTGCCCTATGTTTGAGCTTGAGATACCAGGGTTTGGGAAGGTAGAGCTTGAGTATTTAGTTTCTGACTTTACAGGGACCCTTTCTGTTGACGGAAAGCTTATCCCAGGAGTGGAAGAAAGGCTAAACAGAATATCCGAATTCTTAAAAATCTATGTTTTAACAGCCGATACCTTTGGGAGGGCAGAAAAGGAGCTCTCTGGGGTAAACTGTGAGGTTATCCTTCTTCAGGGTGCAGACCAAGATAAGCAGAAGGAAGACTTTGTGAAGAAGCTTGGGGCTGAGAAGGTGATCGCCTTTGGCAATGGAAATAACGATAGAAGGATGCTCAAGGTGGCAAAAATTGGGGTTTGCGTCCTTCTTGATGAAGGATGCTCCGTCTCAGCTCTTACCTCGGCAGACATCTTAGTCAAATCCATAAACGATGGTCTTGACCTGCTGCTTCATCCCCTTCGACTTAAAGCAACCCTAAGGTTTTAGTTTACTTTAGAATTTTTTAATAATTATAGTTTATCTATAAAGATTGAATACATTTTAGAATTTCGAGAATATCATGCTGATGTCGTTTTGAGGCACATCCAAAAACTTTAATTAAATTTATGATAGAATCAATGTTATCATTTGTTATTAAATAAACTATCTCATTTGGATTATCTGGATTTTGATCTATAGTATAGCAATTAAAAGGGATACAAAAATAAACCATTATTTGCATTTGATATGCGAATTGTTGCTTCTCTTTAATTGCTTCAATAAAAGTACCATCGCTGTTATAAATTCTATATATTGGAATAATCCATTTTTTGACTTCAAAAGTTAATGTTCCCAAATTTAACTTCTCATTTTCCATTTCAATATAGGTTTGAAAATCATCTAAAAAAAGCGTATATTTTTCTATTTCATCAATTAATTTTTGATAATCATGATTATCTATCCATGTTTTTTTCTTGCACTCTAAAAGAATTTTTGATAATTCGTAAGGATATCTTTTCTTCCCTTTTACATCTCTATATATGCACTCAGAAACTAACCAATCTGGATCAAAATCATTTTTACTAGCCTCTATGTTATATGTAATTTGCCATTCTATGTATTGATTATTATCCATTAAGTTGATTTCATCTTGCTTTATCTGTTCTTTAATACCATGCTTATTAACACGTTTAAATCGTATTTTACCCTCTGTCTTCTTTTTAATAAAAATTTTTATCCTGTCTTCAAAGATTTCTAATCTTAACATCTATATTTACCATGAAATTATAAATGATATAAAAAATAAAAGTATTTATTTAGGAATTCTTCAACTTTTTGTAAATACATTTTACTTTCATCAATTTGATAAAATTCAAAAAGTTTTTTTGTAATTTCTGGATCTTCAAAAAAAAGTTTATGAGTTTTTATAGCATAGAAAACAAAAAATTTTTTATAATTTTCTACAAAATCTTTGTTAACTAATGGAGAAAGATTCCCAAAAACCCACAAATCTTCTTTCTCTTTCTTCATTTTTAAAACAAAAATCTTTAAACAATGAAGATAGGCATACTTATAGAAACTTTCTAATGTTATGACAATGGTATTATCATTTGGCTTTTTTAAAAAAGTAGCATTGCGTAGTAGAGAATTTAAGTCTCGAAAGGTGTAAAAGTAAAGATTAATTGGTGAGGTTGTAAGTTCTCCACTACGTGGAGGATATTTATTTATATATCCATCTATTGTAGTATATTTATTTAAAACAAATTCTCCTTTTCTATCAAGGAACTTAAAGCTAAAGTTTTTAATGTATTCGTAGTCCATTCCTAAATAGTTTTTTTCATATAAAGCAATTACTATCGGAAACTTGGCAGTTTTTGTAAAGAAAAATTCAGCACTTGAAAATACATAACCCATTTTTAATTTATACATCTCCTTCAATCCTTTAAGTCTTTTAAAATTCGCTTCTTTAATAAGATAAGAAAGAGGGTGTAAAACACAAATAATATCAGCTTTTAATTTAACAAAAAGCTTTAAAAAGGAAATTCCAATATCTCTATCATAAAGGTCTGGGTCGCACTCAAATGATTTTTTTTCAGTCTTTTTGTAAAGAGAGGTTGTATCATTATATGGAGGATTACCAATTACAATTAAAAAATCATCTTCTTTAATGTTAAACTTTGCTCGGCTTGCATCTTTTAAAGAATTTGTATAAAAAATTTTTTCCGAAGAAAAATATTTTTTAAGAAAGTTGATAGCTTCTGGGTCATAGTCTGCAAGTCTGTAATCGGCTCCTAATGATAAAATTGGAAAAGCGAAGGCTCCACACCCAGCGGTAAAATCTGCAATTATAGCATTATTACTATTTTTTTTGTAGTAAGGGAAGATTAGTTCAAAAACTTTTTTTACTATATGAGACGGTGTATAAAATGCACCCAAATTAATCCTTTTCGTCTCTAGTAAATGGATAGCCGCATTGGGCGCAAATCTTGGATTCTGCAAAGAAAAAAGAGGAATTTGCTCATTAATTTTAAACAACATAACCTAATTAAACCTCAACTTCTCCTTTACGATTAATTTTAAATTATAAATAAGAAAATACAAGCAAGGCTTAGAGATGTTTAAATAGATATCCTTAACTAAGGCTCAAAAATCTATAAAATGATTTTTCACCGCTTTAAGGGTTGGAGTAACTTAGAGAACGGAGCCTCCCTCTTTGCTCAGGTTGAAAAAAGACTTCTTTGGGGCTTGACAAAAGACAAAAAGGCTGTTTTTTTATATAAAAAGTTCACAATCCAGGAGGCTATATAAATGAGCATGCCAGAGGTTGTTGAATTAGAAAGCAAGATCGAAGCCCTTATTAATACTGTCTTAGAATTAAGAAAAGAAAAGGAAGATTTGTTAAACAAGCTTTCTCAAAAGGAAGAAGAGAACCAAAGATTACAGGAGGAGATAAAAAGGAGGGAAGAGGAAAGGAGGGAGCTAAAAGAAAGGCTTGGTAGTCTTATTGAAAAACTTTCCCAGATTTAACCATGGCTCCGCATGAGGTTACTTTTGAGTTTTTAGGTCAATGTTTTACCCTCCGGAGTAGTCTTCCGGAGGAGGAAATAAAAGAGGTGCTTGCCTTCTTAGAAGAAAAGAAGGTGGAGATTTTGAAAGTGAAGAACGTGCCTGCCTACAAGCTTGCTATTTGGTTACTCTTCCAGGTAGCTTACGAATATCTCAAGGCAAAAAAGGAAAAAGAAGCCCTGGAGGAGTACCTTAAGGCTCAAAGTAAGAGGCTTGCAGATTTTTTAGAAAAAGAAATGCCAACCCTGGGGTGCTCGTGAGGGTTATATTCCCGCCTGGCTAACACCAAAGAGAATGACGGGTAAGGTGGCTCTGGGGCTGAAGCCAGGAGCTCGGCTAACCAGACCCCACCCGAAAACTTAACCACCAGAGCCAAAAGGACGGCCTCACCCCCACGGCACACCCGGGGGTCCTTTTAAAGGCTCACCTTCCTTCCTCTTTTCCCTCCTTAAATTTGATAAAGGAAGGGGGGATATTCATGATGTCTTTGGTGCTCCTCATCATCGGTTTAATCGTTGGACTTGGGCTCAGTTTCCTTTATTTTTATCTTCAAAGGAAAAAAGAGCTCGCCTTAGTAAAGTCAGCAACGGAGAAGGCTAAGAATATCCTTGAGGAAGCCGAAAAAAACGCCAAACAACTGATTTCCACTGCCGAGGAAAAGGCTAAACAAATCTTGGGATCGGCAGAAAAGGAAGCTAAACTTAAGCTGCAGTTAGCCGAAGCAAAGATTGAAGAAGAGCTAAGAAGGCTTAAAAAGGAGCTTGAGGAAAAGGAAGAAAAAAAGCTCAACGAATTGAGAGAAAGGGAAAAAAAGATCGAGGTTAAAGAGGAACATCTTCTTGAAAGGGAAAAGATCCTTAACGAAAAGCTTAACCAAGTAGAACAGAAATCCCTTGAACTAACCAGACTGAAAGAAGAAGTTCTAAAGGAAAAGCAGGAGCTTTCCGAGCTTGTAGCTCAAGCAAAGAAGGAGTTGGAGAAAATTGCCGGTCTCACCGAAAAAGAAGCCAGAGAATATCTTTTAAAGAAGGTCGAAGAAGATCTAACAGAAGATAAGGCAAAGCTCATAGCAAAGATAGAGAAGGAAATGCAGGAGGAAGCAAAGAGAAAGGCTCAGGAAATCACAGCCTATGCTACGGCAAAGGCAGCCATCCCCTTTGTTACTGAAAAAACCGTCTCGGTCGTTGAGCTTCCTTCCGAAGAGATGAAAGGAAGGATCATCGGGCGTGAAGGAAGAAATATCAGGACCTTTGAGGCCTTAACCGGAGTGGACTTGTTGATCGACGATACGCCTGAGGTTGTGGTTCTTTCTTGCCATGACCCCTATCGTAGAGAGATCGCTAAAATCGCCTTAGAGAGGCTTATTGCCGACGGAAGGATCCATCCCACAAGGATCGAAGAGGTGGTAAAACAGGTGGAAGAGGAAATGGAAAGCCATATCCTTGAGATTGGGGAGAAGACCTGTTTTGAGATGGGAATATACGGGGTTCATCCCGAACTTTTAAAGCTCCTTGGGAAGCTTAAATTCCGCACAAGCTATAGCCAAAATGTCCTCCAGCACTCCATAGAGACGGCGATCATCTGTTCTAACCTTGCGGCAGAGCTTGGTCTTGATTTTAAGAAAGCAAAGCGGGCAGCCCTTCTTCATGATATTGGAAAGGCAGCAAGCTATGAACAAGAGGGACCGCATGCCCTCATCGGAGCGGAATTGGCTCGAAAATACGGAGAGGATGAAGAGGTAGTCCAGGCCATTGCTTCCCATCATGAGGATGTGCCCATAACTTCACTTTTGGGTATTCTTCTTCAGGTTTCGGATGCCCTCTCAGGCGCAAGACCAGGCGCTCGAAGGGAACTTTTAGAGGCTTATTTAAAAAGGATAAGAGAGCTTGAAAGCCTTGCTCAGTCTTTCCCCGGGGTTGAGAAAGCCTTTGCCATTCAGGCTGGGCGAGAAGTAAGGGTTATCGTGGATAGCAAAAAGGTAACCGATGAAGAAGCTTACCTTCTTGCAAGAGAGATTGCGCAGAAAATTGAAAGAGAACTAACCTATCCTGGTATAATTCGGGTTACAGTGCTTAGAGAAACAAGGGTAGTTGAGTATGCTAAGTAAGGAGAGGACGAAGTGGTGAGATTGCTTTTTTTAGGGGATGTAGTTGGGGCAAGCGGGAGGCTTGCCCTTCAAACTTTTCTTCCTGGGTTGAAGAAAAAATACGCCCCGGATTTTGTGCTTGTGAACGGTGAGAACGCTGCCGGTGGTTATGGACTTACTGAAAAAGTGGCTGAAGAGATCCTTAGCCTTGGCGTTGACCTGATAACAAGCGGAAACCATATCTGGAAAAAGGAATTCATCCCCTACCTTGTAAAATCTGACCGGGTGTTAAGACCTGCTAACTATGGACCGGGTGCCCCGGGTAGGGGTTATGGCCTCATAAGCAAAGAGGGGAAAAAGCTTGGAGTGATAAACCTTGAGGGTAGGATCTTCATGCGCCCCCTTGAAAACCCTTTCCTTATTGGGAAAGAACTTGCGGAGATGTTAAAGGAGGAGACCCCTTTTATCTTCGTTGACTTTCATGCCGAAGCTACCTCAGAAAAGATTGCCCTTGGTTATTTCCTTGATGGGCTTGTCTCAGCGGTCGTTGGCACACATACCCATGTGCAAACCTCTGATGAAACCATCCTACCCAAAGGGACAGGCTTTATTACTGATGTTGGTATGTGCGGAAGCGTTCATTCCATAATAGGTATGAGGATAGACCAAGCTCTTGAGCTATACACCACCATGGTTGGAAGAAAGCTTGAAGTTGAAAAATCACCCCCCCTAAAGGTTGAAGGCGTCTACTTAGAGTTTGACGAACAGGGAAAAACAAGATACATCGAAAGGATAAGACTACTTTCCGGCTAACTCCTTCTCACGCTTTTTCCACCATCTTTTAAAGAGCTCCTTTTTTAAGGGAGAAATCCTATCTACAAAGAGTATGCCTTCTATATGGTCGTATTCATGCTGGAAGGCTATGGCCTGAAGACCGGTTAGCTCTTTCTCAAAAGGTTTTCCCTCAAGGTCATAGGCACGAATGTAAAGATTTGCATAACGTTCTACTTTGGCATAATAACCCGGGATGCTTAGACACCCTTCCTCATACTCGGTATACCCCTCGGCATTGAGTATTTCTGGATTTATGTAAACTTCAAGCTCGGGCGTTCCCTCCTTTTGTTTGATATCCATTATGAAAAATCTTTTAGGGATACCCACCTGATTTGCGGCAAGCCCAAGCCCCTTTACTTTATACATAAGTTCAGCCATCTTTTTGATAGTTTCCTTTAGGTCTTCGTCAAATTTTTCTACAGGAGTAGACTTTTCCCTCAAAACCGGGTCTCCATAAATCCTAAGCTTTAATTCTTCTTTCATCTTTGCCTTCTCCCCCTTACCTTCTTATTGAGTTTAGGACTACGCTTAGTGAAGAAAAAACCATCATAAGACCAGCAAATTCCGGTTTAAGATAAACTCCCCAGCCACTTAAGGCACCAGCTGCGATAGGGATCCCAAGCAAGTTGTAAATAAAAGCCCAGAATAGATTTTGCTTTATCCTGTGTGAGGTCTTCTCTGCCATTTGAAAGAAGTGCTTCAAGCCTTTTATTCCAGAAAGCAGAACTACATCCCCTATTCTCTTAGAGAGGTCTACCCCCTCTCCCATGACAAAGGAAAGATAAGCTTTAGCTAAAGCGGGGGCGTCGTTTAAACCATCGCCTACCATGGCGCAAAAACCATGCTCCTTCTCAATCCTTTGAAGATGAGTTAATTTCTCCTCAGGCTTAACTCCACCAACATAATGCTCAATCCCAAGCTCTAAAGCTACTTTTTCAACTCTTTCAGGCGCATCTCCGCTTAAGAGAAAGGTCTTTATCCCTTTGGTTTTAAAATAGTCTATTACCTCCTTTGCTTCCCTTCTAATTTCATCCTCAGGGACAAATTCCGCCAATATTTCTTCATTTTTCTTAAGGACGATCCTTTCGCCGGTCTCGGTTCTTCCTAAGAAGTAGTCGTCCGCTTTTATTCCATAGCCTGGAATTTCTTTGACCTCTCCGAAGGTATAACTCTTCTTTCCCCCATTTTCTTCGGCAAATTTCGCTATAGCCTTAGAGTAGGGATGAGAAGAGAGGCTTGCTATGGAAAGGGCTAAATTTAACACTGAATCCTTTTCTTTGTAAACTTTAAAGGCAACTATCCGTGGTTTTCCTTCAGTTAGGGTTCCGGTTTTATCTAAAATGATGGCTTTGACCTTTTTTGCTCGCTCTAAAGCCGAAGGATTTTTTACTACCACTCCGTTTTTATAACAACGGATTAATCCTATGCTTAAAGCTAATGGGATGGCTATGCCAAAAGCGCAAGGGCAAGAGATAACCAAAACCGCAAGGGCAAAATTAAAGCTTTTTAAAGGCTCACCAGAGGTGATATACCAGTAAATAAAAACAAGAACTGCGAGAAGGATGACCACTTGCACAAAGTAATGAGAAATTTGGTCTGCAAGCCTCTGAGACTGCGGCTTGAGCTGTATAGCCTCTTCTATCTGCTTTAAAAGCATAGCAAGAAAGCTCTGGTTTACGCCCTTTTCAACTTTCATTGTCGCTATCCCGCTAACCACTAAACTACCAGAAAGAAGCTCTGCCCCTTCTTTCTTTAAAAGTGGTCTACTCTCACCCGTGATAAGAGATTCGTCAACCTCAACCTCTCCCTTTACCACCTTCCCATCAACCGGAACAATGGCTCCCTGTTTAAGTAGGATAATATCTCCCGGCAAAAGGTCCCGAACTAAAACCTCCTTTTCTCCTTTAGGGGTCAGGACTATCACTTTGCTTGTCTGAAGGGCAAAAAGCTCCTTTAGGAGGGCTAAAGCCTTCCCTTTTGAGCGTTCTTCAAGGTATTTCCCAATTCTTACAAAGGTTATAAGAAAAGCAGAGGTTTCAAAGAAAGGCTCTCCTGGCAAAACTTTAAGCCAAGCCAAGAGGCTGTATAGGTAGGCTGAAGTTGAGCCAAGACTAACCAAAACATCCATGTTCCCTACTTTAGCCTTTAAAGAATGGTAGGCTGAACGATAGAATTTATAACCTCCTATTCCTTGAACAAGGGTGGCAAGGATTAACTGAACGAGTGGGGTTTGGTGAAAGGGAATAAACATCAAGACCATGATGGTAAGGCTTGAAATTCCACAGAAGATAAGGATCGGTTTTTCAAAGCTTTTAGGCGACCTTACAGAAACAACCCTATAGCCTAAATCTTCTATTACCCTTTTTATGTCCTCTACTGATACGAAGTTTGGATCATAATCAACTAAAACTCGCCCAAGCTCGAAGCTTACGCTTACTTTAGAGACACCTTTAAGGTTTTTTAAAGATATCTCTATGGCTCTTGCACAGTTAACGCAGGTCATCCCCTCAACGTTTAGCCTTAAACTTTCCATGCTTATTAATTTAGAACATTTCTGAAAAATTTGCATACTGTTATAACTGTCGCCCCGAGGCGCAAGCCGAGGGGTCCCCCCCTGGGGATGCCGTCCCGAACGAAGTGAGGGGGCTTTATTGTAACAGCCACAGCTTCTAAAAGGCTCTTGATATTTTTAAATTATAAATTATTTTAATATCACAATAAACTTTACGCTTTTTATGGAGGTGAAAGGCATGTTTAAACTCTCAACCAAAGGTAGGTATGCTATTAGAGCAATGTATGAGATCGCCAAGGCTTATCCTGAAGGGGTAACCCTTGATGAAATTTCTGAGAGGCAGAAGATTTCCAAGGTCTACCTCGCTCAAATCTTAAACAGGCTTCGTCAGGCAAGGCTCATTCGTTCTTCTCGTGGACCAGGCGGAGGCTATGTCTTAAGAAAGCCGCCCGAAGAGATAACCCTTTACGACATTCTTGAAGTTTTAGAGGGTCCGGTTTGCGTAGCCTCTTGCATCGACCCTGCCGAAAGTTGCGACGAGGTTGAAGAATGCGTAGCCTACCCCATCTGGAGAAAGCTTGCTGACATAATTGAATGCATGCTTAAGAATGTGAAGCTTAGCGACCTTATTAAAAAAGCAGATAGAGAAGAAAGAGAAAAGTTTGCCGAGTCCGTTACCTTGAAATGCTTCTAAAAGAGGCTAAACCTTTGAGGTTTCCCCTCGAGGATAAAGATTGTTTAAAGTTGCTGAGAGCCGGGGATGTGGTAACCATCTCCGGCTGGATCCTCTGCGGAAGGGATGCGACCCATAGAAAAATCCTTAACCATTTAGGAAGAGACTTCTCTTTTGATTTTTCCGGAGAGCTTATCTACTATGTTGGTCCTACACCTCCTCCCCCTGGCAAGGTCATAGGCTCCTGTGGACCAACTACCTCCTCCCGGCTTGACCCTTATCTTGAGCCACTTCTTAAGCTTGGTCTTTCTGCAACAATGGGAAAGGGAAAGAGAAGTCCAAGGGTGAAAGAGCTCTTAAAAGAATACAAAGCTATCTATCTTGCAACCTTTGGAGGAGCAGGAGCTTACCTTTCTCAGTTTGTTGAAAAGATGGAGATTATAGCCTTTCCTGAACTTGGACCAGAAGCCTTCTTCAGACTAAGGGTTAAAGATTTCCCGGCGATAGTCATAAACGATATCTATGGTAACGATTTTTACGAAGAAGTTGCTTCAACCGCTAATTTTCCTGCCTGAGCAAAGTTTTCCCTCTTAACATCTTCAAAGATAACGATTACCGCCTCTTCAGGGATCTGGAGATGCTTCACCAAAACTTCCGTGACCTCCTTAGCAATTTTCTTTTTTATCTCGACAGACCTCCCTTCAAAAAGCTTTATCTCAACGACTGGCATAGGCTATCCCTCCTCTTTGAAGATTTGCTCGTCAAACCGATAGACTAATCCTTCAAAAAAGGCTATCTTCTCTTCCGTGCCTTCTTTAGTGATGACAATATGGTAAGAAGCTGTGCGTTTACCCCTGCTAAACTCTGAAGCCCGAGCAATAAGCACATCGCCTTCATGGGCTGGCTTAACATAGGTTATATTAGCCTTCATCGCCAAGGCTAAGGTTCCGTAAGAGTTTGAAGCCAGGGCAAAGGCAAGGTCTGCTAAGGTAAAGAGCACCCCTCCTTGACAAACTTTAGCTGCGTTTAAATGCTCAGGCTTAACCTTCATCCTAACCTCGGCAAACCCAAACCCCATGTCAGTGATCTCAGCTCCTAAAAAAGAAAAAAGCTTGTCGTTAGCGTAGATGTATTCTTTAACCCTTTGCCAGATGGGTAAATCTTTTCCCACAGATGTAATACTTAGTACCTCCCCCAATCAGGATAGTATAGGTTATCATAGGGCAAGTAGGCTTGATAGGCGCGGGAATCAAGGTGCAAAATGTAAATCCCCCCTTTTTTACCCTTTGCTCGGAAAATTAAGTAATCACCTGTCGGAGAAAAGGAAGGGTCAGTAATCGAAAAAGGAAGGGCTAACTGCGTTTTTTTATTGTTTGAAAGGTCATAGAGGACAAGAGTTTTCTGGGAAAGAAGGTAGATTAAGAGGTTACCTTTTGGGGAAAAGCGGGGCGAAGTGGCTTGCCCACCCTCGAAAGAAACCCTGCGTGCTTCCCCTGAAGGTAAGTTTAGCATATACACTTGGGGCTTATCTCTTAAGCTTGCTACGAAGGCAGCTAACCTACCGTCAGGGCTTACGCTTCCTGCCTGCCTAACCCCTAAACCGGTATGAAGCTTAGAAATTTCTTCTTTTCTTAAGTCAAAAAGGAATAGCCCTACTTCGCCCCTTTCCTCAAGGGTAAGGATCATACGCTCCTCATTAGGGAGCCATACGGGTGGTCCGGCAATACCCTTTATTTTGTATTCTTTTCTCTCAAGACCTTGGATGTGGGCTACCTCCAAGCGATAGGTCCCCTTTTCATAGACGATGTAGGCTATCTTTTTGCCAGAGGGAGAAAATTTAGGGAAAAGGATTAATTCTGCTCGTCTAAGCCTATGGAAATCCCGTTTTAAAAAATCGGTGATTATAAGCTCGTCTGCTCTTTCAGTCCTTCGAACGAAAGCGATTTTGCTAAGGCTTATCCCTTGGTATTTGGTTAGGAGCTCAACAACCTTGTCTGCGATGGCTGAGGCAAGAAGGACATGGTTTGTGGCTTCAGCTCGAAGGTTAAAACTTTTTCCAGAAATGGGGTCTGTAAGCTCTCCTTGAAAAAAGTAGCGTCCTCCGCTCGAGCTTACCAATCCTTTAAGCGTTGGGTCCTTGGTTGATGGGGCTCTTTCTTCAAGGGCAAGGATTATAAGATGAAGGTTTAGGGCTCGCTTTACAAGATTTGATACCTCAGCTCCCTTATCCCCTGAGAAAGGGGTAATTTTCACAACCGTTTTGGCATAACCCTCTGGGCTTACCGTGATAATGGGAGGTTCTTGAGCTTTGAGAGATATGGGATAAAAAAGGAAAGAAAAAAAGAGGAAAAGAAAAATTTTAAGTAATTTCATCCCTTTCCATCTTAACCAGGTCTTCAAAGCGGATGTCTATCCCCAGGATGGCTATGATTTCATCGTTTTCGTTCCTTATGGGAATAGAACCTGTAATGCAAAGCTTCCCCGTAATCCTACTTGTGTAAAAGGGAGAAATATAAAATTCTCCGGTCTTCATCGGGTTTATAAACCAGTCTCTATCTTCAAAGGTTTCTTTACTTAAAAGCTCGTTAAACTTTTTCCGATGTTCAAGGTCCAAGGTCATACCAACTATAGGTCTACCTTCTGTATCTACAAGGTAGATAAACTGGACATAAGGGTGTTCTTCCAAGAATTTCTGCATGATGGGCTTTATCCTTTCTGGGTCAAGGGTCAAGATCTCAGCTTTGGTTGCCTCTTCTTCAAGGTACTTCTGAATAAGTTTTACCGCAAACTTTCTTAACCGGTCAAGGTCGGATTCAAAGAGTTCAGGAAGATGTTTCCTTACAAGGGCTTCCATCTCCTCGTTTGACATGGAGGTGATCCTTCCCTGCTCATACTGCTCTTGAATCTTCTTGTAGATCTTGAGAACCGCTGGATGCTTTTTGTCGACCCTCTTTTCAGGAGGTAGACGAAGGTGGGTGTTTATCCAGTAGGCAACTCCAGCAGTTCCGCTCTTATCGGTAATGATAATCTGAATAGGCTTATTAAGAAGAAGGTTTGTATCAAAGGGGTTGTATATCTCTTCGTTCTTGATGATGCCATCGATGTGAACGCCGGCTCTTGTGGCGTTAAACTCCTCTCCAACGAAGGGCTTACGAGGACTTATCTTTTCGTTTAGTTCTTTGCGATAGTACTCAGCAATCTCGGTGATCACTGTCAAATCCATGCCATCAGTTGTTCCCTTCAAGACGCAGTATTCAAACACCATGGCTTCAAGGGGAGTATTGCCTGTTCTTTCACCGATTCCTAATAGCGAGGTATTGACATAGACACAGCCGTAGAGCCAAGCTGCGATTGCGTTGATTACAGCCTTGTAAAAATCATTATGTCCATGCCATTCAAGAAGCTCTCCAGGGACGCCCGCTTCATCGATGAGCGCCCGCACAAGTTTAGGGACGCTAATAGGCAAAGCTGCCTCAGGATAGGGCACCGCAACCCCCAAGGTATCACAAAGCCTAATCTTGATGTCTATTCCGCTCTCTTCTCTTAGCTTCATTAGCTCAATGGCAAAGGGAATGACAAAGCCATAAATATCAGCCCGGGTTACATCTTCAAAATGACATCTCGGTCTAATACCCAAAGATAAAGCTTCCTTGACTACCGCTAAATAATCCTCAAGGGCTTGTTTCCTTGTCTTGCCAAGCTTTAAAAAGATGTGATAGTCGGAGCAGGAGGTAAGGATCCCCGTTTCCTTAAGCCCCGCCTCTTTTACAAGCTTTAAATCCTCTTTCTTTGCTCGGATCCAACCAGTAATCTCAGGATAAGCGTAGGAAAGGGCTAAGCATCTTTCAAGAGCTTCTCTATCCTTAACGGTGTATAAGAAAAATTCTGTCTTTCTTATGATTCCCTTTGGTCCACTAAGTCTGTGCAAAAACTTATAAATCGTTTCTATCTGTTGAGGGGTGTAGGGAGTTCTTGCCTGCTGACCATCACGGAAGGTGGTGTCGGTGATGTAGATCCTCTTTGGCAAGCTTGGTGAAATGTACTTAAAATCAAAGTAAACCTTAGGCGGTTCGTTGTAAGGGAAGAACTCTTTAAAAAGGTTGGGTTTATCAACATCCTGAAGAGTATATTTTTCCTTTTTGGGTGGCAACTTAAGCATATTTTCCCCCTTTTGCACCTCGATAATTCTTTTAAATTGTAATTTTTAAAGCTAATTTAGTCAAGGAAGGGTGAGGCTGTGTTAAAAATGTTTTGGTGCAAGCCCTCCTGCTGTCGCCCCAAGCTTTTTTGTCACTCCGAGCGGTCTTTTCCTTGTCGCCCCGAGCCCCCTTTTTGTCGCCCCAAGCGAAGCGAGGGGTCCCTCGGCACTTGCGCGCCTCGGGATGACAAAAAGGAAGGCGCGCCTCGGGAAGACACAGTGGGGAATGTCGCCCCGAGCCCCTTTTTGTCGCCCCGAGCGAAGCGAGGGGTGCCTCGCTATCGCTCGGCAGGACAAAGTGGGGCGTGGTTGCCTCGCTATCACTTGGCACGACGGAGTAGGGGACTTTTTTGAAACAGCCTTAGGAAGGGCTTATACTGTAAACTTAAAGGTTCCCTTACCGAGGATATCGTGAAGATGTAGCACCCCAACCAGCTTTTCGTCTTCGTTGATAACAGGAAGCAGGGTGATGAGATGCCTTTCCATTAGTTCCAAAGCTTCGGCAGCCAAACGGTTTTCTTCTATTAGCTTGGGCTTTTTAGTCATCACCTCGTCGATCGCCACCTCAGGCAGATGCTTGGTTTTGGTTATAAGTCTTCGAAGGTCGCCATCTGTGAATATACCGAGGACATGGTCGCTCCTGTCTACAACTATGACCCCACCTAAGCGTTTTTTATCAAGGATGTAGACCGCTTCGTGCAAAGGTGTTCCGGTTAACACTTTGGGAATAGCCTCGTCAGTAAGCATGATTTCTTTTACTTTAACTTTGAGCCTTTCGCCAAGGGCTCCTCCGGGATGGTTTCTCCTAAAATCCTCAGAACTTAGTCCTCGGAGCTCAAAAAGACACACCGCCAAGGCATCACCAAGGGCTAAGGTAGCGGTAGTGCTTGTAGTTGGAGCAAGGTTAAAAGGACAGGCTTCTCGAGGGACCTTAGTGTTTAGTGCGACATCGGCAAGCTTTGCTAAAGGGCTTTCTGGATTTCCGGTCATAGCGATGACTTTTATACCCCTTCGCTTAACTATTTCCACAAGCTCGCAAACCTCAAGAGTATTCCCTGAATAGGAGATGGCAATGAGAAGGTCTTCCTTGGTTAAAGTGCCAAGGTCTCCGTGTAAAGCTTCAACAGGATGAAGGAAAAAGGAAGGGGTGCCCAGGGAAGAGAGGGTTGCCGAGATTTTGCGCCCGATGATCCCGCTTTTGCCAACGCCAGCTACCGCAACCCTACCCCTTAAAGAAAGGATCAAATCTAAAGCTTGCAAAAAGTTTTCATCAAGGTTTTTCTCAACCTCTTCAATGCCAGCCCTTTCTAAGGCTAAAATTTCCTTTGCTCGGTTAAGCATACTTTCAGGAATAATGTTTGTTGAGCTAATCACAACTAATGAATGTATTCCTTGTTGACCTTAATATCTGAGGGTTCGTGAGTTGACCCTTTTATTGGCTCTTCTGTTTCTTCCTTTCCTAAGTAGGCAATCTCAAACAGTTCAAGGATTTTCCCAATAAGGTCGTTTAGCAAATTTTCTCTTATTGCCAAGAGGTCAAGCTTTTTTTGGACCTCCTCTATCTTGTCCTCCGGAATATCTCGAATGTTTAGGTGCTTAAAGAACTGGAAGGCTTCCTTTCTGCGCCGAGTTCTTTCACGAAGTTCCTTAAGCAAACCCTTAGGGTCGCTAAAAAACCTTTCCCGCAAGTTTTCCTGAGTCAAGAATTCTAAATCTTCATCCTGAAGTTGCCAGTAGGTATCTATCCAATCTTCAAAGGTGAGAAGCCTATCCATCATGCTTAAGTTTAAATGCCTTTTAGCTTCCGGGTTAAAAAAACTCTTTATACATGATAGGCAAATTTTATTAGATGTCAAGTATTCTAAGAGGGCTCTCCAAAAAGAGCCCTATCCTTGGAGACGGAAGCAAGGGACCACCTCGCCCCATAGCTCATGGTAAAGCCTGTTTTTGCGTCAAAAGATCTTCTTTTTTTCTTCCGGATAAGATAAGGGACCAAAATGTATGCCTTTTGCTTAGAGTTTGTAATTCTATAAAGTATGATTAAAATAAAATCCTACGGAGGAAAAGGGATGGATAGTTCTTTAAAATTCTTGGGGACAACGGTCATTGCGGTTAGACGAGACGGCAAGGTTGCCATCGGTGGGGACGGGCAGGTCACCTTTGGGAACACCATTCTTAAGCACCGGGCAAGAAAGGTCAGAAGGCTTTATA
>Ga0081479_112688_pt1 | contig 61776 bp, 55 predicted proteins | sample MamHotmetagenome_FD_70984 | JGI IMG/M metagenome (GOLD analysis project Ga0081479, IMG submission 70984) | Hot spring cone microbial streamer communities from Mammoth Hot Spring (Liberty Cap Streamers), Yellowstone National Park, USA - T=72 v2... | ecosystem: Environmental > Aquatic > Thermal...
ACTCAACTTTCTCCAAATGCCCGAAATCTCCACCGACCTGCGCCACCCCACTCCTATCCCGATTGAAGCCGTCCACTCCCTGGCTGCCTTGCAATTCATCCTCCTGCGCTACGGCGACGGCGAGCCTTTCCCCACCGACAACTTCCCCGGCTGGTCTATCCAGTTTCAATATTTTCCCGACAACGGAACAAAACGCGCCTATCTCTGGCCTCGAGATGGCACATTAATCCCCAAATACATCCGTTTCATCGGTGAAAAAGACTTCAAAATTCCCTGGTTTGAAATCATTTTGCCCGATGGCACCGCCTATCCATCTGCTCCAGTTGAAATCTTCAACCCCAAAGACCCACAAAATCCCAAAGATGGCAATGAAAAGCTGATCCTTTTTCCCGCGTTTTTCCTGGGTGAGATGACTGCTGAACAGCGCGGCTTTTTCTTCAATCAATACCTTAAAGCCAGCGAGTTTCACGCTTTATTTAAGCAAAGAATCCTTATCCTGGCTCAAGAAGGCGGATATTTTTCTAAAGATGACATCGGCAACTGGAGTGATTTCTTCAAAAATCCTGCCTCCCTCGACTCCCTGCTGGGGATGGAAGGAAGAGACGAAAATGGCGGATATGGGAAATTAGGATATAACATTGGGTACGTAGTGGGAAACAGATTTAGCTTATTAAGCTCTTCGAATACTATCATAGAAACTAATCCACTTGTTCATCCTGCTCTTATCGAAGAACTGATGAAATTTCAAGGAAAAGTTTTTGTGTTAAGCCCATAAAAAACTCAAAACCATTTTTTGTCATCCTGAATTTGCCTGCCTACCGCGTTTTAGGTAGGTTTCAGGATCTTCTTCTGTCATCCTGAACTTGGTTCAGGATCTCGTTGGGATGCTGAAACGAGTTCAGCATGACAACTACCCCACCCAACTAACCAATAAACGAAATTGAAATCCTCAAATTCTTTTGCTACTCTTATTTTATGCGGGTAATTTCTAAAATTTTCTCTATCCTATTCGTCTTATCTGTCTTATATGTCTTATCTCCTCCTCCTATCTATGCTGCTGCTTGCTCAGGAACAGGTTACACTTGCCGTAAGCTTGACTGTGCAGTAAACGAAGTAGAAGATACATCTCGTACCTGTACCCTTTACGACTACATCTGTTGCAAAAAAGTCCCAACTGCCACTCCCGCCCCTCAACCAACCAATACTCCAGCCTCCCAAAATTGCAATTGGATTGGATACACCTGTGTTGGCAGTTGCGCCGCTGGCTACTCGTGTAAAGCAGTAGGCTCCTATACCTGTGCTTGTGTTGCCAATACTCAACCAACCGACACCCCTCAACCAACAAAAGAAAGCGCCTCACCCACGTTGACGCCACAACCAACTACCGGCGGGATGCAATGTTCTACCACCGCTCAATGCTACAACGCCTACTGCGCCCCCAGTCTAACCCCAATTCCTAACTGCTCCTCCGTCTGCATCAACGGCCATTGTTACACCACTAACCCTACCAGCAACCCTACCATCACCAACGTTCCTTGTCAAAGCCCCAACGACTACGGCCCCTGGAGTGGATGTTTATCGGGTCAGGGAGCCTGCGGCGGCTGTGCTGCCTGGGGCTATACCTGCCAGGTGCGTTACTGCATCCATCCTCCAAACTCCAACCAGTATCAAATCTCCTGCGGCTGCGGTCAACCAGCAGGCGGCGGTGGCGGCAATCCCACCAACACCCCCCGCTCCAACTCCCACCCCATCTCGGTCTGCGATCCCTTCTCACCCGAAAAGACATAAAATTTCTTCATCTTTGTGTCTTCGTGCCTTAGTGGTTAAATAACAATAAACCACAAAGTCACAAAGACACGAAGGGTATTTTCTCTCGACAGGCTGGAAAGCCCGCCTTATTACCGTCCACGGTCTACCGTCCATCGTCCATTTCGCGGTCTGCCGTCTGCGGTCCGCGGTCTGATTCGTTTATTCGTTCCCCATTCGTTGACGGTTTGCTCCCCCCTGGCAGGCCGGAAAGCCTGCCCTACCACCGTCCACGGTCTACCGTCCATCGTCCATTTCGCGGTCTGCCGTCTGCAGTCCGCGGTCTGATTCGTTTATTCGTTCCCCATTCGTTGACGGTTTGCTCCCCCCTGGCAGGCTGGAAAGCCCGCCCTACGGCGGTCTGCTGTCTGCCGTCCACTCCGCGGTCTGCCGTCTGCGGTCCGCGGTCTGATTCGTTTATTCGTTCCCCTATTCGTTGACGGTTCTCCCCCTGACACGCTGGAAAGCCTACCCTACCACCATCCACTGTCCATCCCGCCGTCCGCGGTCTGCGGTCCGCCGTCTACTTCGCGGTCTGCGGTCCGCGGTCTCTCTTTCAACGCCCGGCCCCAAAATTTGTTTGACAATTTTCGCCTTACACATTATAATCGGGCATTGCTCTTGCCTGAAAACGTAAAGCTGGCAATCCCCTGGACAGGGAATTGCTGAAAAATATCTAAAAAAGAAGGAGATAAAACCATGGAAATTCTTGAACTGCCTGCCCTTGCCCCGAAGACAAAATTAACCGGTACCGTCATCAAAACCTCCATCGCTGGTGCAATTATTGACATCGGTCAACCCTTACCAGGAGTTATCCACATCTCCCAACTGCGCAAAGATCCTCCCGTCAATCGCGTGGAGGAAGTGCTCCAGGTTGGACAGCAGGTGGAAGTCTGGGTAAAGCGGGTGCGCAAGGATCGCATTGAGCTGACCATGATCGAGCCGCTCCCCTTAGAGTGGAAAGAAATGACCCCTGGCATGGTCGTAAAGGGGAAGGTCGTGCGCATTGAGAACTATGGCGCCTTCGTGGAGATCGGCGCCGAACGCCCGGCCCTGATCCACGTCAGCGAGATGGCCCATCACTTCGTGAAACACCCCAGCGAAATTTTGAAAGAAGGCGATGAGATCGAGGCCGTCCTGCTGAGTGCAGATCGGCGCAAAAAGCAGATTCGCCTGAGCCTCAAAGCCCTCCAGCCTGAACCGGTGGTCGCGGAAGCGACGGCAGAAGCCTCAAAAGCGGAACGGCCGCGGAAAGGGAAGAAAGCCAGGAACGTCGAGAAAGCGGAGAAGGCTCAAAAATCCGAAAAGGCTGAAAAAGCAGAGTCGCCCGTCGCTGCCGCGGAACGATCCCAGGAATCTACTACCACGGAACTGACGGCAATGCAAATCGCCTGGCTCGAAGCCCTCGAACGCGCCAAGGCACGTCAAAAGCAATCCACGCTGAACTAATCCCAAAAAGGGTCTGGCAGTTTGCTGAAAAGCACAGCCTGTTGCGCTGTGCTTTTTTATTGCTTGCTGAAATATTCCCGCAGCAAATCTGAGAAATCCTGATCCGTATGCTGGCGAAGGAGGCGGAAGAAATCGCTCGAAGTAGCGATCTTCCCATCGAATTCCGTCAGGTAATGGCGCAAAAAGGCGAAGAACGCCTCATCTCCTATGCGCTTGCGTAAATTTTCGAGAAAATACGCGCCACGAAAGTAAACTGCGTTGGTGTAGGGACGAAAGCCACCCCCTGCGTACACCGGAATATCCACCACTCCCTGGGGCTGATAGTAATCAATGCGGTAATACCACCACTGGGGCAAAAGCTCAGGCGCAAAATGCTCGTAGAAAACGCGTTCGCTATAGGTGGCAAATGCTTCATCCAGCCACGGCTCGAGTGCCTGATCGTTCGCCACCCGTTCAAACCACCACTGGTGCGCCGTTTCGTGAGCTGCCACGAAGATCAGGTATTGCACAGGGGAGAGCTCTGGACGGTAAAGATTATAAAAGTCCCGGCTCAAAAAATAGAACGCCGAATATTCCATCCCATCATTGAAATCCCCCATCACAGCGGCCAACGTTTTGTGAGGGTACGGGCCATATTGCTCCTGGAAGATGCGCAGCGCCCGCAAAGTGGCATCCAGCACCGCCTGCGCTGCCTGTTGATAAGGCGAAAAATAGTAACTGCTCACGAGAATATCCCCCTGCGAGCCGCTCAGCACCTGAAAATCATGACTCATGGAAAGGGCAAACGTGCGCCCCGCAGTGAGCCTGTAGCGTGTGATCGCGCCCTCGGACTCCGCCAGGCCGCTGGCTGCAACCACAGGGGCCGTAGCATCGCGGAAATTCAGCTCCACCTCGAAATCAGAGGCCTCATACACCAGATGCTCCCCATACGCCCAGGGATCATGCAGCACCCATTCCCCGTTCCGGAAAGGAACAACGAACGGATACCAGTTGACCAGATTCATCTGCCGCGCCGTATACCCAAAAATACGCGGCCGCGCCACAGAGGGGTCTGGTTGTTCCGCCGCCGGGAGCGAAAGCTCATAGACTATATCCACCCTCGCCAGAGCATCCGCAGACAGGGGCGCTGATAGAGACACCTCCAGTCGCTGACCCTGGAGCATATAGCCTGCGACCGGCGCCCCATTCACCTGAAGCTGGCGCAGGAAAAAGCAATCCGGCCACAGATTGGGCACCACGGCCAGCACCAGCCGATCCAGCGCCACGCCGCTTCGATTCGGATACAGGATCGTCTGATCCACGCCAAGATGGTGCGCGGCGTAGTCTATGGTCGCCCGAATGGTATAAACCGGGCGCGGTGGAAGCGGCGGCGATTCAGGAGTCGGGCCGGGCAGGGGCGAAGGCGTGGGATCGGGGGTGGAAATCAGCGTGGGGAGCGGAGATGGAACAGGCGAGGGTTGTGCTGTCATCCCAGCCGAAGCATCCCCCTGGCAGGCGCTCAACAGAACCAGTAACATCCAAAGGACGACCAGTTCACGGACAAAAGACTCCCTCTCCCGCTCATTCGCCGCCAAAGCGTCGCTTCTTTCCTGACCTTTCCCCTGCTTTGGCGCCAGCAGACGCGCATAAAAATACGCGCTCCAGCGGGCGACGGTCACGGCGGTTACCGTCATCGCCTGCCGAAACGGAAATCCCTTTTGATCCTGCCAGTAATACAGCTCCGCCAGATAACGCATCCCATCCTCCTATTCGCTGCGCGTCTCCAGGAACAGCCCCAGGGCGATCAGGAAACCACCGAGCACAAATGAGAGCGTGATTCGCTCCCCCAAAAAGAGGACGCTCAACAACGTGCCGGCCAGCGGCTGGGCAAAGAAAGTCAGCGAAGCCAGCGCGGCCGGCAGGAGCGCAAAAGCCGTATTCCAGAGATACATCGCCAGCGCGGTCGAAACAATCCCCAGGAACAAAACGCCCCCAATGACGCCCCACGTGATCGGCCCCACCCCCTGCGTCACAAGCTCCCACAGACTGAGCGGCGCTGTGAGCGGCAGGCCGCCGGCAAAAGCGACCAGGCTGGTAGTGAGCACATCCGTCTCACGGGTCACCTTGCGCACCAGCACGGAATAAAGCGCCCAGGTGATCCCGGCCGCCACCAGGCTGAGATTCCCCAGGAACGACGAAGAGGCAAGAGAAGCCGTGCGCGGATCAATCACGATTACCACGCCTGCTGAAGCCAGCAAGAGCGCCAGCAACCGCTGCCGCGTCACCGCCTCCCCTAACAGCCAGAAAGCGAAAAGCAGCACGAAAGCCGGCGTCGCCGAAGTCAGCAGCGCCCCATTCGCGGCGGTGGAAAGCTTCGTCCCTGCGAACTGAAACCCTATCGAAACCCCATAACCGACAAAACCGGTGAGAAAAATGCGCCGCCACTGCTCCGAACTCAGGCGAACGCCCCCGCGCCCGAGCACAACCGGCGCCAGGATCAGCATTCCGAGCAACAGGCGCAGTGTGAGCAGCGTAAAGGGCGGGATCACCTCCAGAACCACCTTGCTCACCACATACATCCCGCCCCAGATCGAAGCGGCGGTCAGGCCGGCCAGCAGACCGTAGAGGGTTTGTCGTGGCATACCTCAATTTTACCTTATATGGGAAAAAGGCCATGGCGCCTCCCCGACCATGTTGACTCCGCCTGGACGCCTGGCGCCCGGTCGTTGGCGCTTCCGTATGCGCCCTCCCCTGCGACCTGGAGCATCGCAGCCGACCCTGTGGCCTCACCCCAGCCCGAAGCCCCAACCCCGCCCCCCTCGCGCTCCCCCCGACATCCCTCGCCCCCTCCCTGTGCCGTCCGCGGTCCACCGTCCATCCTCCGCTGCCTGCCGTCCGCCGTCCATCCGCCGTCTGTGGTCCGCCCTCCACCGTCCACATTCGTTTATTCGTTCCCCATTCGTTGACGGTCTCCCTCCGCCCGCCTCGAAAGCCCATCCTCCGCCATCCGCCATCTGCCGTCCGCCGTCCACATTCGTTTATTCGTTCCCCATTCGTTGACGGTCTGCCCTGCCGTCTCCCGTCCGCCGTCCACATTCGTTCATTCGTTCCCCATTCGTTGACGGTCTGCCCCGCCATCTGCCATCCGCCGTCCACATTCGTTTATTCGTTCCTCATTCGTTGACGGTCTGCCCCGCCGTCCGCGGTCCACCGTCCGCCGTCCACATTCGTTTATTCGTCCCCATTCGTTGACGGTCTGCCCCGCCGTCCGCGGTCCGCCGTCCATTCATCCCCGCTTCATGATAAAATAAAAACCACATCGCCCCTGCGATGCTTCCTCATGCAGAGGGATTCTTCCACTGAGGAACACACCCCATTTTGAGAGCATACCATGACCCACTATCCCTGGGACGAAGATAGTTTTGACACTTCCATCTCTCAGCGCACTGACGAACTTTACCAGATTCCCAATCACCCTGCCGATGCGGAGGGGATCATCGAGGGTATTGGTATCATCATGCACGAGGTGTCGCTGTTTCCACGCCTGCTCTCGCCCATCTTCATCTGGGCTGAAAAGGATCGGCGTGCGATTCAGACTGCGCAAAACAAGAACCAGACGGTGCTGATCCTCTTCCTGAACGAACCGGAAGAAAAGGAGCCCTCCTCCCTCCAGGTAGAAAATTTCCTGCCTATTGGAGTTGAAGCAGCCATCGGGCGCCTGGTCGAAATGCCGGATGGCGGCTTTTCGGCCCTGGCGCAGGGTCGCCGCAGGGTGGAAATCTTAGAGATCGTACAAACCGAACCGCTCCTGCGCGTGCGCGCCCGCGTCATTCCGGAGAACACCCGCATCACGCGGCGCACCGAGGCCCTGATGCGCACCACGCTCGACCTCTTCGAGCGCTGCGTGCAACTGGATCGCTCCATCCCAGAAGAGGCGCAGGTCTTTGCCATGAACATCGAGGAACCGGGCTGGCTGGCGGATATGATCACGACTGCCATGAGCTTTAACGATGACATCCGCCGCGAAATGCTCCTCCTCCGCGACCCCAACGAGCGCCTAATGCGCTTGAGCAAATACCTGGCCGAAGAAATCAACGTCCTGGAGCTGGAAAGCGAAATCCACTCGCGTGTCCAGTCAGAGGTGGATCGCAGCCAGCGGGAGATGTACCTGCGCGAGCAGATGCGCCAGATTCAAAACGAACTGGGCGAAGGCGACATCTGGACGCGCGAGCTGAACGAACTGCGCCAGCGCATCGAGGCCTCCGACCTGCCGCAAGAACCCAAAAAGGTAGCCCTGCACGAGGTGGAACGCCTGGAACAGATGCCTCCGATGTCCCCGGAGGTCGGCATCATCCGTAGCTACATTGACTGGATCCTCGAACTGCCCTGGACAAAGGTCACCGAAGATAACCTGGACGTGCGCCATGCGGCCAAAATCTTAGAGCGCGATCATTACGGATTACGCAAGGCCAAAGAGCGCATCCTGGAATACATCGCTGTACGCTCCCTCAAACCCAGGAAAAACCGCCAGCCGATCCTGTGCTTCGTCGGGCCGCCGGGAACCGGCAAAACCTCCTTCGGGCGCTCCATCGCCGAAGCCCTGGGACGGGTGTTCGTGCGCGTCTCGCTGGGCGGGGTGCGCGACGAGGCCGAAATCCGCGGCCATCGGCGCACCTATATCGGCGCGCTGCCCGGTCGCATTCTGCAGACCATGCGCCGCGCCGGCGTGGCCAACCCGCTGTTCATGCTCGATGAGATTGACAAACTCGGCAACGATTTCCGCGGCGACCCGGCCTCCGCCCTGCTGGAAGTGCTCGACCCGGAACAAAACCACGCCTTCAGCGATCACTACCTGGAAATCCCCTTCGATCTCTCGAAGGTGATGTTCATCACCACTGCCAACACCCTGGCGACCATCCCGCCGGCCCTGCTCGACCGCATGGAAGTCATCGAATTTCCCGGTTACATCGAAGAAGAGAAGATCGAGATCGCCCGCCGCTACCTGATCCCGCGCCAGATGGAAGAGAACAGCATCCAGGACCTGAACATCGAGTTCGACATCGAGGCGCTGAAGCGCATCATCCGCGAGTACACCTACGAGGCCGGCGTGCGCAACCTGGAGCGCGAGATCGGGCGCATTTGCCGCAAGATCGCCCGCCTCAAAGCAGAAGGGAAGACCTATCCCCAGCGCATCACTGCGGATCTGATCGAAAAATTCCTTGACCCCCCTCAATACTTCCCGCCCGAGGCCGAACGCCGCGACGAGGTCGGGGTGGCGCAATCGCTGGCCTGGACCGAAAACGGGGGCGAGGTGATGGTGATCGAAGTCGCAGTCCTGGAGGGCAAAGGCAACCTGCAAATGACCGGCCAGTTGGGCGAGGTGATGCAGGAATCCGGCCAGGCAGCGCTGACCTACGTCAAATCGCGGGCCGCGGCCTTTGGGATCGATCTCGACGTGTTCGAGCGCATGGACATCCACGTCCACGTGCCAGAGGGCGCCATCCCCAAAGATGGCCCTTCCGCCGGCATCACCATCGCGACGGCCATGATCTCCGCACTGACCGGCCGGCCGGTGTACCACACCGTCGGCATGACTGGCGAGATCACGCTGCGCGGCCGCGTGCTGCCCATCGGCGGCACGCGCGAGAAGGTTCTGGCCGCCCATCGCGCCGGGCTGAAAACCGTGATCCTGCCGGAAAAGAACCTGAAAGACCTGGTGGATGTGCCCAAAGGGGTGCGCACCGACCTGAAGATCGTACCGGTGCGCCACATGGACCAGGTGCTCAAGGTGGCACTCTCGGATCAGGTAGTCATTCCTCCGCCGCGTCCCCGTCGGCGCGAGGAGGAACAGCAGGAACAGGAGGAAGAATGAACGCATCCCCGTTCCAGGGTAAAGTCGTACTCATCAGCGGCGCATCCTCCGGCTTTGGCGCCGATACCGCGCGCCTGTTCGCTCGTGAAGGCGCCCGCGTCGTTCTCAGCGCGCGCCGTCTTGAGCGCCTGGAATCGCTGGCAGCAGAAATCCGCGCCGGCGGCGGGGAGGCCCTCGTAGTCCCCGCTGATGTATCCAGGCTGAGCGACCTGGAACGCCTGGTGCAAACGACCCTCGAAACCTGGGGACAGATTGATATTCTCTTCAACAATGCGGGCTTCGGACGACTGGATTACCTGGAAAACCTGGATTTCGCCCGCGATATTGAAACCCAGGTGGAGGTGAACCTGCTCGGCGTGATCGGCCTGACGCGCCTGGTTCTGCCCCACATGCTGCAGCGCCGCCAGGGGCATATTATCAACATGTCCTCTGTGGCCGGCTGGCTGGCTGCGCCCCTTTACTCGATCTATGCGGCGAGCAAATTCGGCGTGCGCGGCTTCACGGACGCGCTACGCCGCGAGGTGGCGCCGTTTGGAATCCATGTCTCCGGCATCTATCCCGGCCCGGCTGCCACAGAATTCGGACTCCATGTCGGCCAGAACCCGGCCAAAGCCGGGCTGAAATGGGTCGGTCGCTTCACCATGACCTCGGAGTATGTGGCGCGCAGAGTCGTCGAAGTTGCCAGGCGCCCGCGCCGCACCCTGATCATCCCCTGGTGGTTCCGCCCGCTGATCGCCCTGGACTGGCATTTCCCCGGTCTGGTGGACTGGTTCATCGTCACCTTTTTCACCCGTCGCACCCACCATTTTGAGAAATGAAACATCGCCTCGAACGTCTCCACGCGCTTCTCCTTGAGCACGACCTGACAGCCCTGGCGCTGAATCCGGGGCCTTCGCTGTACTATCTGAGCGGCCTGCATTTCCACCTGATGGAACGCCCCATCGTGCTCCTGATCGCGCGCGGGGAAATCCCCCACCTGATCCTGCCGGAGCTGGAGCTGCCAAAGGTCGCCCTCTTCCCCTATGCGGTGCGCGCCTTTAGCTACGGGGAAAATCCTGCCACCTGGGCGCAGGCGTTCCAGAACGCGCTGGAAGCGCTCGGGTTGGAGGGCAAGCGCATCGGCATTGAGGGGAATCGTATGCGCCTGCTGGAGTATCGCTTCCTGCAGGCTGCTGCCCCCCAGGCGCAATTCGTCGAGGCCGGCGACCTCGTCGGACGTCTGCGAGAGCGAAAGGATGCCCAGGAAATCGCCAGCCTGCGCAAAGCGGTCGAAATCGCCGAAAAGGCCTTCCAGACCATCCTGCCGATGATTCGCCCGGGGATCAGTGAACGCGAGCTGGCCGCGGAGCTGACCGTGCAACTTTTGCGCCACGGCTCGGAGCCGGAACTGCCCTTCTCCCCGATTGTCGCTTCCGGCCCGAACGCCGCCAATCCCCATGCCACCCCGACGGAGCGCTGCCTGCAGCCCGGCGATCTGTTGATCGTGGATTGGGGCGCCACCTGGCAGGGTTATATCTCCGACCTGACACGCACCCTGGCCATCGGAAAAGTGGATGAGGAGCTGCAGCATATTGCCCGGGTGGTGGAAGAAGCCAACAGGCGCGGGCGCCAGGCCGCACGTCCCGGTGAAGAATGCGGAGCGATTGATCGCGCCGCCCGTCATGTCATCGAATCCGCCGGCTACGGCTCTGCCTTCCCCCATCGCACCGGTCATGGCATCGGCCTGGAAGCGCACGAAGCGCCTTACCTGCGCAGCGAGAACGCTCAGAGGCTGGAAAGTGGCATGGTTTTCACCGTCGAACCGGGCATTTACCTGCAGGGACGGGGCGGGGTGCGCATCGAAGATAACGTGGTCATCACCGAAGAGGGCGCCGAAACCCTGAGTTCTCTGCCGCGCGGGTTGCAAGTCGTTGGATAGATTTAATCTTACCCTACACAACATCCCAAAGCGATGGTATAAGAAAAATACCCTGCTGTGCTCGTGATGCCGCAGAGATTACGGTTCTGAGCCAACACCCATAAAAAGGGACCCGAACTCACGGTAGGAACGCGATAGGCTGGAGCCAAGGCGAGAATACCGGGTAGGGACCCAACCTGCGCAAGCGGGTTCAGAACTGCGCTGCACACGGCACGAGCGGGGTTTTTTTACATTGAATCAGCCAAAATCCATTCTCTCGAAAATTTTTGCGCCGCTTTGTAACTGTTCAGTCTTGCATCAAAACTGTTGTGTTTGTCATTGCGAGGAGCGTTCTTTGCGACAAAGCAATCCTCAAGCGATCAATCTGGCCTGATAAATTGCTCCTTGACATCCGTCAGAAATGCTTAACTTGTGACTGATAGGATTATGCCAGAAATTCACATTTATACCTTCTCCGCCGGCCATCTCGAACAGAGAGGGATCGAACAGGGCACCCTGGACACGCTGACGCAGCGGTTACCGCGCGGGCTGTATACCACCTTCCGCACCTTCGAGAACGGACGACGCGCCCTCGACCTGCGCCACCATCTGCAGCGACTCTATGGGCCAGCGCTGACCCAAGGCATTCAGCCGCAGGTCGGCGAGGAAGCGCTGCGCGCCGCCCTGCGTCAGATCGCCGCCCGCTTTGCGCCAGGGGAATGTCGCCTGCGGCCGATCCTGCTCCTCGAAGAGCGAGCCGGCGAACTCTACATCCTGGCAGAGGCTTTTTCCCCACCATCCCCCGATCTCTACGAAAAAGGCGTCTCGGTGATCACCGTCCCCATCCCGCGCCGCCATCCGCGCCTGAAGAGCACCGATTTCATCGCTTTGAGCGCAGAAATCCGCCAGAAACTGGCCCAGGGGAAGGCCTACGAGGCGATTCGCGTGCGCCTGACGCCGCATTGTCCGCGCGGTGAAGCGCTGGAAGGCCTGACCAGCAACTTCTATGTGTTGCGCGGGAGGACCCTGATCACGGCGGCAGAAGGCATCCTGCCAGGGATCACGCGCCGCATCGTCCTGCGACTGGCACGGCAAAAAGGGCTGGAAATCCTCTATCGCCGCCCATGCCTGGGAGAGAACTTTGAGGAGGCCTTTCTCACCTCCAGCTCGCGCGGGGTGGTGCCAGTCGTGGCGATAGATGGTCAAAGGGTCGGAAAGGGTGAGCCTGGCCCACACACCCGCGCCCTGGGCGAGGCCTACGATCGCTATGTCGCCTCGCACGCTGAGATGATATAATCAACGCCATGTTCGTTTCTGTGTTTGGTGGCTCACAACCGCAGGAAGGTGACCCGGCCTATCGGCAGGCCTATGCACTGGGACGCGGCCTGGCATTACAGGGGCATACCGTGCTGAGCGGCGGCTATATCGGCACCATGGAGGCGGTCAGCCGCGGTGCAGCGGAAGCCGGGGGACACGTGATCGGCGTAACCTGCGCCGAGATCGAACGCTGGCGTCCCGTCGGGCCGAATCCCTGGGTCAAAGAAGAATGGCGCTGCGAGACGTTGCTGGAGCGCCTGCAACGCCTGATCCTGGGAAGCCAGGCCTCGATAGCCTTACCCGGCGGCCCCGGCACCCTGACGGAAATCGCCCTGACATGGAACCTGATGATCATCGGCAGCATCCCGCGCCGCCCGCTGATCCTGATCGGCAAGGCCTGGAAAACGCTGTTCGAGCACATGTTCAACGATCTGGGCGCTTACACTCCCCTTTCACAACGTTCGCTGTTAAAATTTGCATCAGACGAACTGGTTGCACTTTCCCTTCTCTCCGAAACTTCTCCTTGAGGTCTTGTCCATGCCTGAGAAATTGCCTTCCCGCAGCGAAGATTTTTCCGAATGGTATAACCAGCTCGTGCTACGCGCGGAGCTGGCCGATTACGCGCCGGTGCGCGGATGTATGGTCGTTCGCCCGTATGGTTGGGCGCTCTGGGAAAACATCCAGCAGGCGCTGGATCGGCGGTTCAAAGAGACCGGGCACGTCAACGCCGCTTTCCCTCTCTTTATCCCCATGTCCTTTCTGGAAAAGGAGAAGGAGCACGTCGAGGGATTCTCGCCGGAACTGGCCGTGGTCACCCATGGCGGCGGGGAGCCACTGAGTGAGCCGCTGGTGGTACGCCCGACCTCCGAAACCATCATCGGTTACATGTACGCGAAATGGATTCAATCCTATCGCGACCTGCCTGTCCTCATCAATCAATGGGGCAACGTCGTGCGTTGGGAATTGCGCACGCGGCTTTTCCTGCGCACGCTGGAATTCTACTGGCAGGAAGGGCATACCGCCCATGCCACAGAGCAGGAAGCAATTGAAGAAACGCTGCGCATGTTGGATGTATATGCGGATTTTGCCATCAACGATGCAGCCGTGCCGGTCATCAAGGGGAAGAAGACCGAAAGCGAAAAGTTCGCCGGCGCGGTCATGTCCACGACGATTGAGGCGATGATGCAAGATACGCGCGCTCTGCAATCCGGCACTTCCCACTTCCTGGGGCAGAACTTCGCCCGCGCCTTCGAGATTCGCTTCCTGGATCAGAACAATCAGCTCCAGTATGTGTGGACAACCTCGTGGGGATTGAGCACCCGCTTCATCGGAGCGATCATCATGACTCACGGGGACGATCAGGGTCTGGTCCTGCCTCCCAAACTGGCTCCGATCCAGGTCGTGATCGTGCCGATCTACAAGAACGACGCGGAGCGCTCCGCAGTTTTGGAGACAGCGCAGCGCCTGTTCCACGAACTGCAAGCCGCCGGCCTGCGCGTTAAGCTCGATGGGCGCGAGGAGATGACCCCCGGCAACAAATTCTACGAATGGGAATTGCGCGGCGTGCCTGTGCGCCTGGAGATCGGGCCAAAGGATGTGCAGAGCGGCAGCGTCACCCTGGCGCGGCGCGATCGGCCGGGACGCGAAGGGAAAAGCACCGTCTCCCAACAGGGGCTGCCCGAAACCATTCGCGCCCTGATGAACGACATCCATCGCTCGCTGCTGGAACGCGCCACGGCCTTCCGCGATGCGCACATCTTTGATCCCAAAGACTATGCCGAGTTTCAGGAAGTGGTGCAGCGTGGTTGGGCCTTTTCCTGGTGGTGTGGACGGAAAGAATGCGAGGCGAAAATCAAAGAGGACACCAAAGCCACCTCTCGCTGTATCCCTTTTGAGCAGCCGGGAGGCAGCGGGCGCTGCATCGTCTGCGGCGAGAAAGCAGATCAAAAGGTCTATTTCGCCCGCGCGTATTAGGCCGCATCCAGGGGGGCAAAGGAGCGCTTTCGGAGCGTGGAGGCGAGGTCGTGCCGGCGGTTGATCTGATGCGCCTGCGCCAACAAGTGGCGCGCCTGACTGAGTTCTTCTTCCTGCCTTCGGAATTCGTCCAGCATTTGCACCAGTTGCTGGAGACTTATCACAACCCCACCTGGCGCCTCACCCAGGCCTCCACCCCCTTTGCGCTTCCCAGTTATCGTCTCTCGCCCATTGTCCTGCGCACCATCGAACAATCGCTGCGCGATCTGGCCGCCTCCTATCCCGAATATGCGCTTGACCTGGCCGATGCGCTGTGGAAAGAGGAGGTGCTGGAAATGCGCCAGCTCGCGGCCTACCTGCTGGGACAGGTGCCAGCGCGTGAAGAATGGCTCCTGCCGCGCCTGACCGCCTGGAGCAACCAGGTACAGGATGCGTCGCTGCGCTTCTCCCTCCTGGAAAACGGTTTGCGGCGCCTGCGCCGCGAATCTCCGCGTGCCTTCCTCTCCCTGATCGCCGAATGGCTGCACCCGGAACGCCCGAACCTGTGGGAAAATGGGCTGCAGGCGCTGCTTCCCTTGCTCGATGAGGGTGGATTTGAGAATTTCCCAGAGCTTTTCAGCCTGTTGCGACCGGTGCTGGAAAACGCCCCGCCCCTGCTGCAGAACGAGATCCGCCAGGTTCTGCAACGACTCTTCCAACGTCTTCCCCAGGAAACCCTTTTCACCCTCCAGCGCTGGTTAGAGGAGAACCCATCCTCCCAACTGCGCCGTTCGCTGCGCCAGGCGCTACCCGTTTTACCTGCTTCCCTTCAGCCCCTCGTGCGCTCGCTGCTCCTCGCGCCGTAGCGATTGCAGATTGAGCTCCCCCCACGCGGTCTGCCCTCCTCCCTGACAGGCTCAAAAACCCGTCCTACGCGATCTGCCGCCTGCGCTCTATCCCCGCCGTCCGCGGTCTGCGGTCCGCCGTCCATCCTGCCGTCTGCTGTCCGCGGTCTTGCGGTCTCCTCCCAAACCTTGACAAATCCCACTACCTGGATATAATTTGTATCACAAAATTCTACAAAATTCCCTCTGGACGAGTACCCATGCTGATCTTGAAGTGCTCCTGTCTGAGGCGGGGTTCGTAACCACCGCCTCAGAGAACAGACCGATACGGCCAACCCGCTGAGGACGGTGGACGAAGCCCCGCATACAAAACATTTCTGCCGGGTGGATGTCTGCCGTCCTCTTTGTTTCGGTGTTGGCCGTATTTTATTTGTCAGATGTAGAAGGAGGCACATGTTTGAGACGCAAACGCAAACACAAACCGTTTTTCAACCGCTCTCCCCGCTCGAGGTTCACGTCGGGAACACGCCGCTGATCCCCCTGCGACGGGTGACTGCTGGCCTCTCCCCACGGGTGCAGGTGCTGGCCAAGGCGGAATGGTTCAATCCCGGTGGATCGGTCAAGGATCGGGCCGCGCTTTACATCCTGCGCCAGGCCTGGGCCGAAGGTCAACTCCAGACGGGTCGCCGCCTGCTGGATTCCACCTCCGGCAACATGGGGATCGCCTATGCCATGTTCGGTGCAGCCATGGGCATCGGCGTCACCCTGTGCATACCGGCCAACGCCAGCCCCGAACGCCTCGCCATTTTGCGCGCCTATGGCGCCGAGCTAATCCTGACCGATCCCCTGGAGGGCAGCGATGGCGCCATCCGCCAGGCGCGTCAGCTCGCCGAACGCTTCCCGCAGCAATTCTGGTACGCCAATCAATACGATAACCCCGCTTGCTGGCAGGCCCACTACCACACCACGGGGCCGGAAATTTTGCGCCAGACCGAAGGGCAGATCACCCATTTTGTGGCCGGGCTGGGCACCTCTGGCACGCTGATGGGCACCGGCCGGGCGCTGCGCGAGTGGAACCCGCAGATACAGATCGTCGCCGTGCAACCCGATGCGCCCTTCCATGGCCTGGAAGGCCTCAAACACATGCCCACCGCCCTGCGGCCGGGCATCTTCGATCCCGACTTCCCGGATCGCACCCTCGAGGTCAGCACGGAAGAGGCCTATCAGATGGTGCGCAGACTGGCGCGCGAAGAGGGGTTGTTCGTCGGCATTTCCTCCGGGGCGGCTGCCGTCGCCGCCCTGCGCCTGGCACAGACGCTGGAAAGCGGCCTGATCGTCACCGTCTTCCCGGACGCTGGTTATAAATATCTGAGCGATAGCGCGCTCTGGAAAGGAGACCCGGCATGACCCTGATCCTCACCCAGGCCCAGCTTCAGGCCATTCATCTCCACCTTGAAAAGGCCTATCCTGAAGAAAGCGCCGGCTTTTTGCTGGGAACGGACGGCGAGCCGCGCTACGTTCAGCACATCCTCCCCATCCAGAATGCCCGCCCGGATTCCCGCCACAATCGTTACCTGATCGAACCGCTGGATTATCTCCATGCCGAAGACCTGGCAGCCCGCTGGAAGATGAGCCTTCTGGGCGTCTTTCATTCCCATCCCGATCATCCCAACATCCCCTCGGAATACGACCGCGAATGGGCACAACCATTCTTCTCGTACGTGATCGTCAGCGTGGAGAACGGAAAGGCCACTTCCACCCGATGCTGGCGACTGGACGAAAACCGTCAACAATTTCTTGAAGAAACGATTCAAATTGAACAGGAGGTAGCGTAGTGGTATGTCAATTTTGGATTTGTGGCTTAAGATTGCAGACATGATGAGCGAAAAGTCTACAAAAGAACGGTTGACAAACCAGTAGCCATGTCTCTCTACTTTGTGCGTCATCAACACGCAGCAGAAACTTGCCCTGCAAAGAATCCTGAAATGGGGCGAATGCTCTTGCAACATTTGAGCAAAGCGAACGCCCGCAAATTCGGGATCGAACTGCATGGCGAGGCCGTACTGGATGGACAGCACACCCTGGTGCTGATCCTGGAAGCCGATCAAAAAGAATATGTCGAACAGTTTATGGCGCCTTTTGCGCAGGCCGGTAGCGTCGAAATTTTGCCGGCCTCTCTCTGCGAGGCCGTCGTCGAACGCGCCGGCTACTGAGGAGGAGACGATGCCTAGAATCAAAATCCCAACTCCGCTCCGCTACTATACCGATCAGCAAGCCGAAGTCACCGTCCAGGCCGGCACAGTCGCTGAAGCGATGCAGGCCCTGGTCGCACAATATCCAGCCTTGAAGCCACACCTCTACAACGGAGATGGGCAACTTCGCCCCTTCGTCAACCTGTTTCTGAACCGCAAAAACATTCGCGATCTGCAAGGGCTGGAGACACCGCTGGCCGAGGAGGATGAGCTGATGTTGATCCCCTCCATCGCCGGCGGATGCTGAACATGGGGAGGGGAATATGCTTCCACCCCTTACACACGAAGAAATCCTGCGCTACTCGCGCCACCTGCTGATTCCGGAGATCGGGCTGAAAGGGCAGCAAAAGCTCAAGGCCTCCTCGGTGCTGGTGATCGGCACCGGGGGGCTTGGCTCCCCCGTGGCGCTCTATCTGGCCGCGGCCGGCGTCGGGCGCATCGGCATTGTGGACTATGACGTGGTGGACGCCTCCAACCTGCAGCGCCAGATCATCCACGGCACATCCACCCTGGGACAGCGAAAGGTCGAATCGGCGCGCCGGCGTATGCTCGACCTCAATCCGGATATCGAGGTCATCGCCTATGACGAACCGTTCACCTCGGAAAACGCCATGCGCATCGCCGCCGACTACGACGTGATCGTGGACGGCACAGATAATTTCCCCACCCGCTACCTGAGCAACGACGTGGCCGTCTTCCTGGGGAAACCGAACGTTTACGCTTCGATCTTCCGCTTTGATGGACAGGTGAGCGTTTTCTATGCCAGAGAAGGGCCGTGCTATCGCTGCCTGTTCCCGGCGCCACCACCCCCCGGCCTGGTACCCTCCTGTGCGGAGGGTGGCGTGTTAGGCGTGCTCCCTGGCGTCATCGGCAGCCTGCAGGCCACCGAAGCGCTGAAGCTCCTCCTGGGGATCGGCGAACCGCTGATCGGAAGGCTGCTGCTCTACAACGCCCTCGACATGTCGTTTGAATTCGTTGAGCTGAAGAAAAACCCCAACTGCCGCGTCTGCGGGCCCAACGCCGACATTAAAACCTTGATTGACTATGAAGAGTTCTGTGGCGTCCCTGGGCACGATCGTGAAGAAGGATCGGCTGGAAGCGGTTGGGATATTACCCCGGCGGAGCTGGCTGAGCGCCTGCAAACGAACGGAATCCTGTTGCTCGATGTGCGCGAGCCGCACGAACTGGAAATCTCCCGCCTGCCCGGCGCCCTCAATATCCCACTGGGTCAACTGGCCGCCCGCCTCTCCGAGCTGGATTCGGCGCGCGAGATGGTGGTCTTCTGCAAAGCGGGAACCCGTTCCGCGCGTGCCCTGGAGCTGCTGGTCAGCGCCGGCTTCCGCAAGGTGAAGAACCTGAAAGGCGGCATCAACGCCTGGGCGCGGGAAGTGGATCCATCCCTCCCCATCTACTGAGGCCTCTATGCCCGTCCTTCCTGCCTCTCACACACTCTGAGTCTATGACAGCATCCAGGGCGTCATGGGAATACCCCACTGGTGCGCCTGGGACGCATTGCTTCCCATTTACAGGCCACGCTTTACGCAAAATTAGAACTGCTCAACCCTGGCGGCTCGGTGAAAGACCGCGTCAGCTGGTATATCATCGAGCAAGCAGAAGCGCGGGGCGAATTGAGACCCGGCGGCACCATCGTAGAAGCGACCTCCGGCAATACCGGCGTGGGGCTGGCCATTGCTGCCGCCCTGATCGGACGCTATTTGAAGCGTCAGAACCCTGCCATCCGCATCATCGGGGTAGACATCGAAGGCTCGATTCTGCTGGAAATCTGGAAAAACAACGGACGCATTCCCGAAGGCGCTTTTCCGAAGACCTATAAAGTCGAGGGCATCGGCGAGGATTTCCTGCCTTCAACCACCGATTCATCCGTCGTAGATGAGATCGTGCGCGTGGATGATCGCGAGAGTTTCCTGTGGGCGCGTGCGCTGGTGCGCCAGGAGGGCATCTTCGCCGGCGGTTCCTCTGGCGCGGCGCTGGCCGGAGCGATGAAATACGCCGCTTCCCTGAGCGCAGATCGCCTGGTCGTCGTGATCTTTCCGGATTCCGGCTCGCGCTACCTTTCCAAATTCTACAATGACAAATGGATGCGCGAAAACGGCTTCCTGGGCACCGATTTCAGCGAGATTACTCTGGCAGACCTGTTGCTGAGCAAGCGTCAACGCGCCCTCTATACCGCCCGATTGGGACAGAGTATGCGCGAAGTCATCCACCTGATGCATCAGCACGCGGTTTCACAGCTACCGGTGGTCGGTGAAGATGGGGCACTCGTGGGACTGATGGAGGAAGTAGACCTGCTCAATCACCTTCTGGAGCGTCATGACCATCACCACGAGGAACCGATTGACGCCGTGGTACAACATGCACAGGCTGTCTTCCCCCCTGAAACCAGGCTGGAAGAGGCCATGCCCTGGCTGACGCAGGGCTACGCGCTGATCGTGGTAGAGCACAGTTGCCCGGTGGGCATCCTGACCAAGATAGATGTGCTGGAATATGTAAGTGGGATATAATTCAGCACATGCTCCCTCCCGAAGCTCTCCCCTTGCGTCCCACCTGGTTGGAAGTGCGGCTGGATGTGCTGCGCGCCAATCTGGAGGCCATTCGGCGAAAAGTTTCCCCGGCGCGGGTGATGGCGGTTGTCAAGGCAAATGCCTATGGTCATGGGATCGAAGGCGTGGCGCCGTTCATCGCCCCCTATGCCGACTACCTCGGCGTAGCGCTGCTGGAAGAAGGGGTGCTCCTGCGCCATCTGGGAATCCAGAAGCCCATCCTGGTCATGGGGGGCATGTTCCCGGAACAAATCCCCTACTTCCTGCGCTACGATCTGACCCTGACGATTGGCTCCTGGCGGCTGTTGGAGGCGGCGGAAGAGATCGCTGCCGCCCACGGGAAACGGCTCAAGGTACACCTGAAGATTGATACCGGCATGGAGCGCCTGGGAGTTCACGATTACGAGGCAGAACCGTTCCTGTTGCGCGCACAGGCGTGCAGGCACCTGGAGATCGAGGGGATTTATTCCCATTTTGCCAACTCCGAACGCGCCGATCTCAGCCATGCCAGGCTACAGCTTGAACGGTTCCTGGAAGTTTTGCGCTTCTATGAACGTCGCAGTCTACCGCCTCCCCCCTTGCGCCATATGGCAAATTCCGGGGCTGTGCTGCAGCTCCCGGAAAGTTATTTCGACATGGTGCGGCCAGGCATCCTGTTCTACGGCATCTATCCGGGCGCTGAGACGCAGCGTAGCGTCGCGGTGCGCCCGGCCATGATCTGGCACTCGCGGGTGGTACATGCCAAGATCACCCTGCCAGAGAGGCCAGTCAGCTACGGATCCACGTGGAAAGCGTCCCAGCCCAGTCGTATCCTTACCATCCCCTGTGGCTATGGGGACGGATACTTCCGCCAGATGAGCAACCGCGCCCAGGTCGTCATCCGCGGCAAGCGCTATCCCCAGGTCGGGCGGATTTGCATGGACCAGTTCATGGTGAACGCCGGGGAAGATGAAATCGAAAGCGGCGAAGAGGTGATCCTGATGGGTGAAGGCGCACAGGGCGCAGGCATCCACCCGGAGGAGCTGGCCGCCTGGGCCGGCACCATCCCCTACGAGGTGCTGACGAACATTTCAGCGCGTGTGCCGCGGGTGTTTAGCGGCGCGGATCGCCCGAATACAGACGGCGATGAATGAGGCTCAGAGCGCGCACCTGCTCCGCAGCGTGGTAGGAGGAGCGCACCAGGGGCGCTGATTCCACCCAGCGGAAGCCGATCTCCAGGCCATATTGTTTCAGCTCTGCGAATTCTTCCAGCGTGTAATAACGCTCAATCGGCAAATGTTTGCGGCTGGGCTGGAGATACTGACCGATGGTGAGAATATCCACCCCCCAGGAGCGCAGATCGCGCATCGCGGCCTTGACTTCCTCCATGCTCTCCCCCAGGCCAACCATGATGCCGGATTTGGTCAGCACTTCGGGGTCCATCTTCTTGGCGCTGGAAAGGATGCGCTCCGCCCAACGGTAGTTATCCTGGGGTTGCACGCGCTTGAAAAGGCGCGGCACCGTCTCGACGTTGTGATTGAGAATTTCCGGGCGTGCATCCATGACAATGCGCAATGCCTCCAGGGAGCCTTTAAAGTCAGGGATCAGCACCTCGACCGAGCAGCCGGGCAAAAGCTCGCGAATGCGTCGGATGACCATGGCGAAAACGGGCGCGCCGCCATCGCGCCGCTCATCGCGATTGACGGAGGTAATCACGGCGTGTTGCAAATTCATCGCCTTCACCGCCTGCGCCACGCGTTCGGCCTCCAGCCAGTCCAGGGGTAACGGTCGTCCATGCTTGACATCGCAGAAGCCGCAACTGCGCGTGCAAACATCCCCCAGCATCAGGAAGGTCGCCGTGCCAGCGCCCCAGCATTCCCCCAGATTCGGGCACATCGCTTCTTCGCAAACCGTGTGCAGCGCCTTGCTACGCATCAACCCCTGCAGCCACTGATACGTCTCTCCTGCAGGCGCACGCACACGAATCCATTCCGGTCGCCGCAAAGGGCGCGCTTCAACTGCTTCAGGAAGGCGATCACGAGTCGGAGTGTCCATGCGCTTATTGTACCAGAAAGCAGAGGACGGCGGAGGGCAAAATGGTGGACGATGGACGGCAGACCGCAGACCGCGGACGGCGGGGGATAGAGCGCAGACGGCAGATCACGCAGGACAGGCTTTAGCCTGCCACCCAAAGGTTTACAAACCAGTCAATCCATGTTAAACTTTAGGCCGTTTCAAATCCTGCGCTCTCTGAACGGCAAGAGAGCGCGTTTTGGTGTTGAAGATGCGCTCTGTATTTTGGGATTATTCGAGCAACCAACTGAAGATGATCGATCAGCGCCACCTGCCGGCGCGGTTTGAAATAGTGGCCTTCCAGGATTACCGGCAGGTCGCCGAAGCGATCCACGAGATGGTGGTGCGCGGCGCGCCGGCGATCGGGGCCGCCGCCGCGTTCGGGATGGCGCTGGCTGCCCTGGCCTCGCGGGCAAGCGAACGAAGCACATTCTTACAAGACCTGCACCAGGCCGCCGAAGTGCTTAAAGCCGCACGTCCCACCGCCGTCAACCTGGCCTGGGCGGTCAACCGTATCCTGCGCGTGGTGCAGGATTCGCCGGCGCCCGTCCACGAACTGCGAGCCTTGACCCTGGAAGAAGCCCAGCGGATTGCGGATGAGGACGTGGAAGTCAATCGCCGCATGGCCGAGTATGGAGCCACACTGATAGAAGATGGCGATACCATCATCCATCATTGCAACACCGGCGCACTGGCCACCGTTGACTGGGGCACCGCATTGGGGGTGATCCGTATGGCGCATGAACAGGGGAAGCGCATTCACGTCCTGGTGGATGAGACCCGTCCCCGCTTACAGGGCGCGCGGCTGACCGCCTGGGAGCTGGAACAATACGGAATCCCCTATGAGATCATCACAGATAACGCAGCCGGCTTCTTCTTGCGCTGCGGAGAGGTGCAAAAGGTATTCTTCGGCGCCGATCGCGTGACAGCGAACGGAGATGTGGCCAACAAGATCGGTACATATATGCTGGCGCTGGCGGCGCGAGATAACAACGTCCCGGCTTATGCCGTCGTCCCCACCTCGACGATTGACCTTTCGCTGCGCCGCGGCGAAGAGATTCCGATAGAAATGCGTTCTCCTGAAGAAGTGCTGGGCCTGCAATTCAAAGGAGAACCCATCGCGCCGCAGGGAGCCAAAGCCCGCAACCCGGCCTTTGATGTCACACCGGCGCGCCTGATCTCGGCAATTGTCACGGAAAATGGCATTGTCTATCCACCCTTTGAAGAAAACCTGCCCCGCATGGTGCGCCGTTGATTTTTGGGAAGGAGGAGGAAATCGCCTATGGACATCCTGCTGACCGGTTCCATCGCCTATGACTATCTGATGACTTTTCCAGGCCACTTCAAAGAGCAAATCCTGCCGGAACGTCTGGAAGCCATCAGTCTTTCCTTTCTGGTGGATTCAATGACCCGCCAGCGGGGAGGCGTCGCCTCGAACATCGCCTACACCATGGCGCTCCTCGGAAAGCGCTCGCGCGTGATGGCGACGGTCGGCGAGGACTTTGACGAGTACCGTCAATGGCTGGAGGAAAAGGGAATTGACACTTCCCTGATCAAAACCATTCGCGGCGTCTTCACCGCCTCCTTTTTCGCCACCACGGATCGCGCCAATGCGCAGATCGCCAGCTTCTACCCCGGCGCCATGGCCTTTGCCGCCACGCAATCCATCCGGGAAGTCTCCCCACGTCCGGATATGGTCGTGATCTCCCCGAATGCGCCAGACGCCATGAAAAACTTTGCCGCAGAATGCCGCGCCCTGGACATTCCCTATCTCTACGATCCCAGTCAACAGGTCTTGCGCCTGGAAGGGCACGAACTGGCCCGCGATATGGAAGGAGCCTACTTCCTTTTCGTCAACGATTATGAGTTCGGCTTGATCACCCGTAAAACTGGCTGGGACCTGAAACACATCCTGCAGCACGTCAAAGTGGTCGTCGTCACCCGTGGGAAAGAGGGCGCAAATATTTACACCGCCGATGAGGAATACTTCATCCCCCCCATTCCAGAAAGGCAAGTGGTAGACCCAACGGGCGTGGGAGATGCCTTTCGCGGCGGATTCCTGGCCGCCTATAGCCACCACCTGGACTGGGAAACCTGTGGAAAGGTGGGAGCCTTAGCGGCCGTTTACTGTCTGGAACAGCAGGGAACACAAAACCATTTCTATACGCCGCAGGAGTTTGTCACCCGCTTCCGTCAGCATTTTGACGATGGCGGCCGACTGGATGTTTTCCTCCAAAACACCCCGCTCAAACCCCAACAACCATCCCCAATTGCTCAGGAGCCCTATGAATCAGTACGACATCAAAGATATTAACCTTGCAGAAGGTGGACGCCGACGGATCGAGTGGGCCGAGCGCGAAATGCCGGTCCTGCGCCAGATTCGAGAGCGCTTCGCACGCGAGAAGCCCCTGAAGGGCATTCGCATTTCGGCCTGTTTACATGTCACCACAGAAACGGCAAACCTGATGCGCACGCTGCAGGAGGCAGGCGCAGAGGTTGTCCTGACTGCCTCCAACCCTCTTTCCACCCAGGATGATGTCGCTGCCGCGCTGGTACACTTCTGGGAAATCCCGGTTTTCGCCATCAAAGGCGAAGACAATGTCACCTACTATCGGCATATTGCGGCCGCGCTCGATCACAAACCCCACCTGACCATGGATGACGGCGCAGACCTCGTTTCCACCCTGCACAAGGAACGCCGCGAACTGTTGCCAAACGTCATTGGCGGAACCGAAGAGACAACGACCGGTGTGATCCGCTTACGAGCCATGGCCGCGGATGGGATGCTCCATTTCCCGGTCATTGCTGTCAATGATGCCATGACCAAACACTTCTTCGATAACCGCTACGGCACCGGTCAGTCCACCATAGATGGCATCATTCGGGCAACGAACGTGCTCCTGGCCGGGAAACGCTTTGTGGTCGCCGGCTATGGCTGGTGCGGGCGCGGCCTGGCCATGCGAGCGCGCGGCATGGGAGCGATCGTCATTGTAACCGAAGTGGACCCGTTGAAAGCCCTCGAAGCAGTGATGGATGGCTACGAAGTAATGCCGATGAGCGAGGCCGCACGCATCGGCGATATTTTCTGCACGGTCACCGGCGATATTAACGTCATTGACCGCCAGCATTTTGAAGTGATGAAAGATGGGGCCATCCTGGCCAATTCCGGGCACTTCAACGTGGAGATCAACATCCCGGCGCTGGAGGCGATGGCAGTGGAGAAAAAGCTCGTACGCCCGTTCGTCGAGCAATACGTGCTTGCGGATGGCCGTCGTATTCACCTGCTGGGCGAGGGGCGTTTGATCAACCTGGCAGCAGCCGAAGGACACCCGGCCTCGGTGATGGATATGTCCTTTGCCAATCAGGCACTCTCCGCCGAGTACATGGTCAAACACGGCAGCAAACTCGAAAAGCGCGTCTACCCCGTCCCGGAAGAAATAGACAGGGAGATCGCACGTCTGAAACTGCGGGCAATGGGGATCGAAATTGACACCCTGACGGAAGAACAGCAACGCTATCTTTCTTCCTGGGAAGAAGGCACATAGGCGCCTTGCGGATAAAGCGAGTGCACCGGCCGATGGAGTGATTGCCATCGGCCATGCGCTTTAATATGCGCCTCCCCCAGGACTTGCGGCGCCGCTGCCGCGCCCGTAGCGTAGGCGGCCCTTGAAGCGACGAATTCGCCTGCCGCCCCGGCAAACGTCTCTCCCAGAGCGCGCCCCCACACCCCTTCCGATCCCACATAGCCCCTGACAGCCTGGCAAACCCGCGCTGCTGCTCTCTATCGTCCATCTATCGTTCACCGTTCACTGCCCTCGCCGTCCGCCCGTTTGCCGTCCATCCATCGTCCACCGTCCATTCCCCATTCGTTGACGGTCTGCCCCCCTTCCCGAAGCCTCGAAAGCCCATCCTCCGCCGTCCGCTGTCTGCCGTCCACATTCGTTTATTCGTTCCCCATTCGTTGACGGCCTGCCCTCCTCCCCGACAGGCTCGAAAGCCTGTCCTACCAAAAACCTCACAGCCTTCCAGATCGTCTCACTTATCTTCATCGGGTATTTAAGTTACGTTGACTACACGAAAACCAATGCAAATGGCACGGCCTGCAATCCACCGGCATCTATAAAACCGCCCCCACCATGCCCATCGTTCATTCCACGATCTGCCGTCTACCGTCCGCGGTCTGCAAGCTGCCGTGGAAGTGTATCTTTCCTTCAGGAAATTTTAATTCCTCTACCCTTCCCCATCTTTGTTGCGGTAGAAAATTTTCTACCGTTACATTGCGAGCCGCCGCAGGCGGCGAAGCAATCCCCCTATCGGCCAGGAGATTGCTTCGCTACGCTCGCAATGACAGGAGACAGAGGCTTTTTCATGGCTTTCGGGCGACTCGCTGCGAATTTCTTGAATGAATGATACAGTACCTCTGCCATCCACAACAGTCCAGAGATTCAATTTTCAGGTATAATATCAACAGTTCACTACAAAAACGCCATGAAACACGCGCAGGGTACAAAATTGCTGAAAAGTACCCGCCTTTCTGGTTGTCTGGAAACCGCCTTATGGATCTCCTCGCTTCTCGCGATATTGCTGTACAGGGCATCAGCCCGGCCTATCTCTCCACCTTGCTGCATATGCATCGGGAGGAGGAATTTGATGGCCTGTTTCACCTTACACATCAGGAAGAGGAAACCCTGTTTTTCCTTTGCAATGGGGAGATCAAACTGGCCTTCACCCGTACAGGTGCACACTGGCAGCCTGTCACGGGAGCCGCGCAAGATTCATTGTTACAGCGAATCGGCGGGGACTTGAGAATTTTTCCCTGTCCTTCCACTGCACTGCGTCTGATACGATTGTATCTGGAAAACCTCCAGGAAATCGCCGTAGAAGAAACCAATTGTCCCTCCGAGAGACTGCTCCCCTGGATAGAAAACGCCTTCCAGGAACACGGCCAGGGATTGGTATGCTTTAGAGGACACCCCCGGCAGGGGTTGATCTTGACCTATCCGGACGCCAGAAACACGGTGGATATAGCTGGCTGGAATGCCCAGAGCTGTCACACCGGTCAGATGGTTTTCAACATGTTGCGCCACGCTCAAACACCCTTCCATCTCACTTATCACCCGCTCCGAACCGAATCCGATGCCTGGAAAGAATACCTGCTTACGCGCGCTTTTCAAAATTTCGTTCAGATGCTTTTCCTGCGATTCCGTACACTGGCCGGGCAGGCAATGACCGGGCACGTGAGCGAACAGCTCAACATCCTGTGCCAGCGACAACGCTGGAAACTGGAATTTCGTGAAGGGGTTCTCTTCCACGCGCACTTTTTCCGTTCATCCCAGGAAGCCGAGCAGGTATATCAAAAACTCTTTGCTGCCCTTCTTAAATCTATGGGGACTGTAATCGGAGAAGCGTTTGTGCGTCAGAGTATGCAGGAAACGCAAAAACGCCTCGCGGAGAAAGAGCGATCGCTCTTAAGTCCTTTGATCGGCAACCTTTTGCAAATCAAACTCTCCCTGGAGGTTGCATAATGCCCGGCAACTCACGCCCCACCTTGCTATGGAACGCCGCGCTGATCGCTGCCGGGGCGATCTTCGTCTCTTACGGTGTGATTTTCTTCTTTCCTCCAAAGGGGGAGTGGAAAGCAGTTTCCACAGACTTGTTCTTCATGGTTGCAGCGATTTGGAGTACGGTCACAGCTGCCCTGCTCTGGCATGTCTATCGCCCCGATCCAGGGCCGCGACGCATATGGTTTTCTTTCGCCGTTGCCCTGGGATTGTGGTGCCTGGCCGAAGCGATATGGACTCTTCAGAATGTACTTTCAGGCCCTCCAGGCCTGGGGATCGCAGATATTTTCTGGGTCAGCGGCTACCTCTTCTTCGGAATCGCATTCTACGCACAATACAAGCTCCTGCTGATCCCTCCAAAATGGCTGAGCAGAGCGGTTTTTGCCGCAATTTTATTGCTCTCCCTGGCGCTCAGTTTTTCTTTTGCGTTCCTCCTGGCACGCTCTCGGGGAGAAACGCTGAATCTGGAGAACTGGCTGGCTGCTTTTTATCCTGTAGGAGACCTGGCGATTGGCGCAGGCGCACTGTATATCGCCTATCTTTTCCGAGGGGGAATGTTTAGCCGCCCCTGGCTGGGAATGCTCCTCTTCGCCATCGCGGACAGTCTGTACGCCTGGGTGAATCTCAGCCAGGTAGAATACCTGCTGGAATCCGGCAGTCTCACCCTGTATGTGGCGGATAGTCTGTATCTGAGCGCGTATCTTGCAGTAGGGTTAGCGTGTTTTATGCAGTGGCTTATCCTGCGCTATGGATTCTTCTATGCAACGAAAAGCTAAAATCATTGCCACCATTGGTCCTGCCAGCCAGGACCCCACCCTCATCGAACGCCTGGCACTTGCGGGAATGAACATCGCCAGGCTAAATTTTTCGCACGGCAGTCACGAAAGTCATGCCCGTTTGATTGAAGCCATTAAGCAGGCACGTCACAAACTCGGCCTGAGCATTGGAATTTTGCAGGACTTACAAGGGCCAAAAATCCGCCTGGGGAAACTGGAAAATCCCTTGAATGTTCAGGAGGGGGAGCGCATCTGGCTCTACCCTCAAAACCTCCCCATCAGGCCGGCAAATGGCGAGAAAGCGCTGCCCATAGATTTTCCCGAACTGTTCACCGCCCTCCAGCCCGGCGACCGGCTGCTTTTAGACGATGGGAGGGTTGCGCTGCGCGCCGAAAAAGTCCTTTCGCAGCAGGTGCTGGCGCGCGTCGAGATCGGTGGCGTGCTCTCTTCGCATAAGGGGATCAACCTGCCGGGCGTGCAATTGCGAATTTCTGGCTTTACAGAAAAGGATCGGGCCGATTTGCTCTTCGGCCTGGAACAGGGTGTAGATGCAGTGGCCATTTCCTTTGTGCGCTCCGCCGAGGATGTGCGCATTGTGCGCCGCACCATGCAAGAACATCTGGGTTCCGCTCGCCCGATGCCGCTGCTGATCGCCAAGCTGGAACGTCCCGAAGCCATCGAGAACATGGAGGCCATTTTAGACGAAGTGGATGGCGTAATGGTGGCGCGCGGCGATCTTGGCGTAGAGCTTCCCCCCGAAAAAGTGCCCGTCTTGCAAAAGCGCATCATCCGGGCTGCGAATCGCCGCGCCAGACTGGTGATCACCGCGACGCAGATGCTTGAATCCATGATCTCGAACCTGCGCCCGACGCGTGCAGAGGCCTCCGACATCGCCAATGCCATCTTCGACGGCACGGACGCAGTGATGCTTTCGGCTGAAACCGCTTCTGGAGAATATCCGGTCCAGGCTGTAGAAATGATGGCGCGCATCGTTCAGGAAGCCGAGGCCCATTTTGTCGAGTGGGGTCTGGAACAGGCGCAGGTGATGCTGGAAGAAAGCGATGCCGCTTCCATGGCTCGAGCGGCCAAAGCCCTGGCAGAAGACCGAGATGTGGCTGCCATAGCCGTCTTTACCATGCAGGGACATACTGCCTGGTTGATGTCCAAAGTCCGGCCGCGCGTTCCGATCCTCGCATTCACACCGGAGGAAAGCACCTGTTCCAGACTGGCGTTCCTGTGGGGTGTCTATCCGCAGCGAGTGCCCTTTGCTCGCACGCTCGAAGAAATGCTCGCCCATGTGGACGCGGCTTTACTGCAGCAGCCTCACATCAAAGCCGGGGATCAAGTGGTGTTGGTCTGTGGCTTCCCGGTCGGCGCACTTCGCCCGCCGAACATGGCGCTGCTCCACACAGTTGGAAAATGAGGCTGAAAGCTCCTGCGTTCTCCACGATCCCGATTGCCGTTGTGATCCCGGCATACCGGGTGAGTTCCCACATTCAGGAAGTGATTCGGGGGCTGCCCTCCTGGGTGCGTTATATCATTGTGGTAGAGGATGCTTCCCCGGATGATACAGCATCCAAAGTCGAACAGCTTATGGCGCAGGATGCGCGCCTGATCCTGATCCGCCACACACGCAATCAAGGCGTAGGGGGCGCCATGCGAAGCGGCTTCCGCAAAGCGCTGGAATTAGGGGCGGAGATCGTTGTGAAAGTGGATGGGGATGGGCAAATGGACCCCGCTTACCTACCGGACCTGATCATCCCCCTCATTGAAGGACGCGCTGATTATACGAAAGGCAATCGCTTTCATGACTTCAACGCTTTGCAAAAGATGCCCTGGATGCGTCGCCTAGGCAATATTGCGCTGAGCTTTCTCGTCAAAGCGGCTACCGGATACTGGCACCTTTTCGATCCAGCCAATGGCTACATCGCCATCCGCAGCCACGTCTTGCAAAGGATTCCCCTTGAGAGCCTGGATCCTGGCTACTATTTTGAAACCTCCATGCTGGGGGCGCTCTATCTCGGCGGCGCCTGCGTGATGGATGTCCCTATCCCGGCTCGCTATGGCGAGGAGATCTCCAGCCTGAAAATTCACCGCGTCCTCTGGGAATTCCCGCCCCGTTTGCTGAAAACGTTCCTGCGGCGGATCATCCTGAAAAATTTCCTTTACGATTTCTCCATGCTCTCGGTCTATCTACTGGCCGGCCTGCCCCTGCTGCTTTTTGGGATCATCTTTGGAAGCGTGAAATGGATCCAGTACGCTTCTTTGGGGATTCCCGCCCCTACCGGGACCGTCATGCTCCCAACGCTCTGCGTCATCCTGGGCATTCAATTTTTGCTGTCAGCCATCGAGATCGATCTCCAGAACGTACCCCGAACACCGCTTTCGCCTCCCATTCAGCAAGATCATGACCCTTGACAGGCGCAAGCACACAAGACGTTGAAAGCGTGCGAACAGGGGAAACCGGTATTCGTTGACGCTCCACTTCCTCTGAGAGGCGCGAAAGCCCGTCCTACGGCCTGCTGTTCGCGTCTTGCGGATTGTGACCAGGCTCGAAAGCCCGTCCTACACCACAGTCCGTCGTCCATACTTTCATCGCCCTACGGCAGTGTGCGGGTTCCCCTGCCGGGTAATCCCCCAGGTCATTATGGCAGCGGATGGATCGGGTATAATGGGCGCGACGCTCGTGTCAAAAAGAACAAACAGCCATTCTCCATCCCCTCCAGTCGCCTTATGGTGTTAGCGATTCTGATAGCTGTCCTCCTTTTCGGTAGCCTGCGGATCGCGGGCACGATAGCATCCTGGCCTTTGCTGGTCGCAACCCTCGGAACAACCTGGGTGATTTATCTTATCCTGAGTGGTGGCCTGCTGGTGGCCGGCGGAAGCTGGATGCTCTGGATGTGGTACAAACAGCCGCCCGGCGCAGCGCATCGTATGGCATGGATGGCTTTGCTCGGAAGCGTGTGGTACTGGCTGGAGCGCTTCTGGCTGGGAAGCCTGCAGGGCAACTTACCTTTCGCCATTGCCGGCACGCTGTTCATCGAGGCGGTTTTCTGGTTCCCAATTTTGCTGAACTCTCATCATCCCGCAAAAGGTGAATCCCATGAGCGAGAATCCGAAAATTGAAAAGCTGCGTGAACTGAAAGCCCTTTCCAGAATGGGAGGCGGCGAAGAGCGCATTCGTGCCCAACATGCACGAGGCAAACTGACAGCACGCGAACGCATCGAGCTGCTGCTCGACCGGGGTTCCTTTCGTGAAATAGATGCCTTCGTTGTGCATCGAACGCACGATTTCGGCCTGGATCAGCAGAAGTACCTATCCGATAGCGTCGTCACCGGCTGGGGTACCATTGATGGGCGACTGGTATATGTGTATTCCCAAGACTTCACCGTCTTCGGAGGTAGCCTGGGAGAGGTCCATGCCGAAAAAATCTGCAAAATCCTGGATATGGCCATGAAGAATGGTGCGCCGATCATCGGTCTGAACGATTCCGGCGGCGCCCGCATCCAGGAGGGTGTGGTATCCCTGGGTGGCTATGCAGATATTTTCCTGCGCAACACGCTCGCCAGTGGCGTCATCCCGCAGATTTCGGTGATCATGGGGCCTTGTGCCGGTGGCGCCGTATATTCGCCTGCCCTGACGGACTTCATTTTCATGGTGCGTGGCACCTCGTACATGTTCGTCACTGGCCCGGATGTGGTCAAGGCCGTGACCCATGAGGAAGTCTCCTTTGAAGAGCTTGGGGGCGCCTCCGTGCACGCCGAAAAATCCGGCGTTTGTCACGTGGCCGCAGATACAGAAGCGGACGCGCTCTACATGGTGCGCAAACTGCTCTCCTACCTTCCCCAAAACAACATGGAAGATCCGCCCTTCCTCCCCACCAACGACGATCCCCTGCGCATGGAGGAAGCCCTGGATTCTATCGTCCCCGATGACCCCAGCAAACCATATGACATCAAAGACGTGATCCGCCTGGTCGTGGATAACGGCCAGTTCTTCGAGATCCATGAATCCTTTGCCCAAAATATTGTCGTTGGGTTCGCCCGGCTGGGAGGGCATTCGGTCGGGATCGTGGCCAATCAGCCGGCGGTGCTGGCAGGCGTGCTGGATATTGACGCTTCTGAAAAGGCCGCCCGTTTCGTGCGCTTCTGCGACGCGTTCAATATCCCGATTGTCACCTTCGTAGATGTGCCCGGCTTCATGCCCGGCACGTACCAGGAGCATCATGGCATCATCCGCGCCGGCGCCAAGCTGTTATATGCCTATTGCGAAGCGACGGTGCCGAAACTGACCGTGATCACCCGCAAGGCCTACGGCGGCGCCTACGACGTGATGAGTAGCAAACATATCCGGGGCGATTTCAACATTGCCTGGCCAACGGCTGAGATCGCAGTGATGGGGCCAGAAGGCGCAGTCAACATCATCTTCCGCCGCGAACTGGAAAAGAGCACCGACCCGGAGAAGCGCCGTGCCGAGCTGGTGGCTGAATATCGAGAAAAATTTGCCAACCCGTATATCGCCGCTTCGCGCGGCTATCTGGATGATGTCATCGAACCACGCGAGACCCGGCCGCGCCTGATCAACGCGCTGGAAATGCTCCAAAACAAGCGCGATAGCAATCCGCCTAAGAAACACGGGAACATCCCACTATAGGAGGCCTCATGTTTCGCAAAGTGTTGATCGCCAACCGTGGAGAAATCGCTGTGCGTATCATTCGCGCCTGCCGTGAGCTGGGAATTCAAACGGTTGCAGTCTATTCTGAGGCGGATCGCCAGGCGCTGCATGTGCGCTATGCGGATGAGGCCTACCTGCTGGGGCCGGCGCCCTCGCGCGAATCGTATCTGCGCGGCGATAAGATCATTGACATTGCCCGAAAGTGCGGCGCGGATGCCATCCACCCCGGCTACGGGTTCCTGGCCGAGCGCGAGGATTTTGCGCAGGCCTGTGCGGATGCCGGCATCGTCTTCATCGGCCCAAAACCTTCTTCTATCGCTGCCATGGGCGACAAAGCCATCGCCCGAGCCACTGTCAGCAAAGCGGGAGTGCCGGTCGTTCCGGGGACGGAAGATGTGGGCAATCTGCGGGATGAAGACCTGCTGGCCCTGGCGCCCAAGATCGGCTTCCCATTGCTGATCAAAGCCACAGCCGGCGGCGGTGGGAAAGGTATGCGCGAGGTGCGCTCCCTGGAAGAAATGCCAGCCCTGCTTCAAGCCGCCCGACGGGAGGCAGAAGCCGCCTTTGGAGATGGCAATGTGTACCTGGAAAAACTGATCCTGGGCGCACGGCATATCGAAATCCAACTCCTGGCAGATACCTTCGGCAATGTGATTTACCTGGGAGAGCGTGAATGTTCCCTGCAACGTCGTCACCAAAAGCTGGTTGAGGAAGCACCTTCCCCCTTTGTAGATGAAGCGTTGCGCCGTCGCATGGGAGAAGTCGCTGTCCAGGCAGCACGAGCGGTCGAATACGTCAACGCAGGCACCATTGAATTCCTGGTTGACAAAGACAAAAACTTCTACTTCCTGGAAATGAATACCCGCCTGCAGGTGGAACATCCGGTCACGGAGCTGGTCACAGGAATTGACATTGTCAAGGAGCAAATTCGCATCGCTCGCGGCCGGCCACTAAGCTATCGCCAGGAGGACATCGAACTCAAAGGGCACGCCATTGAGTGCCGCATCAACGCGGAAGACCCCTATAACAATTTCACGCCCTCTACCGGGCGCATTACTCATATGACCATCCCTTCCGGGCCGGGCGTGCGTGTGGATACAGGCGTCTATCCAGGCTTTGAAATCACCCCCTACTACGATCCCATGATCGCCAAACTGATCGTCTGGGGTGAAACGCGGGCACAAGCCATCCTGCGTATGCGGCGCGCTCTGGAAGAGTACCGCATTCTCGGCGTGCGCACGAACATCCCCTTCCACCAAACGCTGATGGATTCCACGCGCTTTCTTGGAGGGCAATACGATACGCGCTTTGTAGAAGAACGCTTCTCCATGGAGGAAGACGAAAGCGAAAGGGCCTCTCACGCAGAGATCGCAGCCATCTTCGCCACCCTGGTCGCCCACCATCAGACCCAGCTCGCCGCTCAAATCGTAAAGCGCGGCGCTCGCGATACCAGCAACTGGAAATGGCTCAGCCGCTGGGAGCGCCTGCATCGCTAAGGAGGACTTATGTTTCGATATGTGGCTACCATTGACAACCAGGAATTCACGCTGGAACTCCTCGATGAACGGCATGTAAGCATCAATGGAAAAATTGTGGAGATAGACTTCGTCTCCATCAGCGGACAACCGGTATATTCTTTGATTGTGAACGGCAAGTCTTACGAGGGATACGTATACGCTGAAGAAGAGAGGTGGTCCGTCTTGCTCCGGGGGCGGCTTTATGCGGTAGGGGTAGAGGATGAACGCGAACGTCGGCTGCGAACGACGGTCCAGGGCCGGATCGGGGAGGCAGGAGAATTCCATCTTAAAGCGCCCATGCCGGGGTTGATCGTGGCGGTGCCGGTCAGCGAAGGGCAGCATGTGGAAAAGGGGCAGGTGCTGGTTATTCTGGAATCTATGAAAATGCAAAACGAACTGAAAGCGCCACGGGCTGGAACGGTTCAGCGAATTCGCGTGAAACCAGGGGAGGCGGTGGAACAAAAACAAACGTTGCTCAGCCTGGCCTGATCAAGGCAAACGCGCCCGCGCTTGCAGACAAAGGCTGTGTCCCCCACGTTCCAGCCATTCCTGCAGGCGTGGGCTACTTTCTGCTCCACTGCGGGCATCCTCGTAAATCCCGCTCCCCCAATACACATAGCGTTGCGTTTCTGCCGGCCACCAGCGTTCTTCTTGCTCCAGACGCGCCGGGCCTCCATTGTAGATCGCCAGCGCCAGGGGCACATCGCCCCCGCTCCTTTCAAGCGCCCGACGCAAATAAGAAAGTCCCCGCATGGCATTGGTGGAAACATCAAAAGGATTTTCGCCCGCGACAAAATGATAAGGCATCACCTGAAACAACCCTGAAGCGCCTGCTGGCGAACGGGCAAAAGGATCGCCGCAGGATTCGATCTGCATGACAGTGGCAATCAGATTGGCATCCAGCCGATAGGTCTGACTCCAGACGAGGATGTCCTTCTCCCAATAACGGACTTCAGGCGTGAAAAAAGGAGCCAGCGCACCCGGCAAGACAGGATTTTCTGAGACCGGCAAAGGGGGCAGATGACTGCTGAGAAAAAACAGGAACGCACCCACCAGCAATATCCCCAAAAGTGGCAACAGGAAGACCGAAAAACAGCCGCTTCCATTTTCCGAAGCGGCTGCCTGTTGGACGGCGAGGGATCGTCTGCCGCTCATCTTCCGCAACTACTCCCAGGGGTTGCCCTCCGAAGAACGGGCCTGCGCAGAGAGAGGATGATACGTAGGCTCAGGCCGATTATACACGCCCGTCGGACGGGCTGAAGAGGCGCTGGAAGCCGCCGAAGAATATCCCGATGCCGGTCGAGGGGTGGCAACGGTCGGACGAGCCGCAGCGTTGGCGGTTGTCCGACGCTCCGCAGCGCGCGAAGGTGTCTCCGTTGTGAACAGGCGTTCCCCAGCCACCGCAAAAGTGCCGATCAGCAAGACGCGCGTCAACCAGACCATGAGGGCAACCAGTATGGGGATCAGCTTAAGCATTGTCTGATTGCCCACCACGGCGCTGCCCAGGCTGCGATGCCCGACAATCGCCACCGAAACACCCCACCAGGTCAGAGAAGCGTTGAAGAGCGCGGCCAGCAACCAGGCGCCAAAGAGATACCACACTTCGACCGGCTCCTCGCGCCCCTGCTCCGGGGTAAAAATACGGGCAATCCCGGCAAAATCAATCCCGCAAAAAGCGATGGCCAGGATCGTCGCCCAACGGATTCCGGCAAACTTCAGGTCACCGAGAATGTCCAGTAAAGCGAACTGGGTGGTGCTGAAATTGAACATCTCAAACGCCAGAAGCGCCAGGATCAGGATGGTGCCCCACACCAGGCCGCGGTTGATACCCCGCGCCTTCTCCCAAAAGGGAAAACGGAAAGAGAATTGTGTGTTCATACCTGCCTCCTTTGCCTGTAAATATAGAACAAATGTTCTGTTCCGTCAAGACTCTGAAGGTGATGGACTGGAGGCAAACAAAAAGTTGACAGTTTCGCTGAATTTATGGTATCATCGGCGCACGATTCCAATCCCTGGTAAGGAGAGGCATATTAGCGACACCAGTTTTCGCGTCAACGAAGAGATCAGAGCGCCGGAAGTGCGCTTGATTGGGCCGAATGGGGAAAATCTGGGCATTGTGCCCCTGCGCAAGGCGCTCCAGATCGCCCGAGAAGCCGAGCTGGACCTGGTAGAGGTTTCCCCAACTGCTGAACCGCCCGTCTGTCGGGTGATGGATTTTGGGAAGTTCATCTACAAACGAACCAAAAAGGAACGGGAAGCACGCCGGGCGCAAACAAAGATTGAAGTCAAAGAGATTCAGTTGCGGCCTAAGACCAATGAGCATCACCGCAAGTTCAAGATCGAAGATGCCCGACGCTGGCTGCAACAGGGTCACAAGGTGCGCGTGAAAATCCGCTTTCGCGGGCGCGAAATTGAATACCCGGAACTGGCGCTGGAGGATCTCAAGGAGGTGGCGCTTGAGCTGGCCGACGTGAGCACTGTGGAGCAACCGCCTCAATTCGAGGGCAAAACCATGACCGTCGTCCTGGCTCCCTTGAAACCCGGCGCAAAAAAGAAAGCCCCCGAGAAAAAAGCGGAGACTTCTCCGACAGAGGTCTCCTGATCCACGCGGGGAAACCCGCGTGCATTTTTGTCAGAAAGGAGTGATCTGCTGTGCCGCGTAAACAAAAGACTGGCAAATTCAAACTCAAAACCCACAAGGCCACGGCCAAGCGTTTTCGCCTGACTGGCTCTGGGAAAGTGGTGCGCACCAAGGGTGGTAAGAGCCACCTGCGACGGCGCACCTCAAAACGGACGAAAGCCCTGTTTATGGAAACGATCCCGGTACAGGGCAGGGGCATCATCAAGCGCATCAAGCGCCTGGCCCCCAACATGGAATCCTGAAACTTTTGGAGCGGCTAACGGGTGTACGCAACGGGTGTGCAGTTCAGACTGGCACCGACGCCCGCCGGTCGCAGGAGGAATGAATGACACGCGTTAAGACTGGTCCCTATCGTCATCGGCGACATAAGAAGGTCTTGAAGCTGACAAAAGGTCAGCGCATGACCCGCCATTTTCTCTTCCGTCGGGCCAACGAGGCCCTGCTGAAGAGCCTGTGGTATGCCCATCGCGATCGCCGCACGCGCAAACGCGATCTGCGCAAGCTATGGATCGCGCGCATCAACGCCGCGGCGCGCTTGAACGGCACCACCTACAGCCGTCTGATCGGCGCCATGCGCAAAGCAGGCATCCTGATCAACCGCAAAATGCTCGCTGATCTGGCCGTGCGCGACCCACAGGCCTTTGCGGCGGTTGTGGCACAGGCATTGAAGTAGCACAGCCACTTCATGAATCACAAGAAGGTGACAGCGAAATGTTGTCACCTTCTTTTTTACCCACCACCTATCCTCTTATTGTGAGACAGCAAGAGCCGCCGAAACAGTCCCCCAAAAGAACGTGCCTCGCAACGACATGCACAACGACTTTGAGGCAGGCCTGAGCCGTTACGGGCTATTTACACTCACGAATATCTAACAAGCGACGAAAATCCTTACGAAAATCCGTCTCACTTCGGTATCCATTCCACTCTCCCACCAGCCTGACACAGGCCTGTTGGAATGCGGCCTGTTGCGGAGGGGTCAGGCTCTCCCAATAAGGCTTGTCGAAATAGAGATAATCAAAGCCGGCGGCGCGCAGCCGATAGGGGTCAGGGTTTGCAGCCCACTCGCCCCATTCCGGTTTGGGTCGCCAGTCCACGTAAGCGTTCGTCGGACGGGCGAAGAGGGTCGGCGCACGCGGCGGTATGGGATCAAAGATCACGGCGTGCTTCGGCAGGCGATCCCAATACTGCCTGGCCACGCGTACATCCAGCTCCTGCAGATATTCTGGCAAGCGTGGCTTCTGCGCCGCGATCAACTCGATCCCGAACAAAACCACCCCTCCGAGCACTGCCATCATCCCCAACAGACTCACAACCAGCCGGAGGCTTTCGGCCCGGCGCCACGCCCAATTCCAGGTCAGCGGGAAAGCGTAAAGGGATAGGGGAATCGTCCACCCCGCCATCAGGCGCGCGTTGGCGCTTGGGCCGGCCGTGCCGGAATATTTGACAAAAAACGGGATCATGCCACTCAACAGACCAGCGACCAGCGCTGCCTCCCACCAGCGCCCGTTGCGGATCATTTTCATCCCCCAGATGACGACCAGCGGAAACGCCAGCAAGATCGGCCCCATCTCCAGCAAGAACGCCAGAAGCTGCGCCGGCTGAAGGAGCGAGAGAAATCCCAAATGCCCGGAAACGACACTGGGGAGCGTAAAAGAAAAATTGAACGTGTGGAACGAAGTGCGCATCGCTGACGGCAACCAGAGCCGTTCCCAGATTCCACGCGCCAGCTCGGTCAATACACCGCCTTGCAAAGCGATCAGCGGCGCCGCTGCCAGCACCATCCACACCCAGGGCCAGAACGAAGCAGGGACTTTGCGTGTGCGGCGCAAAGTCAAAAACAGCAGCAAGGCCAGCGCAAAATTCAACGGGAAAAGAAGGATCAGGTACTCGGTCGTCAAGGCCCAGGCCGCAAAGAGCATGGTAAGAATGCTCCACTGACGCCAGTCAAAAGCCCGACGATAGAGCAGCAGAAAAAGGAGCAGGATCAGCGTCTGGGAGCCCCCGATCCCTCCATGGGACATCACCAGGGCGCCATTCAAACCGCTCAGATAGGCGAACGGGAAAGGCAGAGGCCCAGGGCCTTCGATGCGCCATCCCGAAATCAAGGCCAGGGAAAGCGTCGGCGCGGTCTGGGCGGCAGAACCAATCAGCGTGATTGACCGGGAAATGGCCTCTACCCAGGCAGGTGGCAAAGTCAGCAAAAGCCAGCGTGTGCCAGAAGCGAAGGCGAAAAAAGCGGCCCCCAAACCTGCTGCCAGACGGCTGCGCGTCATCCGCCACACCCAAAGATACATCAAGACCACGACAAGGCTCAAAGAGATAGCACGCGCCAGGTCAAGAGCCGTCCAGGGAAAAAGGTGCACCAGCCGCATAAACTGCGCGGCCCACAAAATCAGAAAATAGTGGTATCCGTAACGCAGCGCCGGATCGTAGGGAAAGTGGGGCGGAATATCGCCTGCGGCGATCAGCGAAAGCGTGGGCAGGTTCTGCGCATCGTCAAAGAGATTCAGACCGCGCTCAACCCCGAAGAAAACCCATCCCAGCAGCAAAAACGCCAGCCATTGCCCCGGCACCCACCAGGAGCGCCAATCCCAACGTCCTGGACGGGAAGGCATCGCCAGAGCAAGCCCCATCATCAGGGTCAGGAAAGCAGCCAGCCAGAAAGCGCTCCCCACGGGTAAAAACTGGGCCAGCGCATTGGAAAACCAGGCCTGCAGGCACCATCCCAACGCCAGACCCGTCAGCGCGCGCTGCGAACGGGGAATCTTGAAGACTTCCGAAGCGATCAGCCAGCCGCCGAACAGCCATAAAGCCATCCAGAAGAACAGCATTCTTCACGCTCCCAGAAGCGGTTCACGGGCGAAAATGCGGATCAGCGTCACCACGTCTCGCGCCGGGTCGCCGCTGACAAATTCGCGGCGCACGCGATGACGTACTCGTTCCCAGGCCAGCTCATCCCGCGCCAGCACCTTGATCTCTACCCGACGGAAAAACTTCTCGAAAACACGCTGATAATCCCACAGGCGATAACGATTCAGGTTGCTGGTCGGATTCAGCCATCCTTTCCAAAATTTCTCGGAATAACACAACATTTCAAAGGGATACTTAAAAAAGTGATCGCGCAAGTCCACAAAATGTACGTGTGCGCCCTGCGGATTGTCAAACGCGCCAGGGCACGAGTTACCTCAAAGGGATCGTCTACGTGCTCATAGACCGATGTGCTCACCACCAGGTCACAGGGTTCTGTTTCTCCCTCTTGTAACTGGCGAACATCTCGTTGAAGCAAAGTAAAAAACTCAGGATTTGGCCAGACTTTTTCACCTTCATGGTGTAAAAACTGGCCATAAGTTTTGAGAAGAAGACGATTGCGCGCATGGTCTGGGGTAGCAAAGGGATCGCACAAGACGACGTGGCGCGCGCCGCGACGTAAAAGCTCCACCCCAACGCCGAAATGCCCCCCGTAACCAAAATCCAGCACGCGCTTTCCCCGCAACCCCAGGCCAAATTCCTGCAGGGTTTGTTCATAGCGCTGGACAGCGGTTTCAGGATCGCTGGTTTCCAGCCCTGGCTTGATCACCAGGCCGCGACGCAGCAAAAAGGAGACCACGGAGGGCGGTAAGCGACGACGTACGAAGCGGGCCAGCAGGTACTCAAGGGGCATCGCGCACCTCTTGCGGCAGAGCCTGACGACAATCCACCTCCTTCGGATTCGGCACCAGAAGCTGCAGGCCCAGGTCTAAAATCGTCACTGACGGCTTGTAGTAACACAACAACGGATTGGAGACCCAAGTCACCCAGGCATTGTTCTCTTCCCCAAAAGGCGATGATGAATCCTTGACCACGGTATGGAGCGGTTCGGTGACGATCAACGCAAAGCGATGCGCCGCCAGATCGGCATAGAATTTGCGGAAATATTCCACGTTGGGGGTCATTGCCTGATCCATGACATATTTTTTCTCGTATTCCACCACCAGCGGAGCCTGAACATAACCGAAGGTCAACAATTGTCGTTGGTCCATGAAGAGGATTTCCCCTTTTCCCTGGGCTTCGGCAATAGCCTCCCGCAGTACCTGCAATCCCCGTTCGACTTGTTCTCTGGGCGGGAGCAAATCCAGGGCGCGTCGGGCGCGCTCCGGTTCCACACTGTAATCAACCTCTATGTCGGTCAAGCGCAGCAGGGTCGGGATCCTTCTCTCGTTCACATCCAGGGGCGCCAAACGCAGCAGAGCGGACCAGGATGGCAGCGCCAGCGTTACCCCCAATAAAAGAACACCCAGCCATCCAGGGGATGGCGAAAAGAGGAACTCGCCGCTCCGCCAGGCCAGGGCAGCGGTGAAAAGCAGGCCGATCAGGAACATATCCAGGTTATGCAGATCGCCGCCGCCACCGATTTTCGTGCTGGCAATCAAACCCACGACCAGAAAGGCCAGCAGGGGCGCCAGGATGGCGATTTTCTGCCAGAAACGGAGCAGCCATGCGCCGCGAAGATGGCGGTAAATCAGCAAGACCATGAGCGGCCCTGTCGCTATCAACAACGCCAGCAGGATGCCTGGCCCATAGGTGCCGTTCGGGAACAAACGATACCAGAGCAGGGGCTGATCGGTAAATTTCACGGCAAACCCTTCTCCCTTCCCTGTCCATCGCGCTGCCAGATTGGATAACACGAGGCCTCCGAACAACCCGGCCGACACGAGCGTCAAAACCCGCTTCCATCCACGCGTCGAGAGTCTGCCCCCTTCCCAGGGATCGGAGACCCACTCCAGCATCCCGATCCACATTGCAGGCGCAAAAGCCCAGGTATAGCGAGAAATTTCGGCAAAATAGCCGGAAAAGATCAGCAAGGGTATGCCCAACCACAGCGGGCTTCCCCAGGCCAGGACGGTAGTCGTGGCAGCGAAGATCAGGGGAGGATGGATCGGCCCCTGGAGCAGGAACAGCGCTCCCCAAAGCCCGGCCAGGAACAGGCGCCCGCGCAAGGAGGAGCGAGCCCTCCAGAAAGTGACCCAGCCAAGCAAAACGTAAGGCAAAGCATAGGTCAGACCGATCCAGGCGCGCGCTTGCGCGATGGTCAAACCGCGATAGAGAAAAGGCAGGCCACCGACCATCTGGCGGCCCAGCGAAAGATGCACCCACCCTGCCTGCCCCGGCGCCAGGGTATAACGCTCCGCGCCGAACAGCATCGAATAATCCCAAAGGCGATTGCCCTCCGACCACCCCAACGTGAAAGGGAAATTGGTGACCAGGCGCAAACTGGCAGCCACCGTGAAGAAAAAGCCGCTCAAAAGCGTCGCTTCAGCCCAGGCCGGAAAAGAAACCAGTGCGGAATTGCGGCTCAGAAGATACGTCAACAGGCCCAGTTGTATTCCCCAAACCAGGAATCGCAGGGAAAGATGATGGAAGACCAATCCCCATTCGGTATACTGGAAAAACCAGATCGGCAAGAGCAAAAGCAGGAGGATCAACAGCCAGCGTGCAGCGCCCAACTTCTCGCGTCCACGCACCAAAGCCTGAGCCAGCGGCCTGAAATCCTGGGGGCGCCAGACAGCCCAGGCGCTGAGAGCAAACAGTACCCCCTCGCTGAGCGCAAATACCAGGAAAAACACTCCCCAGCGGAGCGAAAACTCACCCCACCACGTCCCCGTGCCCCAGGCGATCTCATAGACAGCGCGGCCGCAAGCGTAGAGGAGGAGAGCAATAGGGAGGAGGAGAAGGACAGGGAATAGAAATCTCGATCCCAAACGCTCATTCACTCTCATCAATAAGCTCCCTTACCGCGCAAGACAACCCATGCCGTTTTGAGCAAAATCAGAATATCCAACCAAAACGAGTAATTTTGCACATAGTATAAATCTTCTGCAGTGTTTAAGTGCATCGGCTTATCACTGCGACCATGCACCTGCCACCAGCCGGTGATACCTGGCGGTACAACCAGGCGCTTCCGCTGCCAGGGCTGATATTGTTCAACCAGATAAGGCAATTCTGGACGCGGTCCTACCAGACTCATCTCGCCACGCAACACGTTGAATAGCTGCGGGAGTTCATCCAGGCTGGAGCGACGCAAAAAACGGCCAATGCGAGTCACGCGCGGATCGTCGGGCCGTTTGTGAAGCAAATTTCCATTCGCATCCACCTGTTCTACCAGATGGCGCAAGGCCTCCGCATTCTTAACCATGGTGCGGAACTTATACATGGTGAACAGACGTCCATTTTCGCCCACACGTTGCTGGCAGAAGAGGACCGGCGCACCGTCATCCAGCCAGATCGCCAGCGCAATCACACCCATAATGGGCAGGGCCGGAATTAACAGCAATATCGTAACCGCCAGATCAAAGGCACGCTTGACCAGCCTTTGATACCATCTCAACGCCGAGGCGCGCAGGTTGAGCATCGTAATATGTGCAATCTCTTTAACTTCAGCATGATGAAGAGCCAGATGGAAATAATCCGGTATCAGCCAGATTTGCACCGGCAAATCTATCAGCGACTTGACAATCTGCTCCATCCGTTGATAGGCGCGAAGAGGCAATGCCAGGATAACATGATCCACCCCCTGTTCTTGCACTATCCTTCTCACCTCATCCAGGCTTCCTAAGACATCCTGTTGCTGTGCCTGCTTTTGGGGATCATCATCCAGAAATCCCACAAAATGAACGGGAAAAGGAGCATGTTGTAACTGCGTTTGCACTTCTCTCCCTACCGGCCCGGCGCCCAAAATCAACACACGCGGTGCTTTTCTCTGCTTCATTTGACGGCGAAGATAGAAAGCCCTGGCCGGCACGCGCCATAAAAGCAGAAACAGATAGGCAAGCAACACGGAGAAAACAAATAGCAGACGTGAGGTCTCGCGATAGGAGAGATACATCAATCCAGCCAGCGCAATCCCCGCCAGTGATGCTCCCAGGGTAAGCGCTGTGAACTCATCCACGACCCGCAGATGCTTTTCTCCATCATAAACGTCAAAAAACGTCAGAATCAGCACCCATATCACAGGAAAAAGAACATACAAAGTAAGCGGAAGGTTAAAAGGTTTGTTTACATCTCGTACAAGCGGCAGCCATTGCATGGCTTCCCCCAGCCACGGGCGAAACTGATTGCTGGCATAAAGCGCAAAGGCTACACTGCCCATGTCCATCAGGATGGAGAAAATCGCAAAGTTAACCGAAAATCGTCGGAACATAACCTGCCCTCTGAGGATTCAAAGCAAGCATCCAGGCAAATTATACTGCATTGTTTACTTTGGCGGTGACCAGATGGATTTTTGGTAGTGTATCTTTCCTTCAGGAAATTTGAACTCCTCTACCCTTCCCATCCTTGTCATTGCAAACTGCCGCAGGCGGCGAAGCAATCCCCATATCGGCCAGGAGATTGCTTTCCCCACGCTGCGCTCGGGACATGCGCTACGCTCGCAATGACAGAAGGCAGAGAGTTTTTCTATGGCTTGTGGTTACCAGACCCCCTGCCCCGTAAACGGGGTTTGGGGTAATCGGGCTCTCTCCGCGAGTTTCCTGAACAAACGATACATTACCGGATTTTTAGATACCGACAGGCAGGGTAAGAGTAGCAGGAAAAAGCAAGAAGCACTTCTGTCTTGTTATCTCCTCCCCCCATGACTTGTGTCAACACCCCGTCATTTAGCCATCCATCCCTGGCAGGCTCATTCCGGATAGTGGCGTAACCCGAGCAACTGCAACAAAACCAGCAGAACAAAACGCGGGTTGTGGTAGAGATACCTCCGCCAGAGGCGCCGGGGTTCAGTGAGCAGGCGAAAAAGCCATTCCAGGCCGGCGCGCTGCATCCAGCGCGGGGCCTGGGGCTTCACCCCAGCCAGGAAGTCGAAAGCCGCGCCTACGCCCAGCATCACAGCCTGCACCCGTCCCTTGTGAGCTGCCATCCACCGTTCCTGTTTGGGACAGCCAAGACCCACAAACAGAATGCGAGTTCCCGAGTCGTTGATGGCTCTCACGACCTCCTCATCCTCTTCCGGCGTCAGAGGCCGAAATGGAGGCGCATAGAGATAGGCGATCTTCAGAGAGGGATAGCGCTCCTGTACGTTGCGCTTCAACTTCTCCAGCGTCTGCGGCGTGCTTCCATAGAACCCTACTGGTATCCCTTCTCTGTCTGCCGCTTCCAGCACAAACTGGGTAAGCGCAGGGCCATAGACGCGCTCCTGCTGACGAAGCCCCTGCAAGCGCATCACCCACACCAGCGGCATCCCATCCGGGGTGACCAGGTCGGCGGTGTTGACGATCTGGCGGAATGCTGCATCGTCGTAAGCCTCCATCACCATGTGGACATTGGCCACACAGACGTAACGGCTTTCCCCTCGTAAAGCCCAATCCAGAATCCCCTGGACAGCGCTTCGATAATTTGTCTGATCCACTCCAAGTCCGAGAATAAACGCCCTCTTCATCTTTGTGCTCGTGCTCGCTCATAAATTTGCATCAGCATCTGGTAATTCTTTTCGGCAGTGTACTTTTCCTCAAATTCTTGCCGCGCGGCCTTCCCCATGCGTCTCATCTCCTCGGGATGCGTCCAGGCCCAGGCTACTCTGGCAGCCAGGTCTTCAGGGTTTCCCGGCTCAAAGAGAAGCCCTATCTGCCCGTCCTCCACGAGCTCAGCCATCGCTCCCAACCGGGAAGCCAGCACGGGAAGCCCACAGGCAAAAGCCTCGGCAATCGCCATATGAAAGGTTTCATACGACTCGGACGGAGAGACCAGAAACGAAGCCTGTTGCATTAAGGAGAAGACCTCCTCCCGGGGACGTCTACCCAGCACTTCTATCCCAAGCCGTTCCTGTTTAATCTGTGCTTTCACTTCCGACATCAGCGGACCATCACCCACAATCTTTAAGGGCACACTTTTGAGTAGTCGCCAGGCCAAAAGCATTGTGCGAATTCCCTTCTCTGCTGAGAGCCGTCCTACAAAGAGAGCGAAATTTCCCTTATGCTCGCCATCGCCAGGATCAGGATGAACAAAATTAGGTTTCACCACTATCTTCTCTGCAGGAAGTCCACCTTTAACAAACTTTTTCCGGGCAAACTCTGTAAGCGCAATATATACATCTACCTGATTTTCCCAGGTTCTCAATATATTATGAAAAGTGAGCATTGCTGCCACAACCATCGTGCCACTTCGGGAATTTCGCCAACAACCATGCACCACTCCGGGCCACGGGACAATCTTTCTCAGACAATCCTCACACGCCTTTCCATCCCGCATGAGAAGCGCTCCGGGACAGATAAGGCGGTAATTGTGAAGCGTCTGCACTACTGGAAGTCCCAAATCTTTAACAACATAGTATGCCGCAGGAGAAATGCGCAAAAAAGTGTTGTGAAAATGAACTACATCGGGTCTGGCTTGCTCAATCCATTTGCGAATGTTCCTCTGCGCTTCCCTTGACCAGATTGCATTCACAGCCACCTTCAGCGGATTACCCCCTTCCAGGCGAGCGTTGTCCTCCACGAAGGTAACGACTTCGTGCCCATGGCGTTCCAGCAACGCTTTCTCTGCTTCAAAGACGGTGTCTTCACCGCCGGGCTGGCGATAATGATTATGTACTAAAAGCATCCTCATGCACCCATCTCAACACCATCTCATATACCTGATATGCTTCTTTCAGTAGTTCCACTATCTCTGGCCGGGCGAGTTCTTGCATTCGCTTTAGCTTTAACGCTTCACGCACTGCAGAAGGCCTCGCCACCGTTGTTTCTGTCACGCTGTCCCTTTTCTGATCCGCTTTGTCCATTTCTTCCACAAGATCAAATACTTTCCGGATATTTTCATCAGTGTGCTCAAATGGCTCAAAAATTGTGCCAAATCGTTCATTGACCCGTACAATTACTCGCCCAAAATTATTAATGACCTCATCGAAAAGTGCTATAACAAAACCATTACGATAATGAGATATTGTGAGGTAAAAGGTGATGTAATCCTGCAATGCTCGCCTTGCGCTCAGGTAAGGTTCTCTCACCAGGAAAGAGAGGACGGCATCTTGTGGATCTCGAATCACTACAATGGTTGGAATGCCCCACCGCACAGCTTGGATCACCTGAGCCGGCACATGCAGGTGATGGGCAATCTTAACCGGGCGCCCTTGCGCCAGTAAGAAGGCCGCGACAGCAAAGGTGTTCGCCGAGCGCGGGTAGCCTTCAATGACGATCTCTGTATCTCTTGCCACCAGAAGATGTCGTCGGCTCGGACGAACATGCTGCAAAGCAAAATACAACCAAGGACGCTGCCCAAGTGCTGCCCTCACGCCAAACCGAAACTCTGAAAATTTACGATGCCTCAACTCACTGCACATTAATTTTTACTCGCAACTGTCTGCCGTTGTATGATGGTATGAGTGGGAACCACATTTGCATATAAAATCTTGAGGAACAACAATCCGCTAAACCATGCTTGTGGCACCTCCCAATTATTTTCCTGAAATCCCAGGAAAAATATAAAAAGAATCGCTGCAAAAAGCACAAACTTCTCAACATCGTAAACCTTCGGTAGCCTTTTTACTTTCTTAAGTAAAAGCAGTAGTATTACTACAATCACAAGCCATCCTAACAATCCTAGTTCACTATAGATGGCAAGCCATGAGAAATAGGGCTTTTGGGTGGATCCCCAAAAGGGATTGGATTCATGCCATTGCCAAAGAGGCAAAAGATATTTTTCTTGAGCTTTTGTAAGCTTATTTGGCAAATATAGTACTCTTTTAGGATTTTTCAATCCTCCAAAATATAATCCGGTGCTTATCAGGCCAGCACGGCTTGCATATTGTCCTGGTCCAAGGCCAACTACAGACATAAACCAGTATTCCCTAGGCATATCTGTCAATGCTGTAATTATGGAGGCAGACTTTGGCTCCTCCCGCCGGAGAAATTGAAGCCCAAAATTTTGTGCGGTACTAAGGTTTCGAGGGAGGAATACCCATACAAGTAAGAGAATAGTCCCAAATATGAGCGAAATTCTTGCCATCCATGACGATCGGAGTTGTTTCCCCGATATAAGAAGTAGGAAAGCCATTCCGCCGGATATTATCAGAAACAAGATAGCGTGCACAACTGAAGCCATTATAAAAGCTAATACTCCCAAGCCATATACTATAACTTTTAAATTTTTTTGCCGCCATACCTCAGGAAGCAAAAAAAGCAGCAGAAGCGCTATGTTGATCGCAAACATCACATTTGAATAGGCACGTTCAGGCGCTAGAGATGGATGAATCGTCCCCTCAACATAGTCACCATTTGCTATGTCAAAACTTCCCGTTTGTGTGAATCCATAAACTCCCTGAACAATACCCCAAAGCGACTCGAGAAACAGGATCACCCAAGCCAATTTCTTAGCTTTATGCAACAATAATGGATTTTGCATTCCATACACCGGAATCAAAAGCAACACTAATATACCCGCCCAAGTTACAAAGGCAATAATTGCATTAGCATACTGAATTTCAGGATTGATAAGACCATATACAGACGTGATGAAAGTCCAAATATATATCCATATCAAAATCCTTTTCCATAAAAGACCATTTCTGGTGAAAATAAGCAATATACCTACAACGAGAAAGGGCAAAAGATAAGCAAGCATCTTAAATGGAGACCAACAGATTGCGGCTGAGAAAAGAAGAGCCACATAATATATTTTTGTTTCCTTCATGGCAGTAATTCGCTATACACTGGCAAGATATAGTGGTGTTTAGCCGGCGATTTGGATATACGCCAACAGCAGGATGCTTTCAAAGAAACAGGTTCACCACCCAATGGGCAACCTGCATAGCACTCGTCGTTTGCAGAAACTCGGGAAGCGTCACCCACAGCCATTTTCCCAAGCGCGTAGGCAGGTTTTCAATTTTGAGTCCACTGCAAAAACTCACCATGGAGCACACAGAGTACATAGAGCATGTAAAGTTTATGAACAAAAGGATAACTTTTGGTCATTAGGCGCTTGCAAGAAAAATTTTCGCAACCTTATTTTCAACGAAAGATAAAATTATCTTTAGTCTCTGTGATCTCCGTGACCTTTGCGGTGGAAAGATCACCTTTTTGCAGTGAAGTCAAATAGATAAGTCAGTGAAGCTTCTCCAATAGCCAAATATTTGGGAGAGGCGTCTTGAAACAACCTGGAATAATGCGTCCATGTACGTATGGGCGAAAGTGTATTAATATCTTTAGAGAAAAATTGCAGCTCTTTGAGCGCAGATATATAAATCTTAGGATGATGTCTTAACCATTCCGAAAGGGAGGTGGTTCCACATTTAGGGGCACCAATGATGAAAAAATTTGGTAATCTCATGAGATTGTCCTCCAATCAAAATCAAAAGCCAGACTGTTAATCCCCAGCCTCTGGCGCACCGCCCACCAGAGAAGAACATTCCATGTGATGAGCGAGAGAGCGGTCGCCACGGCGGCACCGATAATACCCAGCAAGGGGACCAGGAGCAGGTTCAGCATCAGGTTCAGAATCGCAGATACCGCCAGGCCTCTCGCCGTATCCCGCTCGTATCGGGTCATGTTCAGCAGCATCCCCACCGATCCGGCGGCGGAATTCACCGCCTGTCCCACCAGCAAGATGAGCAGAGGGATGTATGCCCCCAGGTAGGCCGACCCGAAGACCAGCCGCAGAAAGAGCCGACCCAGGAGAATGTACCCCAGAGTGATCCCCACATTTATGGCCAAAACAACCCGCGCACTGGCGGTCACCAGTCGCTGCAATCTCATCATATCCCCCTTGGCGTAGAGCGCGGCAAAGCGGGGTGCCACTACCATATTGACCGCCTGGAGGCCAAAGGAGGCCAGAACAGACATCTGGGCAGCGACGCGGTAAATGCCGATTGCAGCATCCGGCACAAAAAATCCCAGGATAATCGTGGAAGCCTGGTTGTTGATCAGGCTCATTCCGCCGAAGAAGGCCAGAGGCCATGCGCTCAGCCACCAGGCCCGGCTCTCATACTCGGGTCGGGCAATTCGCACCGAAGAGGGCGTTGCCCGCCGGAGCATCCACGCCCCGAATCCAAAGGCCAGGGCGGCTGCCGCCACGTTGAGCGCCATTGCTTCCGCTGCGGAGAGAGAACGGCCCAACAGCCAGGCAGCCCCTCCCAGGAAGAGCACCAGAAGTCCGCGTTGGATCAGAAACTCGGGCATCTGCCCGGCCACTACCCGCTGCAACCCCCACAGCGCCGCCCCTCGCAGATTCCCCAGGGCAACCAGAGGCACCAGCAAGATCGCCCAGGCAAACGTGCTCAACCGCTCGCCCCCAAAGGAGCTGCGGAAAAGCACAGCCAGGATGACACCAACTCCCGTCAACGCCAGAGATAACAGCCCCGTGATACGTCCCGCCCAGCGCCAGACGCCCTGAACCAGGCCTGGGCGTCCCTGTGCCATACCCCGCGCCGTCTCCCGGACCACCAGGGTAGGCAGGCCGAATTGCGTCAGCACGGAAAGTACGTTGATCCATGCATAGATATAGGCATAGACCCCATACCCGGCCGGTTCCAGCAAGCGGACCAGGAGCACCGTGCTCAGAAAGCCGAGCCCTGCCGATGCCATTTTCAGCCCCATGCTCCCGATGGTCTCCTGTCCCAGGCGTGATCTCACCGCGCGAAAAACGATCTGATGAATTGGGATCACCATTTCAGAAAGGCGGGAATGCATTTTGTCTCGGAATCTAATATTTTCTGGCATTGCGGGAAAAAGGCTTATTCACATAAGGGCTGCAATCCAGACAACCAAAGCAATGATTACTGCTTGCCAGTAACATCGTTTCTCCACCAGTTCTCTATCAATACCCAGGCAACGCTCAACAACAGCCCTATCGCAGCAGCAAGAAGCACATTCATCTCAACCCGAGGGGAAGAAGGAGTTGAAGGTGGCACAGCCGGCACGCTCACATGGGCCACCTGGATACTACTTTGCAACGTCTGCACCAGTTGCTGGCGGCTGAGCAGTGCCTTGTAAAGGTTCGCAGCCTGGTCGCGCTGGTTGACGAATTCATCCAGTTCGGCACTGGCCTTTGCGAGTTCGCTCTGGAGTTGGGGGATTTCCTGCTCTATGCACCGCTGCTGTTCCTGCAAGGATTGCAACTGGCCTTGCAAAGCCGTACGCATTGCAGCGATAGTCTCTAACGCCTGCGTCACGGTGAAGTTCGCAAAAGAAGCGCTATCTACCTGTACAGTGAAAGATTCATTGTTCAAAGCCAACACACGCTGCTGTAAAGATGCACTATCTATCTGACCAGTGAAAGATTCACTGGTCACAGTTAAGGCACGCTGTTGCAGAGTGATTAAGGCCAGACCGTAGTTCAACGGAAGAGTCGCCTCAGGAGATTGGCCTGAAAGTTGCTTCTCAAGCGTAGCCAGATCATCCAACACCCGCTGAGTGCGCGTCAGGCTGGCCAGCACACTGGCCAGGTCATCTTGTTTGCTTTTCAGGCGAGCCTGCAGAGCATCTACCTGACTCTCCTTCAAAGCCTGTTCCAGTTTAGCCTGTGCCTGCTGGTATGACTCATAGGTTTTCTGGACCTGAGGAGTCAGCGTCTGAGCCAGGGAAGCAGATGAAAAAGAGGCGTTAATGAGCTGAGTTAAGCTACGAGCCCAGGCATTTGCGATCGAAGCTGCGCGTTCAGGATCGGTATCGGTCACTTTCAGTTGAATTTGATCCTTACCCACAGCTTTTGCTGCCAGTCCTCCGGAAAACTCACCAAACACCTTTCCTTCTTGCGCGGTCCCAGTTGCTGATTGCGAATCGAAAACCTTGCCCAGGACTCCTGGGGATTGAGCCATTTCCACCAACGATTTGAGATCAGGTATTGGTGACGAGAAAGCCAAAGCGGTTCCACCAAGGGTTGATTTAGAAAGATCGATTAATGGGGAATTGACCAAAATAAAAACACTGGCTGTGTATTGCCGTGGTAAAAGCAGGCTGATCCCCAGGGCCAGCAGGGTGGTCAGGAGAGTGAAAACAAATATGAATTTACGCCCTCGCCAGAGTGTTTCCAGCAAAGCGCGCAGATCAATTTCATCTTCGTAAAGCGGATATTCCTGGTTCTCCTTCATTATACCTCTGTTACGCGACAAAGATTTTACCGCAAAATATGTGCTCTGAGCACTTCCTGGTGAATTTTTGCCATGGATTCAACCATCGAATGTTATCTTAAACCAGCAATACCTCATGGAATAGGGATTCAAACCCAACCCTTCGAGTATAATTGGCACCATGAAAACTGTCAAGTTTCCTTCACACCTTGTAAGGCTTCTTCGTTCTTTTCATCCGCTTCTCCTTGTGCTTCTGCTTATTGCACTATGCCAGGCTCTTCTCTACACGTTTTTGATCCCTCCCTGGTGGCACTATGATGAACCAGGCCATTTTGAGTTTGCCTGGCAAATCGTGCATTTCGATCACTGGCCACGACCGAATGAATGGGATGAGACAGTACGGCGCCAGATAGCTGCCTCCATGTTGCAATACGGATATTACGAGCCCCTCAATTACCAGCCAGACCTTTCTGGTACTGAACCTGTATTCATTGGCGTTGCACCCCAAACCACCGACTATCCTCTGTATTATCTTATAGCATCCCTACCCTTGCGCTTTTTATCGGGAGCTGACTTTGCCGTCCAGAATCGGGCGGTACGTCTTGTTTCGGTTACCCTTTTTCTGATTACTGTCTGGGTAACCTGGAAATCAGTTGGAGAGCTATTGCCAGAAGGGCATCCGATCCAGTGGATGGTGACGCTCTTCGTCATCTTGCTTCCAGGCTTTACGGACACCATGACCGCCATCAATGACGATGTAGGCGCTGCGCTGGCGTTTTCGCTCTTTGTATGGGCCTCTCTGCGAATCATGCGACGCGGTTTTTCCTGGCAGAGGCTTCTTGGCCTGATCCTTGCAATTTCCGCCTGTTTCTGGACAAAAAACACCGCCTGGCCTGCAGTGGGGTTTGGGCCACTTGTACTTCTACTTTCCATTTTCAGAGGGCGCGCCCGCTGGATCATCTGGGGGATGGTTCTAACAGGTGTAACAGTTGCGCTTCTCTTTACGCTGCGCTGGGGAGATGCGCGGTTCTGGTATCGTGGAACATCCCAGGATGAAAATACGCGGATGGAATACGCCCACGCACCAGCAGGTCAATATGTTTTTCACTTGCACTATCGAGCAGGACAACCCAAACCCCGGATTGGTCAATTTATCAGTGCACAACAAATACGGCCCCTCCGCGAGAAAATCGTAACCCTCGGAGCCTGGATTTGGGCCAGCGAGCCAGTTAAAATACGCATGCCAGTCTTAAGAATGGCGATCAACAAAGAGGACAATTTTGAATACAGCCCCTCTCAGACGATTTCCATCACTACGACGCCTGCGTTTTATCTGGTTAGCTTCAAAATTCCCTATGCCGCAGAAAACGGCTGGCTGGAAATTATTCCATCCCCGACGCTAAAAAATAATGAACTTCATATCTACCTGGATGGAATTGTACTGGCAGAGGGCACTCATACAGGTATTCCCCAATTCTCTGATCCTTTCGCCCAAAGCGGCATATGGGATGGACAGCCATTCCGAAATCATGTACGCGGCGCATCAGCAGAAGCTGCCTGGTTCTGGGTGAATCCTTCTCTGAACAAAATAATCCGAGGCAAGGAATTTCCATTTGGTTCTTTGGATATTCTGCTATCATCATTACAGGACTGGCCTGCCCAGAATGCCTATTACCGAAACGTAATCAGCAGACTGCTCTGGACTTTTTGGGGACATCCTGCACGCAACATTGTAGATCTGCCAGGGACTCCATTAATTTACGAACTTCTTCAATGGGTTACAGCGATGGGCTTACTTGGGGCTGCCCTCTTCCTGTGGCGAAAAGCACGCTCGATTCCCTGGACAGAAGTCACAGTGCTTGGCCTTATGGTTCTCGTCGGTTGGGGAATCACCGCAATACGTGGGGGTGGTACACTGCTTATGCGTTATCCTCTCATCCCCTGGGCGCGTTACGCTTTTCCGGTTATTATCCCCACTGCCTTGCTGCTATGTACAGGATGGAAAGAAATTCTTGGTCACCTCGGACACATACTCCGGCTATCAGTACCGCAACAAGGGCTGATTTTCGCGATTTTTATGTTTACCCTTGATTTCTTTGCTCTTCTTGGAATTGCTCGATACTTCTATTGGAAGGAAGACCAGGATTACATCCTCCTGTTCCTTCTCCTCATTCTCCTCTTCTACCTTTTGCTTTCTCCTCTCCAAAACCGTTCACAAGGAACCCCCTCTTCCTGATCACAGCATACACAGGCATCTCGAACAGGAGCAACAAATTCATAAGATAAAACAACAACCGGAAACCGATCAAAGAAGCAGCCAGACGCTGCGGGTGGGGATAAAAAATCCCGTACAAATACAGACCTGTTACCTCGCTCACCCCCAGGCCGCCAAAAACGTGGATGGGCAGATTGGAAAGTAACTGCGTAAACATGTTGACAAACACTATCCCTGTTATCTCCATCTCAAGGCCAAGCGCGCGTAGACTGGCATACATCCACAACATGGTCACTCCCAGATACACTTGCGAAAGGAGCAACACTTTCCCCCATACTTTTTTCTCTGATACCCCTCGCAAAAACCCCTCCAGCTCTTCAAGAACTCTTCTTATCCATCTTGCATCCCGGATAAAACTCGACTGCTGGAAGCGAAGAAGAATTCTCAAAAACGTTGAACGAGCAATGACAGCGATTGCCAGCGACATTAAAACCAACCCTAAGAACGCAATCAGGCCGAGAACGATCCCATGCAACACAGCGATTTTTTTCCACACCAGCCAGGACGAAACCACCAAAAAGCACCAGATAGCGAAGAAATCCCCTACCTTGGTAGCCAGAAAGGCCAGGGATGAGTCCCTGATGCGAACCTTATGCTCGACTTTGAGAGTTGCCGGGAGCGAAATAATGCCCAACCCCGTGGCAACAAAGTTCATCAACACATTTTGAAGGATGACAGCTTGCAAAAGTTGCCAGTAAGAAATTTTTGAGCTAAGAAAAACATAGTATTGCAATGTCTTTAGAAAAACAAGAAGCAAAAATAAGAGAAAGCTAATCCAAACCCAGGACAGGACAATTTCCTGACGCAGCGCCATAAGCTCGGATAGATTCGTCCTGGAAAGCACCACCCCCACCAGCAAAAGCGCCAGCGCGATCTTGAGAAACGTCCAGAGCATGGAATATCCCAAACGGGGTTTGGAAGGAATTCCAATCGGTTGCGGCGACTGCGTCATTCTTCCCCCCTCGCCGCTTCCTCTGCGCGGGCGAATTCTTCGGGCGTGTTGACGTTCCAGAACGCTCGCCCGCTGGGATCGATCCACCGCATCTCCTCCTCGCTGACCTTCCGCACGCGCACGCGGTCGAACCACGAGATGACGCGCCAGGCGCCAGCCTGAAGGGCCGCCTCCACCGCCGGCAGGCAGCTCTCCCGACGATATAAGGCATGGAGCGGCTCATACCCCCCTTCATGGAAAGGCACCACCACATCCCAATTCTCCTGTTCCATCCACTCTCGCGCCTGCAAAAAGAACGCCGCGCTGGCAAACGGCATATCGCAGGCGACCACGGCCACCAGCGGCTGACTCGCCTCCGCCAGCGCCGTATACAGCCCCCCCAAAGCCCCCCGTCCGGGCACGCGATCCCGTGCCAGCCTCACCCCCAGAAAGGCATAGGCCTGCGGGCGGTTCGTCGTCACCAGCACTTCGTCCGCAATCCCCGCAAGTCGCTCCAAAAGGTGTACAATTAAGGGGCGACCGAGAAACGGTTTCAGCGCTTTGTCCTCTCCCATACGGCGGGATTCTCCGCCGGCCTGAATGACTAACGTGAGCATATGTCCAATTATAGTGCCACTTCCCCCAGCGTTGCTGAAATCCTGGACCGGCTGACGGTCGAGGGTGAGCTATATGAATCCCTGCCGGATGGCTCCGTGCGCTGCTTCGCCTGCGGCCACCGCTGCCTGATCCGGCCGGGACGGCGTGGCATCTGCCAGGTGCGCTTCAACGAGAACGGCAAACTGCGCGTCCCCTGGGGCTATGTGGCAGCGCTCCAAAGCGACCCGGTCGAGAAAAAGCCCTTCTTCCACGTCCTCCCCGGCTCCAACGCGCTCACCTTTGGCATGTTGGGTTGCGATTACCACTGCCCATACTGTCAGAACTGGTTCACCTCCCAGGCCTTGCGCGATCCGGCCTCCGATGGTGCCGTCCAGCTCATCCGCCGCATCACCCCGCAGCAAATGGTTGCCCTGGCCCGCGAAACCGGCGCCAGCCTCGTCGTCTCCTCCTACAATGAGCCGCTGATCACCAGCGAATGGGCTGTGAGCATCTTCAAAGAGGCCAAAAAAGCCGGCCTGCTGTGCGCTTACGTCTCCAACGGCAACAACACCCCCGAAGTGATGGACTACCTGCGCCCCTATCTGGATGCCTACAAGATTGACCTGAAATGCATGAACGATCGCCATTATCGCAAGCTCGGCGGCACGCTGCAAAACACCCTGGATGGCATCCGCCGCGCCTTTGAGGCCGGCCTGTGGGTCGAAGTGGTCACCCTGATCGTGCCCGGCTTCAACGACTCGAACGAAGAGCTCTGGGAGGCCGCTCGCTTCCTGGCAAGCCTTTCCCCCAACATTCCCTGGCATGTCACCGCTTTCCACAAAGACTACAAGATGACCGATCCGGAGAATACGGATGCCCGCACGCTGCTGCGAGCCGCCGAAATCGGCCGCGAGGCCGGCCTGCGCTATGTCTATGCGGGTAACCTGCCCGGTCAGGTTGGCGAATACGAAGACACCTTCTGCCCGCGCTGTAACTTCCGCCTGATCCGGCGCTTCGGGTTTGTGATTCGTGAATACCACATCACCGCCCAGGGTACCTGCCCCAAATGCGGCGAACACATCCCCGGCCTCTGGCCTTCGCAGCCGGAAAAGGTGCGCCTGCACGGCCACGGAATGCCCATCCCGTTGTGGTAGCATCCTGATCGCTTCCTCGTTTACGGCACATCTTCTTTTCCAGGAGGTCCTGTGATGTTCTATAGCTTCGATTACTGGTTGTTCATGTTGCCAGCGATCATCCTGACCATGCTGGCCTCATGGTACGTACAATCCGCCTACCGACGCTGGGGCCGCGTGCCGGCCAGCAGTCGCATCAGCGGCGCAGAAGCTGCCCAGCGACTCGCCCTCTACGGCGGCCTGAGCGATGTACGCATCCAGGTCATCGGCGGCACGCTCACCGATCATTACGACCCGCGCGATCGCGTCCTGCGACTCTCCGCGGGCGTCGCCCAGAGCACCTCTGTGGCCGCTCTGGCAGTCGCCGCTCATGAGCTTGGTCATGCCCAGCAACATGCGGAGGGCTACTTCCCTCTGCAACTGCGCAGCGCCCTGGTGCCGGCGGTCAATATCGGCTCCTACCTCGGCTGGATCCTGATCCTGATCGGCCTGATGATCCGCGCCAGCGGCATCGCCTGGTTGGGTGTGATGGCGTTTTCCCTGGGCGCGGTCTTTGCCCTGGCGACCCTGCCGGTGGAACTCAACGCCTCGGCGCGCGCCCGCGTCCTCTTGCGCGAGAGCGGCCTGATCCGCACCGAAGAAGAAATGCGCGGCGTGAGCACCGTCCTGAACGCCGCCGCCCTGACCTACGTCGCCGCTCTCGCCACTTCCCTCTTGCAACTCCTCTACTACGTCTCGCTGGTCAGCGGCCTGAGCGGACGCCGCCGCTGATCTCCATCCTGGGAGGTGTCTCATGTTTGATAAACAAGAGCTTGAAGAACTGCAGCAGGCGTTGAAGAAATGGGAGCAGACCACGCTGCAAAAATCGCTGGCCAGTATGCCGGAGCGACGTTCGGAATTCATCACCGCCTCCTCCGAGCCGATCCAGCGCCTCTATACGCCCCTCGATATTGCAGACATGGACTATCTCAATGACCTCGGCCTGCCCGGCGAATATCCCTTCACCCGCGGCATTCACCCCACCATGCACCGCGGCCGCCTGTGGACAATGCGCATGTTCGCCGGCTTTGGCACTGCGGAGGAGACCAATCGGCGCTTTAAATATCTGCTCGAAAAGGGGCAAACCGGCCTCTCCATCGCCTTCGATCTGCCCACGCTCATGGGCTACGATACGGATGCCCCGGAGGCCCTGGGCGAATTCGGCAAATGCGGCGTGGCCGTTTCCTCCCTCAAGGACATGGAAATCCTGCTCCAGGATATTCCGCTGGATAAAGTCTCAACCAGCATGACCATCAACGGCCCGGCTGCCGTCATCTGGGCGATGTATATCGCCACCGCTGAAAAGCAAGGCGTGCGCCCCGATCAACTGCGCGGCACCATCCAGAACGACATTCTCAAAGAATACATTGCCCAGAAAGAATTTATCTTCCCTCCGGAGCCGTCCATGCGCCTGGTGGTGGACACCATGGAATACGGCTCCAAATACGTGCCGCAGTGGAACACCATCTCCATCAGCGGCTATCACATCCGCGAAGCCGGCTCCACCGCCGTTCAGGAACTCGCCTTTACCCTGGCCGATGGCATGGAATACGTGCGTTGGGGCATTGCCCGCGGCATGGATGTAGATGAATTCGCTCCGCGGCTCTCCTTCTTCTTCAATGCCCACAACGACTTCTTCGAGGAGATCGCCAAATTCCGCGCCGCTCGCCGCATCTGGGCGCGTGAAATGCGTCACACCTTCGGCGCCAAAAACCCGCGCTCCTGGCTGCTACGCTTCCACACCCAGACCGCCGGCTGCACCCTCACCGCCCAGCAGCCAGAGATCAACATCGTGCGCGTGGCCATCCAGGCCCTGGCTGCCGTGCTGGGCGGCACGCAAAGCCTGCACACCAACTCCATGGACGAGGCCCTGGCGCTCCCCTCCGAACTGGCCGTCACGATTGCCCTGCGCACCCAACAGATCATCGCCGAAGAGTCCGGCGTCACCAACACGGTGGACCCCTTGGGCGGCTCCTACTTCGTGGAGGCCCTCACAAACCGCATGGAAAAACAGGCCTACGAATACTTCCGCCGCATTGAAGAGCTGGGCGGTGTGCTCCCGGCCATCGAAAAAGGCTTCTTCCAGTCCGAAATCGCCGATGCTGCCTACCGTTACCAGCGCGAAATTGACGAGGGCATCCGCAAGATCGTCGGCGTCAACGCCTACGTGGATAACAAACCCATCACCATTCCCATCCTGGAAATGGACCCGAACGGCTACCAGCGTCAGATTGCGCGCCTGCAGGAAGTGCGCCGCACCCGTGACAACGCCCGCGTCGGCCAGGCCCTCGACCGTCTGCGCATTGCCTGCCTGGGCACGGAAAATACCATGCCCTACATCCTCGATGCGGTACGCGCCTATGCCACGCTGGGCGAGATCGTGGCCGTCATGAAAGAGGCCTTTGGCGTCTACCAGGAGCCGGCCTGGATTTAGCATGTTCCGCCGACTTCAGGCAGGCCTGCTTCTACTGCTTCTTGGCATAGGGGCAGGCCTGTTGATTCCCTGGTACGCCACTGCCCGCTACGGCCCGCCCTCCCCCCGCCTCTCCCCCCTCCAGCGCTGGCTCTATAGTGCCCGTCTGCTCTGGCACGACGGCCTGCTCACCTCCACCCGTCCCGATTCCCCGCCCATCCCCTTCACCATCTCCGAAGGCGAATCCATCGCCTCCCTCAGCGCCCGCCTGGAAGCCCAGGGTCTGATCCCCAGCGCCGCCGCCCTTCGGGACTACCTGGTCTACCGCGGTCTGGATACCAGCCTGCGAGCCGGCAATTACTCTTTGAGCGCCTCCCAATCCATCATCGAGATCGCCCACGCCCTGCAATCGCCGCAGCCGGGCAAAGCGATCCTGGTCGTCTGGCCAGGATGGAGATTAGAGGAGATTGCGGCCGCGCTGCCGGCCTCGGGCTTAAACCTGCTCCCGGAGCAATTCCTGGCCCAGGCGAAGCAGCCGAACGCAATCCAACTCGACCCCGGCTTCGCCGCCCCCATGGAAGGTTTCTTCTATCCCGATACATACACGCTGGATCGCGAGACCTCCGCATCCGCCTTGATCGAAGCCGGCCTGCGCAATTTTCAGCGTCACCTCACCCCTGATCTGCTCCGAGGCTTTGAGGCGCAGGGATTGAACCTGTATCAGGCCGTGACCCTGGCCTCCATCGTGCAGCGCGAAGCCGTCCATGTGGAAGAAGCCCCCCTCATCGCTGCCGTTTACCTGAACCGTTTACGCCTGGGTATGCCGCTTCAGGCCGATCCTACCGTCCAGTATGCCATTGGCTGGGACGGCGCGGGCTGGTGGAAAACCCCGCTCACCCTGCAGGACTTGCAGACCCCCTCCCCCTACAACACCTACCTGCATCCCGGCCTGCCCCCTGCGCCGATTGCCAACCCCGCTCTGCCTGCCCTCCAGGCTGTTGCCTCCCCCTCCCCCAGCGATTTTCTCTTCTTCCGCCTGCGCTGTGACGGCTCCGGCTATCACTCCTTCGCCCGCACCTACGAAGAGCACCTGCGCAACACCTGCCCCTGACACCCTCCCCCCGCCTGCTATCCGCCATCCGCCCATCGTCCATCCTGCCTTCCGCCGTCTGCGGTCCCCCCCCTCTTCCCCCCCCCCCCCCGCCAGCACAAAGACGGGATAGTTGGGATCGCCTCCGCTAAGGATGTGATCCCCGGATTCGTCCAAAAAGCACAGCAACATCCCCAGGGAGTATACTAACCCCCCATGGAATGGGACCTTTCGGACCTCTCCGCCTCCCCCGAAGACCCCAGGATCTTCCAGGACCTCGAGGCCGCCCTGGCCCTGGCCCAGGGCCTGGACCCTAAGGACCTCCTGAGCCCCGAGGGGGCCTCTTCCCTCCTCTCCCGCTACGAGAAGGCCCTGGAGCTGGCCTACAAGCCCCTCAACTACGCCAGCCTTTACTTCTCCACCCGCACCCAGGACCCCGGGGCCAAGGCCCTTCTGGATCGGGTCAGAAACGCCTTCACCGAGGTTCGGAACCGCCTGGTCCCCCTGGAGGTGGCCCTGAGAAAGCCCCCCGAGGAGGCCTTCCAGGCCCTTCTAGCCCACCCGGGCCTTTTGGACCTCCGCCACTTCCTCATGCGCCAGCGGGCTTACGCCTCCTATACCCTTTCCGAGCGGGAGGAGGAGCTTTTGAACCTCAAGGCCCTGGTGGGCAGGAGCGCCTGGAGCCAGTTTTACACGGAGTACACGGGCCGCTTCCGCTTCCTTGTGCGGGGCAAGGAGCTCACGGAGATGGAGGTGCGGGCCCTCAGGCGGGACCCCGATCCCGAGGTGCGCCGGGAGGCCCACCAGGCCCTATACGGGAAGCTCCTGGAGGAAGCCCCCACCCTGAGCGCCGTCTTCAACGCGGTCTATCTGGACTATCTCCAGGACCTCCGCCTGAGGGGCTACGGGAACCCCCTGGAACCCGTGGCCCTTCGGGACGAGGTGGAGGCGAGGGACATTGAGGCCCTCCTCTCGGCCACGGAGAGCTTCTACCCCCTGGTGGAGCGCTACTACCTCTGGAAGGCCAAGAAGCTGGGCCAGGAGAAGACCCCAAGCCAGGACCTCCTCGCCCCCCTGGGGGAGAAGCCCACGGTGCCCTTTGAGGAGGCTAGGGCTTTGG
>Ga0081479_109379_pt1:0-7500 | contig 60591 bp, 48 predicted proteins | sample MamHotmetagenome_FD_70984 | JGI IMG/M metagenome (GOLD analysis project Ga0081479, IMG submission 70984) | Hot spring cone microbial streamer communities from Mammoth Hot Spring (Liberty Cap Streamers), Yellowstone National Park, USA - T=72 v2... | ecosystem: Environmental > Aquatic >...
GCCCTATTCGTTGACGGTTCGCCTCCCCCCCCCGACAGGCTGGAAAGCCTGTGCTACCTCCGTCCACCCCGCCGTCTGCCGTCCGCAGTCCTCATTCGTTTATTCGTGCCCTATTCGTTGACGGTTCGCCTCCCCCGACAGGCTGGAAAGCCTGTGCTACCTCCGTCCACCCCGCGGTCTGCCGTCCGCGGTCTGCGGTCTCCATTCATTTATTCGTTCCCCATTCGTTGACGGTCTACAACCCTGACAGGCTGGAAAGCCTGCCCTACCACCGTCCATCCCGCGGTCTGCCGTCCGCGGTTCGCGGTCTCCATTCGTTTATTCGTTCCCCTATTCGTTGACGGTTTGCTCCCCCCGCCAGGCTCGAAAGCCTGTCCCCCTCCACGTCTATCGTCCATCTCTCAGCGCGTTCTCCCAATGTCGCAATTGATATTTTTCGGGCCGTCCAAGGATGGCGATCACATCAATCTGCCAGTGATCAATGCCATGTGCGGCAGCATAGTGTGCTGAGGCAGCCAGCAAATGCGCCTCCTTTTGAGGCGTAACTCCTTCCTCAGGCCATCCAAGCGCGGAAGAAGTGCGCGTCTTCACTTCTACGAAAACGACCAGCTCCGGATCCGCGGCGTGCTGCGCAATGAGATCAATCTCCCCATACGGTGTGCGTACATTTTCTCCCAGAATGCGATACCCCTGGCCAAGCAAATACTGGCGGGCCGCTTTCTCGCCCCATTTGCCCAGGCGCTGCCTTCGGTTCATCGGCGCATTCGCTCCCATATCGCCCGTAAACGCCCCCCCAGGCTGGCCTGTTGTGGGCGCGAGGCAAGGATCAGCCGCTCGTAATGCGCCAGCATGATCTGGGAGGTGCGCTGAATATCGTACTTTTCGGCCTCCTGCCTCGCTCGGTGGCCCATCTCCCGGCGCCGCTCCGGTTCCAGAGAGATGCGCGTCAGGTAGGCTGTAAAAGCGGCCAGATCGTGGGGTGCGAGAAAACCGCTCTCCCCATGCACAACCGTATCTCCAACGCCGGGTGAGCGAATGCCCACGACAGGCAACCCGCTCCCCATCGCCTCGATCACTGAAAGCGGATGCACCTCTGTCACTGAAGCCGTGACAAAAACATCTCCCATCGCCAGATAGGCGGGGAGATGTTCATAGGGCACCTGGCCTGTCCAGCGCACGCGCCTCTCGATCCCCAGCTCGGCGATCAGTTCTCGTAGCTCTTCTTCCGATTGCTTCTGCCCCCCTCCGATCAGGAGAAGATAGACATTGGGCACCGCCTGGGCCACTCCAGCAAAGGCGCGGAGCAAAAACGGTAAGTTCTTCTCCGGAGCAATTCGCCCGGCATAGACGAACACGATCTCCTGGCTGCTCCATCCAAATTCCGCGCGAGGAAGCGGCTGCGCCTCTCGGAAGCGATTCAACTCCACCCCATTCGGCACAATTTCAATCGGAACCTTCACCCCTAAATCTCTGAGCACCTGCGCCACCCCTGCAGAGGGAGAAATCACCAGATCCACCGCCTCGCAAAAGGCTGGCAAATAAGCGCGCAGCAAAGACTCGCTCATTTCCTCCGGCAAAAAGGGGAGATACGTCTGCGCATACAGGTCATAGCGCGTGTGATTGGTGAACACGATGGGAATGCGCAAAGGGCGAGCGTAACGCAAGGTCAGCCGTCCGCTGAGGAACGGGTGATGGACATGCACCACGTCCATCGTTTGCAACAGCCGACGCGCCTGCGGGGTATAACGCAAAGAGAGATAAAAACCGGTATCAGAGAGAGGAATGCCGGGCGAGCGAATCACCCGCGGTTCCTCGTCCCCATATTCCAGATCGCCGAATGTGAAGACGTAAACTTCGTGGCCGGCTGCCTCCAGATAGCGCTTGTTCAGAGCAATGTAATTCGTCACCCCGCTCAGATGGGGCTTATAGGCATCGGCCATCATCCCGATCCGCATAGACTTACCCAAATACCAGGCGACGGAACTTTTCCTCGTAGCGCGGCGACTCTTCGGGGCTATCGGGAGCGCGGAAATTCTTCATGCGTTTGATGAGCGCTTCCGCATCCCCGATTTGCGACTTGTGCTGCAAGATCGCCTCAATCTTGATCGGCCAGGTGTCCGTCACATCTAAAACCACGTTCGGCTGCGCTGCCAGCGAAATCCAGACCTCCCGCGGCGTGTGAGGTTCCAGCCTTTCCGCCAGCAATTCGGGGAAATACAGGGGATTCCCGGCTGCCGGAAACACGGCATCCAGCACCGCCTGGCCTGCTGCCCGATGATCGGGGTGATTCAGTCCATAGGCGTTGCCGGGATAAAAATTCGTCGGGTCGCAGGTGACCAGGATGGTGGGGCGAAAACGACGGATCACACGGACCACGGCACGGCGCAAATTCAAATCCGGAACGAGATAGCCATCCTCGAAGTTAAGAAAGTGAACCTCCGTTGCGCCAATGACACGCGCCGCGGCGCGTTGCTCTTCATACCGCAACGTGCAAAGCGCCTCCGCAGGAATATCGCGATTGTGATCGTTGCGCCCCTTATCCCCACAGGTCAACAAACAATAACGAATCGTATGCCCCGCCCGTGCCCATCGCGCCAGCGTGGCCCCACAGAAGAACTCAGGATCATCCGGATGTGCCAGAATCACCAGAATATCTTGAGGCACAGGCCAGGAATCAGGAAGTTCCTCTACCATCCTCATTTCCTCCCACAGGCACAATCCCCATCCCCGGCATTGCAGGGACTCTCGGCTTTACGTCTCAAAGCCTCCAGCTCGTCCCAGGGTTGCAATTCCAGGCGATGGAAGATAGCCGTCGTTTTTGGCTCTGTATCGAACTGCACAACCACCATTTCGGAAAGTGGATACACATCTACCACTTTTCCCTCGCCCCGTGGTGTGACGACTCGTTTGTTACGCTTTGGAAGTTTCTGGCGAGCTTCCACGTATTGCTGATACTCATACAGCAAGCAACACCGCAAACGCCCGCACATTCCGGTAATTTCCTCCGGAGTGAGCGAAATACCCTGCTCTTTTGCCATTTTGATAGAAACGGGGCTGAACTCGGTCAGGAAGCGTGTGCAGCAGCGGGTTTCAATTCCACAAGCCCCCATGCCGCCAAAGATTTTCGCGGCATCGCGTGGTCCAACCAGGCGCATCTCAATCACCGCAGAGGGATAAAGGGCCTGCATATCCTGGCGCAGCGTTTTCAAGTCTAACTTCTGCTCGCCTTCCAGCGAAAATACAAAGGCCAGGCGAGAACCATCGAAGTTGAACTCGGCTGCGATGAATTTGACATTCTCAATATTCAGTTCCTTCGCCCGCTGCCGACACTGAGCCAGCGCCTCTGCCTGTCGCTCTTTCCAGTATTCCCAGAGGGTCATATCCGCAGCCGTAGCGCGGCGCTCCACGGTTTTCCATCCCTCTTCGGGGACAGGCGGTGGTTCCTCATAAATTTTCACCACCTCGCCAATGTGCTGCCCCCTCGAGGTATTCACCACGAGATATTCCCCAATCGTTACATCCGGTAAGGCACTGCAGTCGAAATGGTAAATTTTTCCACTTTTGCTAAAGCGAACGCCAACAATGTAAGGTAACATGCCCGTATTATATCAGGATAGGCAAGAGAACATCCTCCGAAATGAATTCGGAGGATGTTTGCTCATGAGTCCAAAGGCACCTGGCGCTATTCTTCTTCCACCAGCAGCGGCGATTCTCTGCGCTGGCGGAAAACGATCCGTCCCCGTGTGAGGTCATATGGTGACATTTCGACCTGGACGCGGTCGCCTAAAAGGATGCGAATGTAATGCTTTCGCATCTTTCCTGAAAGATATGCCAGCACCTCGTGCCCATTATCCAGGCGGACACGGAACTGTGCAGAGGGGAGTGCTTCGATCACCGTTCCCTCGACACGGATTTTTTCTTCTTCTTTAGCCATAGATGCCTCCTGAAAGCCGCGCGGCGGCTATTGCTCCATTTCTTTCATCTGCCGCCGCTTCAAACGGCGGAGGGCTTTTTTCTCTTCCATGCGGCGCTGTTCGCTTTTGGAAATAAACCAGCGCTTACGCCGCACGATGCTCAAGACGCCGCTACGTACTACCTTCTTGCGAAAGCGCTTGAGGAGCTGCTCCTGGGATTCACCCGGACGCAAGACGACAACCGCCAATGGACTCACCTCCTTTCAGAAAAGGATAAAAAACCTCGTCTGAGATAGCCCCAGTCGAGGTCGCCAGAACAAGAGAGAAAGGCCGAAAAACGAAGAAAGCGCAAGGGCAAACCTCCATGTGAAAAAGGCCGGAGAGCTATCGCAGAGGGGATTATACTGCAAAGAAGGAAAAAAGAAAAGTCCCTTGGCAATGACCTACTCTCCCAGGGGGTCGCCCCCCAAGTACCATCGGCGCTGACGGGCTTAACTTCCGGGTTCGGGATGTGACCGGGTGTACCCCCGTCGCTCCAATCACCAAGGGACTGTTTCACACGTCCAGACTGAATAGTAACTGATGCAGGGGAAGAGTACCAAGTTCTCCGTACCACGCAAGGAAGCCCTCGACCATTAGTACGGCTTGGCTCAACGCATTACTGCGCTTCCACCTGCCGCCTATCAAGCAGGTAGTCTACCTGCGGTCTTACTCCCTTCACGGGAACACAGGGACCTGATCTTGGGGCGAGTTTCCCACTTAGATGCTTTCAGCGGTTATCTCTGCCAGACATGGCTACCCAGCGGTGCCGCTGGCGCGACAACTGGCACACCAGAGGTCTGTCCACTCCGGTCCTCTCGTACTAGGAGCAGCTCCCCTCAAGTCCCTTACGCCCACAGCGGATAGAGACCGACCTGTCTCACGACGGTCTGAACCCAGCTCGCGTACCGCTTTAACGGGCGAACAGCCCGACCCTTGGGACCTTGTCCAGCCCCAGGATGCGATGAGCCGACATCGAGGTGCCGAGCGAGGTCGTCGATGTGAACTCTTGGACCTCACCAGCCTGTTATCCCCGGGGTAGCTTTTATCCGATAAGCCACGGCCCTTCCACTCGGAACCGTGGGATCACTAAGCCCGACTTTCGTCTCTGCTCGGCGCGTTGGCCTTGCAGTCAAGCTCCCTTCTGCCTTTGCACTCTACGGGTGGTTTCCATTCACCCTGAGGGAACCTTTGGGCGCCTCCGTTACCTTTTAGGAGGCGACCGCCCCAGTCAAACTGCCCACCTGGCACGGTCCCCCACCCGGATGACGGCGTGGGGTTAGGGTCTAGGCATGATCAGGGTGGTATTTCACCGGCGGCTCCACCGAGGCTGGCGCCCCAGCTTCATAGCCTCCCACCTATCCTACACAGATCATACCCAAACGCAATGCCAAGCTGCAGTAAAGCTCCACGGGGTCTTTTTGTCCTGCTGCGGGTAGGCCGCATCTTCACAGCCATTTCAATTTCACCGGGTCCCTCGTCGAGACAGCGCTCCAGTCGTTACGCGATTCGTGCGGGTCGGAACTTACCCGACAAGGAATTTCGCTACCTTAGGACCGTTATAGTTACGGCCGCCGTTCACCGGGGCTTTGGTTCGGAGCTTCGCCTTGCGGCTAACCCCTCCCCTTAACCTTCCGGCACTGGGCACGCGTCAGCCCCTATACCTCGCCTTACGGCTTAGCAGAGACCTGTGGTTTTGTTAACCAGTCGCTAGAGCCATTTCTCTGCGGCCTGCTTGCGCAGGCACCCCTTCTCCCGAAGTTACGGGGTCAATTTGCCGAGTTCCTTGACGAGGGTTCTCCCGATCGCCTTGGTGTACTACACCCGTCTACCAGTGTCGGTTTGCGGTACGGGCACTCAGAGATCAACGCTTAGAGGCTTTTCTCGGCAGCCAGGCTCAGTCACTTATGCCTGACGGCTCGCTTTCCACCTCAGCTCAGCCGACGGATTTGCCTGTCGGCCTCAACGCCTGACGTGGATCGCACCTGCACGACCAATCGCAGGCTGACCTACCTGTCTGCGTCCCCCCATCGCTCCCTCTGAGTGGTTCCGGAATATTAACCGGATGTCCATCACCTACGCCTTTCGGCCTCAGCTAAGGGCCCGACTAACCCGACGCGGAATGACCTGGCGTCGGAAACCTTAGACTTACGGCGAACACGGTTCTCACGTGTTTGTACGCTACTCATGCCTGCATTCTCACTTCCGTTCGCTCCAGCTGCCCTCACGGTCAACCTTCGCTGCGAACGGAACGCTCCCCTACCGCCCCAGCTGATGCTGAGGCCCATGGCTTCGGCACCAGGCTTGAGCCCCGTTAAGTTTTCCGCGCAGGGTCACTAGACCAGTGAGCTATTACGCACTCTTTAAAGGATGGCTGCTTCTAAGCCAACCTCCTGGTTGTTTAAGTAACCCCACCTCGTTTCCCACTTAGCCTGGATTGAAGGGCCTTAGCCGATGATCTGGGCTGTTTCCCTCTCGACCACGAAACTCATCTCCCGTAGTCCGACTGCCATGCTTTAGAGTATCGGCATTCGGAGTTTGGTTGGGTTCGGTAGGCGGGGAAGCCCCCTAGCCCATCCAGTGCTCTACCTCCGATACTGAACGCATGACGCTAGCCCTCAAGCTATTTCGGGGAGAACCAGCTATCTCCGGGTTCGTTTGGCATATCACCCCTACCCACAGGTCATCCCCTAACTTTGCAACGTTAGTGGGTTCGGGCCTCCACGAGTGTTTAGACTCGCTTCACCCTGCCCATGGGTAGCTCACCCGGTTTCGGGTCTAATCCCAGCGACTATGCGCCCTGTTCAGACTCGCTTTCGCTACGGCTCCGGGTGTCACTCCCTTAACCTCGCCGCTGAGATTAACTCGCAGGCTCATTCTCCAAGAGGCACGCCGTCAGGCCTAGCGTCGCGCCTCCGGGTTTCCCCGGAGCGCTCTACGCTGTTAGCCCTCCGACTGCTTGTAAGCTTACGGTTTCAGGTTCTATTTCACTCCCCTCAACCGGGGGACTTTTCACCTTTCCCTCACGGTACTTGTGCACTATCGGTCGCCAAGTGTATTTAGCCTTGGGAAGTGGACTTCCCAGCTTCCTGCCGGATTAGCGTGCCCGGCAGTACTCAGGGTCCTGGCGGAAGATCGTTGGTTTTCGCATACGGGGCTATCACCCTCTCTGGCAGGCTTTTCCACACCTTTCTGCTAACCAACGATTTTTTGACTTCCATATGCCAGGCCCTACAACCCCGCCCGTGCAAGCACGGACGGTTTGGGCTGCTCCCCGTTCGCTCGCCACTACTAGGGGAATGATCTCTTTTCCTCTGGGTACTTAGATGTTTCAGTTCCCCAGGTTCCCCTCCTTAGACCTATGGATTCAGTCTAAGGATGCTCGAGGTTCGCTCGAGCGGGTTACCCCATTCGGAGATCCCCGGATCAACGCCTGTACACGGCTCCCCGAGGCTTATCGCAGTGTCCCACGTCCTTCATCGGCACTTGGCGCCAAGGCATCCACCGTAAGCCCTTAGTAGCTTCCTCCACGTGATACGGAGAAATT
>Ga0081479_109379_pt1:10000-60591 | contig 60591 bp, 48 predicted proteins | sample MamHotmetagenome_FD_70984 | JGI IMG/M metagenome (GOLD analysis project Ga0081479, IMG submission 70984) | Hot spring cone microbial streamer communities from Mammoth Hot Spring (Liberty Cap Streamers), Yellowstone National Park, USA - T=72 v2... | ecosystem: Environmental > Aquatic >...
GCCCCGATTTCTATTCTTGATTATAGCCATACCTGGCAATTCTGGCAAGGTTTTTCGCTCAAAATCGCCATAACATTCCGTTACGGATTCTGGCACAACCCAAGCTCTTTGGCGCGCTTTTCGGGGTTCTTCGTGCCGGGGCCAAACTGGCAAATCGCCTGCCAGGGTTCATAATGGGTACGAAATTCGTCCTGGGAAAGGACTTCCCCGGCACGGCGCACGATACGGGTGATGATCACATCGGCTCCATCGGCCGCCCAGTCCACCTGCTTGATTTCGCCGGCTTCCAGATCGGGATTTGGCTCAAAGCGTGGCTTTGGCGCCGGCACAACGTTCAGCAGCCCACTGGTGTTCCATTCCACTTGCCGCCCATCGCTTGTGGAGTACAGTTTCCAGGTGATCCGCCTCGCTCCCACATTGACATAGGTCTCCATCAGCAGCCAGTATGGACGATCATTGACAAACTTAAAATCTACCAGTGGAAAGTAGACAGTCGCATCCAGTCCGGCCAGGCCAGGGTCAATTTGCCCAGAGGCAGTTTGCTCATAGTAGCTTACCCGATAGGCGTGGGAATGGCGTTCAACGATGGGATAGCCGGCAAAGAAAACGGCGCGAAATAACGTAGTACTCACCTGACACACGCCTCCCCCTACCCCCTTGATGGTCTTTCCGCCGTAAATGATCAAGGCTTCTGCATAGCCATTATCCAGGCTGACATCCCCTAACACTTTCCCCATGGAAAAGGTTTCACCGGGCGCAATCAACACCCCATGAAAGCGCGCCGCGGCCGTCTGGATATTCTGAATGCGGGCCTGGCTGGAGCCGTAAAAGTAAGTCACCGCGCTCCCAACCAGTTCGCGAATTCCCAGCGATTCTGCAGTGGCATTGTCGGTGACGGCCGGCGGCGTTTCATGCACCACCAGATTCACCGTATGCTCCCCCTGTATCAGGGCCTGGTTAATGGCCTGGATCGTGGCATCCACATCCAGCGTGCGCCCGGACTTCGCGGACTGGATCAAAACCAGTTGACGCGTCTCGTCATCAAAATAAAAGCGGGCATTCTCCGCCGACCGATTCACTTCGCTGGCGATGCTCTCCAGCCCCTGGCGCAACAACGTGGGGTCAAAGACCAGTTGCAACTGGCTCCGATCCCCTTCCTTCACCTTGCGCACGCTGAGCATGTTCGCGATCACCTGCGGCTCATACGTCCAGACAGCACGTTCCCCCTCGGCAGCATTGGGTAAAACCAGGCGCAAAGGCGCAGAGAGCAGGCGACGCGCCGCTTCTACCTGAGCTGAAACATCCAGCACCTCTGGCATCTCTTCGCGCACAACAAGCTGCACCTCTCCATCCTGAAAGCGCTGGAGCTGCCGGGTGAGCAGTTCCAGGGTCACTTCAATATCCAGCCTGCGCCCGATCTGACCAGGGCGGGCCAGGACCTCCGCGCCCTGGATTTCAAAAGAAGCCTCCTGCGCCGGCTGATCGATCAACGGGGAAAGTCGCTGGAGGGCGGCATAGGCAACCCGCTGATCGAAAAGGAGCACCGGTGGCAGCAAAACGCCCTGACGACGCGCCCGCCACTGTTCTCCCAGACGCCTGAAGGGGCCCCCCGCGCGCCCGACGCGATAGGCCGCTTCCACGCTGGCCTGGCTATCCAGCACCAGCCCCAGTTCCACCGGCGTAGCCATCCAGGCCTGCGAACCGTTCCGTAGCAAAATATGCCCATTCAGGGGAAAGGTTAATTGCTGCTGCAAACGCACGGCAGCCTGAGCAGGCGTGAGGCCGGAGAGATCCACACCAGCCACCAAAACGCCGGGAAAGATACGCCCCAGGTAAGCCACCTGATACCCCAAAACCAGGAGCAAAAGCATCAGGAAGAAAAGCGCGCTCCCGGCCACCAGGCTCACAAAAATCTGGGCGAGAGACGAAGGACGCGGGTACGTCGAGGTCAATGTGCTCATCGCTTGAACCTCAAAGGGAACAGCATAGGGGTTTGAGAACGGTACTCTCCGTAGGCAGAGCCAAATTCTTGAAGCAGTTTGCGTTCTTCCAGGGAAGCGCCGATCAGAATATACACCGTGATCCCCACCGAGAGCAAAAATTGGTTGAACGTCATGCGCGGCGAAAGCCACAGGAAAAGCAGGCCAAACGTGTACAGAGGATGGCGCATGAAGCGGTAGAATCCATCCCGCACTAGTTGTCCGGGGCGATCCGGACGCAAACCCAGGAACTGCCAGACATCCGTCTGAAGCAAGGCAATTGCCAGCATCAGCAATGCCATCCCCTGACCGAAGAACGCCAGAAACATCCATGGGCCGCGCAGGGTGTAAAGGAGACGGTCAGGCAAAAAGGCCACCAACCATAAGATGGGCAAAAAAGTCACGCTCGCAAAAAGGTTATAGAACAAACGATAGGCGCGATAAAACGTTCCCCAGCGTTGTTGAAAGAAGCGCTTCACCCGATGGGATGCCAGCCAGGAGTGCAAAAATCCCCACAGACCCAGCGCCATGAAGAGCCAGAATGCGTTCATGCTCATTTGAACAGCTCCTTTTCCATCACCCAGGCCATTTCGCCATCTCGATAATATGCCGGGATCGAACTGACGATGCGATAGCCCTCCTCCTCGTACAGGCTGATCGCCGCTTCGTTGGAGCGGCGCACGGTCAGGCGAATCCGCGGCAGGCGCAGTTGCTGCTCACAGGCACGGAGCAAGGCCCGCCCAATCCCCTGACGGCGAAAATCCGGATGGACGCCCAACGTTGCAATCCAGGCAATTCCTTCGGAAGGGCGCGGATCGCCGGCGATGAATCCGATCATCCTGCGTCGCCAGATGGCTTTCAATCGCACGACACCCGGCATGGTAAGGACGGCAATCAGATCGGTGACCGGCCAGGCATCCTGAGCAAAGCAGAGCCGTTCCAGGCGATAGAGCGCCCCCAAATCCCAGAGGGTAGCCGGGAGGATCACCCAGGAATTGGGAGCGCTCCATGATACGTCTCTATCCTTTTCCACCTTGAGTGAAATTCTCCAAAAGGGAAGTGAACTCCATGGGGAAAATGTACTTGGTGGAGGGACTGGCGCCCAGGGCTTTCAGGGTTTCAAAGTACTGCAAGGTCATGGTCTTTTGATCTACGGTCTGGGCGACGGTGAAAATGCGCTCCAGCGCCTGGGCAAAGCCTTCGGCGCGCAGGATTTGGGCCTGTCGCTCGCCCTCCGCCTGCAGGATGGCAGCCTGTTTTTGACCTTCGGCGCGCAGGATGGCGGCCTGTTTTTCGCCTTCGGCGACGTTGATCGCCGCTTCGCGCTGCCCCTGTGACTCTGTGACCACGGCGCGGCGAATGCGCTCCGCCGACATCTGTTTGTTCATCGCCTCCTGCACTTCACGCGGCGGGATGATCTCGCGAATCTCGACATTGGTCACTTTGACACCCCAGCGCTCGGTGACCTCATCGAGTTTGACGCGCAGGGTCTGATTGATATGTTCCCGTTGCGAAAGCACATCGTCGAGCAAGATACCGCCGATCACGGCGCGCAGCGTGGTTGTGGCCATGTACTGGGCAGCCGCTTCAAAATTGCTCACCTGCAGCACCGATTGCGCCGGGTCGAGCACCTTGTAGTACCAGACGAAATCAATCGAGATCGGCGCGTTGTCTTTGGTGATGGAAGTCTGATGGGGTATCTCGCGCACCTGTTCTCGCAAATCCACTCTTCTGGCACGGTCAATGACCGGGATGAGGAGCACCAGCCCCGGCCCGCGAGAGCCAATGCAGCGCCCCAGCCGAAAGACGACCAGCCGCTCATATTCCGGCACAATGCGAACAGCATTAACCAGAAAGACCAGCAGGCCCAGGAGAATCAAAAAGAGGACACATGACACGAGCGAGAAAACTTCCATAGCAACCTCATTCGGGAAGGGGAAATGGGAAACAGCTCGTTCGGCTTGAGTATCTTTTTTATTTTACACCCTCTTGCTTTCGGTGCGCTGATTTCAGCACAATATTTCAGGAAGTCTCACCGTGAAGGCTCAAAGGCGCGAAGAAATTTTCACAGAAAAGTGACAACACTCAGCCACATCATTCCGATCCGTTTTCTGGCGAAGCAATCTCCCAATTTATCCGGCCAGATTGACCGCGTGGGGATTGCTTCGTTGCAAAGAACACTCCCCACAATGACACACAAAACAGTTTTGATGCAGAGCCGAATTACGGCTCTTCCTTACCGACCGACAGGCAAGCCCGTCTCACCCCAGCCCACCGTCTGTCGTCTACCGTCCACCTCTCACGTGCCCGACGGTGAGCCTTCGGGTATAATTGTTTCCATGAACCACATCATAGCAGTAGACATCGGTGGAACGCACTTGAGGGCTGCAGCCTATCCGCTCTCATCCCTGGAACCGCTCCAACACTATCGGATCAAGACCTACCAGGGCAAACGCACGCCCCAACAGAATCTCCTGCAGGCGATCCGTAGCGTATGGCCGCCGCAGGGGAGTGTACTGGGAATTGGAGTGGCGGTACCGGGTCCGGTGGATCCATACCAGGGATGGGTGCTCTCCACGCCCAACATTCCGGAATGGCGCAACCTGCCGCTGGCGCAGTGGCTGAGTGAACAGTTTCAGTGCCCGGCCTGGATCGAAAACGATGCCAACCTGGCAGCATTGGGCGAATGGCGTTATGGGGCGGCGCAAGGCCATCATGATGTGCTCTACCTGACGATCAGTACCGGCATTGGGGGAGGGGTGATCATCGCCGATCGCCTGCTGCGCGGCGCCCACGGGATGGCAGCCGAGCTGGGACATGTCACCGTCTGGCCGGAGGGGCCACTTTGCTCCTGTGGTCTACCGGGCCACCTGGAGGCTATCGCCTCTGGCCCGGCCATCGTGCGTTATGTTCGCGAACAAATGTCAGGGGGTGTCTCTTCGTCACTGGCAAAGGCGCCTCTCCTGAGCGCCGATCAGGTCGCCCAGGCTGCCCGTCAGGGGGATGTCCTAGCATCTCAGGCCTTTCAACGGGCTGGAAAATATTTAGGCATTGCGCTGGCCAGCTTTCTGCACATTTTTGATCCCTCCATCGTTGTTTTGGGAGGCGGTGTTTCCCAGAGCGGGGATTTGCTCTTCCAACCCATGAAGGAGCAGTTACGGCAAAGCGTCTTCCATCCTCGCTACCTGGAGCGCTTGCAGATCGTCACAGCCTCCCTGGGTGATTCTGCCGGCCTGATGGGCGCTCGTGCCCTGGTCGAAGATCAGCTCCATCTGCAAAAGAACAGGCCCGATCCCTGAGTGAAGCCTCGATGCGCTGTGCACCAGACACTTTGAGGTCTGTCTCTTTTTCTTTGTCTTTGTAAAATCTCAACTTGAAAGGAGTAAACGATGAGCGATAGCATCAAATTACCAGGCCCCAAAGCACGGGCCTTGATCAAACGAGATTCTGCGGTCATTTCCCCTTCCTACCCGCGCAGTTATCCCTTCGTTATGGACCACGGGAAAGGGTGCGAGGTATGGGATGTGGATGGCAATCGCTTCCTGGATTTCATGGCCGGAATTGCTGTGCTCTCCACCGGCCATGCCCATCCCAAAGTGGTCAAGGCCATCCAGGAACAAGCCGAAAAGTTCATTCATATTTCTTCGGATTTCTATCATGAAAAGTGGATTGCGCTGGCCGAAAAACTGGATGAGATCGCTCCATTCCAGGAATCAGCCGTTTCATTTATGACCAACTCCGGCACCGAAGCCGTGGAAACGGCGATCAAACTGGCCCGCTATCACACGAGACGCACGAACTTCATCGGCTTTACCGGCGCCTTCCATGGGCGGACGATGGGCGCCATCACGTTCACGGCCAGCAAAGCGGTATACCATCGGGGGTTTTATCCCCTGATGAGCGGTGTTGTCCATGCCCCCTACCCCAATCCCTATCGTCCGGTGCTGGAGCGCAAGCACGGAGAAGACTATGGGGAGACGGTTGTTCGCTACATCGAAGAGCAAATCCTGGGGCACATTCTTCCGCCTGATGAGGTGGCCGGCATCCTGGTTGAACCCATCCAGGGTGAGGGGGGATACATTGTGCCGCCGCCCGGCTTCTTCCCCGCCTTGCGCAAACTCTGCGATAAGTACGGCATTCTGTTGATCGCCGACGAAGTGCAATCCGGAATGGGGCGCACCGGCAAATGGTGGGCGATTGAGCACTTTGAGACCGAGCCTGATATTTTCACCACAGCCAAAGGAATCGCCTCCGGAATGCCCCTGGGCGCCTGTGTGGCGCGTAAATCGGTCATGACGTGGGAGCGCGGGGCGCACGGAAACACCTATGGCGGCAATCCGCTGGCCTGCGCTGCCGCGCTGGCGACGATTGAATTGCTGGAACAGGAATATCTGCAAAATGCTGCAGAGGCCGGACGCTATCTGCTGGATGCCCTGCACGAAATTCAAACGCGCCACCCTTCCATCGGAGATGTGCGCGGTATCGGATTGATGATCGGTGTGGAATTCGTGCTGGATCGCAAGACCAAAGAGCCGGCCAAAGACCTTACCGAACGCGTCGTCCAGCTTGCGTTCGAGCGCGGTTTGCTGCTGTTGAGCTGCGGCAAAAGCGTGATCCGCATCGCGCCGCCGCTTTGCATCACTCGCCCAGAAATTGACGAGGGATTGAGGATCTTCGAGGAAGCGATTACAGTGGCCGAGAAAGAGGCTTCCCTCAGTCGCGTGATGGCATAGCTGCCGGGTCGCGCAGGCGCGTGGTCATCGGGTCGGATGGAGGCGCTTCACTCCTGGGATGGCGCCGCTCAAAGCAGGCTGATGGGTTCGGTTTCGATGCGCCAGCCTCTCTCGAGCAGGCGCGCCGGCGACAGGGCGCCGTGCAGCAGCCGCTGCGGCGCTGTCCCACGGAGCACAATCTGCTGGCGATAGTATCCACCCAGACGGGCAAAAACGCAGGGCAAAGGGCCGTTGAGAATCACATCGGAAGGCGCCTCCTGAAGATGCGCCCGCAGCAAGGTGGCCACGCGCTGCGCTTCCTCTTCGCAGGCGACGATAGATTTTTCTCCCTTCCAGGGGTGCCGCAATTCCAGCCGTATCAATTCCGTAAACGGGGGATAGTTCAAACGGCGGCGTTCCTGCAATTCCCGCTGATAGAATTTTTCCACCTCATGCCCGACGACATGCTGAATGACATAATGCTCCGGCATGTAGGTCTGCAGGATGACCTGGCCTCCACGCGCCGAACGGCCCGCACGCCCGGCCACCTGGGTCAAAACCTGAAAGACCCGTTCGGCAGCAAACGGATCGGGGAGGTTAAGCCCGACATCGGCCAGGATAATACCAACCAGGGTTACCAGAGGCAGGTCGAGGCCCTTTGCCAGCATCTGCGTCCCAATCAGCACATCCGCCTGATGGGAGGCGAACTGCTGCAATAGCTCGTCGTAGGCGTGTTTGCCCCGCGCCGTGTCCCGATCCCAGCGCAGCAGGCGCGCCTGCGGGAAAAGTTCCTCCATCTCCTGAACGACGCGTTCGACCCCCAAACCATAAGCACGAATGGCCGGGCTGCCGCAGGCGGGACATTTGTTCGGCGCCTGACGGCGATAACCGCAATAATGGCACAGGAGCTGGTTTTCGTCGAGGTGGAGGGTGAGCGGGACTTCGCAGCGCGGGCATTTCAGCACATGGCCACAGGCGCGGCAGAAGACGTAGGTCGCCGCGCCGCGGCGGTTCAGGAACAAGATCGCCTGTTCACCGCGCGCCAGCGTCCCTGCCAGAGCCTCGGTCAGCGGGCGGCTGAAAATGCTCTTCACCCCCTCTCGCAATTCACGACGCATATCCACCACCTGTACCTCGGGCAGGGCGGCGTGAATGCGATGCGGCAGACGCAGGGCGCGCATTTCACCCCGCTGCGCCTGATATTGCTGGATCACCGAGGGCGTTGCCGAGCCGAGAATACAGGCGGCATGGCAAAAGCGGGCATACGCCTGGGCTGCCGTTACGGTGTGGTAGAAGGGTGGATCGGAGGGATAGTAGGAGGAATCGTGGCTCTCATCCACCACAATCAGGCCCGGTGAGGGGAGGGGAAGAAAGAGCGCGCTGCGCGGGCCGATGAGAATGCGCAACTGGCCGGCGCGCGCCCGGCGCCAGGTGTCATAACGCTCGCCCTCTGAAAGCCGGGAATGGATCAGGCCCACCTGCCCCGGAAAACGCTGCAGGAAGCGGCGCACCGTCTGGGGTGTGAGGGCGATCTCTGGCACCAGGACAATCGCCTGCCGGCCTTGCTTCAGGGTCTCCTCTACGGCTCGCAGGTACAGCTCGGTCTTGCCGGAACCGGTCACGCCGTGGAGCAAAATCGGCGGCGTGGGGCGCCCCGCAGCGGTCGCCTGTAAACTTTCCAGGATCGCCTGCCAGGCCTGTTCCTGATCGGGGGTCAAGGTGGGGGACGCAAAAAATTCTGCGCCCTCGGCCATATCGGAAAGCGAAAGATTCTTCACTCCTTCCAGCGGATCGCGCCAGGTTTGTTGTTCCCCAAAGCGAATCCACCCCTGCGCTTCCAGGGCTTTCAGATCGTTCAGCGTGCAGCGGGTCTGGGCATAGATCCAGGGAAGGGGGAGCGGCGCCTTTTCCGTCAGAAGCAGGCTCAGCACAGCCGCCCGTCGTTCCCTCGCCTGCGGCAGACGAGCCAGTTTCGGGAGAACATGCTCGATCTCCGCAGCCAGTTCATCCGGTGATACAAGTTCTGCCGTGCGAACCCATTTTGGGCGCACCGTGCGCGGCGCGAGGACGGAACGGCGTTCGAGCAGGCCTTTTTTCAGCAAACGCTGAGCAACATTTTGCCATTCCTCGCCGCGGAAATGTCTTGCAATCTGGCGACCACGCAGGCTTCCCTGGCGATCCTTCAAGAGAGCCACCAGGCGGCGGGCTATCGGCGAAAGCGGCTCATTCCATCGCTCCAGCCGCTCGGCGTTCAGTCTCCATTCGCTATCGGCATACTGGAGCAGGCCGGGGGGAAGCATCAGCGGTAAGAAAGCGGAAGCGGGATAAAGGTAGTGCTTTTCCAGCCACAGCAGGAGCGCGCGCTGCGCCTCCGTCAATACCGGCTCCGGATCGAGCAGTTCCTCTATCGGGCGCGTCGCGGCGACCTGCGGCTGTTCCAGCAGTTCAAAGACCACGCCCTGCACCTGCTGCCTGCCAAACGGGACAAGGACCAGGTTGCCCGGCCGAAGATGCGCCTGAAGATCGGGGGGGATGGCATAATCGAACAGGCCACAAACCGCCGGAAGATTCAGGAGCAGGCGGGCGTAGGCGGGGGATGTCTGGGAGAGCGAGTAACCATCCATGTTCAGCATTGCCTGCAAGGCGCCGCAGCCAGCATTTTCCCGACCCAAGTCGTACCGCTGCGGTGAATTCCAGTGACCAGAACAGGGGAAGGCCGCACCATTTTCATCTCCGTCTCGTGGAAATAGAAGGGAAAGGTAGAAAGCATTTTACCCCAAGGTTCATGGTTTGAGGGATTTCAACGCCGCTCTTTATGGTAAACTTTATGTAGATGAATTCACTAAAGTGTTCTTCTCACCACAAAGACCACGGAGAGCACGGAGATTCACATAATTAAACAGAGCGCAAAAATTTTTCCTGTATGCCTTCAATCGCCAGAAATTATCCTTTTGCTCATAAACCTCGCGCGCTGGATGTTCCGTGGTGGGTTTTTTACTGGAGTCCATTGGGAAATGGGTAACACGCTGGTAGCCGGCTTATGGCATCTCTGCACCCCCCCCAACTGCTCCTCGGCCTGAACTTGCTGATCTTCAGTGCGTTTTATGCCTGGGCAGGGATATATGCTGCCCGGCGCATCACCACGCGCTTTTACTTCCAGGAGATGATGCTTAGCATGAGTCTTTGGAGCGCGTGCTATGGGGCCGAAATCCTGGCCTCCCGCCTGGAGACCAAGCTGATATGGGCAAAAATCGGATATATCGGGATTGTCAGCCTGCCCGTCTTCTGGCTGCTGTTCTCCCTGACGTTCAGCGGTTATGTCGAACGTCTCAATCCCCGAAGGCAACGTTTGCTCTGGGTCCTTCCCCTCCTGACCCTGGGCATGGTCTTCACCAACGAATGGCATCACGGTATCTGGAGCCGCTACTGGCTCGATCCGGCCTCTCCTTTCTATCTGGCCGTCTACGAACATGGGTGGTACTTCTGGGTGCACACGCTCTATTCATATGGGCTGATCTTCATCGGCACGGCCATCCTGGGACTGGCCTCGTTTCAACTGGCAGGCATTTACCGCCTCCAGGTGATAAGCGTTTTCCTGGGAATGATCCTGGCCCTGATCGCCAATGCGGTTTACCTGAGCGGCCTGATCCCCATCCCCGGCCTGGATGTGACCCCCCTTTCCTTCGCCCTGACCACTCTAAGCATCCTCTGGGCCATCCGTCGCTACCGACTGCTGGAGGTGCCCCCCTTACCCTACGGCACGATCATGGAAACCCTCCAGGAGGCGATCCTTGTCACCGACCAGAACAATGCCCTGGTATATGCCAACCCGATGGCGCAGGTCTGGATGGGGCAGCCCCTGCCTCACATCCTGGGCAAAGCCCTGGAAGAAGTATGCGTCTTCGCCAGAAAACTTCCACTGACCCTTCCCCCCAGGGCGCAAGCGCAGGTAGAAATTGAGGTCGAAAAAGCCGGCCAGACGCACTTTCTGGAAGTGCACGTGCACCCAATCGCCCTCATCGGCTCAGAAAAAGGGACGCTACTCCTGGTGCGCGATGTCACCGAAAGATATCTGGCACAACAGGAACAGGAGCAATGGCGGGCGCTCCTCCAGGCCTTATCCACCGCCGCCGTGGAACTCATGCGCGCCGCGCGCTGGAGGGATGTGACGCCGGCAATCCTGGAACTCCTGGGGCAGGCAACGGATGTGAGCCGCGTTTACCTCTTCCAGAAGCACATCTCTCCGGAAGACGTGCTGCTGGTTTCACAGTTATTTGAATGGGCTGCGCCTCACGCCCGGCCGCAGATTGACAACCCCTCCCTGCAATCGTTCCCGATCCTGGAGCAGGGCTTTCAACGCTGGGTGGAATTGCTGGCCTCGAACCAGGTGATCGGCGGCGCAGTGCGTTCGTTCCCGGAAACCGAACGGCCGCTGCTGGAAGCTCAGGACATCCGTTCCATCCTGCTCGTACCGATTTTCGTTGAGGACGAATGGTGGGGCTTTCTCGGTTTTGATGAATGCCGCTACGAGCGGAGCTGGAAGAACCACGAAGTGCAAACCCTGCGCCTGGCAGCCGGACTTTTTGGCTCCGCCATCCGTCGCGAGTCCATCCAGCTCGAAAAAGAAGAGCGTCAACAAATCCTGGACGTCATGCAAGAGATCATCCTGCTGGCGCTGCAGAGCCAGACCCTGGAGCACATGGCGCAAACGCTGGTGGATCTTCTGGGGATGCTGACCGGCGCCGAGCACACCTTCTTCACCCTGTGGGATGAGGAACATCGACGCGTGCTGCCCCTGGCCGCATACGGCAAATATCGCCAGCGTTATCATCAGATGGCCCCCCGTCCCGGCCAACGCACGCTGACCGAGTCAGCCCTGGAGCTTGGCCAGACGCTGATCATACCGGATACCCTGGATACCCCCTACCTGGACCCCGAAATCGCCGCCGGCTTCGAGACGCGTTCGATGATGGTCCTCCCGCTGATTGCCGAAGGTCAAAAACTGGGCGCGCTCCTGGTTGGCTATTCTCATCCTCATCACGTTTTCACGCCTCAGGAGATCGCCATCGGCGAGCGCACGGCGGCCCTGGTCTCGCTGGTGCTGCTGAAATTCAAAGCCGTTGAAACAGCCCGACGTCAGGCGCAGGAAGCCGAAACCCTGCGCCAGGCCGCAGCAGCAGTGACCTCTTCGCTGAACGTGGAGGCAGTGATCGAGCGCATCCTGGACGAACTGCAAAAGGTGATCCCTTATGACAGCGCCTCGATCCAGCTCCTGAAAGATGGCACGCTGGAAATCGTCGGAGGGCGGGGATGGGAAGATCCGCAGCAGGTGCTGGGATTTCGCTTTCCCCTGGATGGGAGCAATCCCAATACAGTGGTGATGCAAACCTTAGAGCCACTCCTTTTGAGGGACACTTCTTTCTACCCTGCTTTCAAAAACCCACCCCACCATCGAATCCGTTCCTGGCTTGGCGTTCCCCTGCTGGCGCATGGGCGCGCCCTGGGCCTGCTGGCGGTTGACAGCCACCGCGAGGACTTTTTCACCCTGGAGCACGTCCAACTGGTGAGCGCATTTGCCAGTCAGGTGGCCCTGGCCTTAGAGAACGCGCGACGCTATGAGGAAACCCAGGTGCAGGCGCTGACCGATCCGCTCACCGGCCTGTATAACCGCCGCGGCCTGATGGAGCTGGGAAAAATTGAACTGGCACGCGCCCTGCGTCAGGGAAAGCCGTTCTCCGCCATCCTGCTGGACATTGATCACTTCAAACGGGTCAACGATACCTATGGCCACCCGATAGGAGACCAGGTCTTGCAAGCCATTACCCAACGATGTCGAAAGGGGATACGCGAACTGGACCTGCTCGGACGCTACGGGGGCGAAGAATTCCTGGTGTTTCTGCCGGAGACGGATTGGGAAACTGCCTTCGCCATCGCCAACCGCCTGCGACTGCTGATAGCCGAAGCGGCCATCCCCACGCGCGCCGGCCCGCTTCGCGTGACCATCAGCCTGGGCGTGAGCCAGCATGTGGACGCAGACAACGGGCTGGAAGGGGTGATTGAGCGCGCCGATCAGGCCCTGTATCAGGCAAAGGCCCAGGGGCGCAACCGTGCAATCGCCTACGAGGAGATGCGCCAGACCTGATAGAGTCCCAGGCGATGGTTCTCCCCATCCGAAAAGAAAGTCTCCAGCACCTTGAAGCCGGCCTCCTGCGCCAGCGCCTCCAGCTCTGCCAGGCTGAAATGATGCACATAGCGCAGGCCTTCCCCCCCATGTCGCCAGTCCAGCAAATAATCCCCTGGCTCCACATCCGAATCGCTTAAACCGACCCTCTCCCAGCTCTGGATGCGTCGGCTCAGGCGAACGCTGTTCAAAAATTGCCATTCCGAATGATAAAAATGCCCCTGGGGGTGGAGCAAACGGCGCACGGTGCGCAAGAGGCGCAAACGAAGCTCATGGCTGGGAATATGATGGAGGACGGCAAAGGCCACGATCACATCGAACGGGGCAGCTCGCGCCACCTGCTCTTCCCATGTTTCCGGCCGCGTGAGATCGGCCTGCAGGAAGAGCGCCCCATATCCGGCAGGCTGGCGAGCCGCTTCCGCCAGCACGGCAGGGCTGAAATCCAGCCCCAGGTATCCGCCTCGATGCCCGAGACGGGCCAGCTCACGCGCCAGTTGTCCCCCGCCGCATCCCAGGTCGAGAAGGCGATCGGTCAGCTTCCATCTTCGGAGTAACTGCGCCACCCCTGGCTGTACGCGGCGACGCGTGCTCGCGAAAGCATCCCCGAACTCCTGGTAAAATTGACGATTGATGGCAATCAACCGCTGAACAACCTCGGGTCTCACGATGGCGAATTATACGATAGAAATTCTGGAACGACAGCGTCTGTGGCGCGAGCGCAAAGCGCTGACCGAAGCGAAACGTCAGGCAGCCCGTAACGCCTTGCAACGCATTCAGCAAGGCGAGGACGTGATGCGCACGCTGCGCGCCTTTCCCCTGCCCGATGGTAGCTTCCTGAGCAAGGCCGATTTGATCGCCGTTTATCATGAGATGGTGGCGCGCGGCGAATGGCCCGCCGATGAGGCGCTGCTCGAACGCCTGCGACTGAAACCCGTGCGCACGCTCTCCGGCGTGACCACGGTGACTGTGCTCACCAGGCCATATCCCTGCCCCGGCAAGTGCATCTTCTGCCCCACCGATGTACGCATGCCCAAATCCTACCTCCCCGATGAGCCGGGCGCCATGCGTGGCCTGGAGCATGGTTTTGATCCCTACGCGCAGGTGCGGGCGCGCCTGGAAGCCCTGCGCATGACCGGACACCCCACCGAGAAGATCGAATTGCTGATTCTGGGCGGCACCTGGAGCGCTTACCGTCGCGATTATCAGGCCTGGTTTGTGCGGCGATGCTTTGAGGCGCTGAACGAGGAGGGCGATCCTGCCGAACCCGATCCGACGGTCAACCATCCGCCGCAGCCCGTTGACCTTGCGACTTTGCAGGCCGTCCAGCAACGGAATGAGACGGCGCCCCATCGCAACGTGGGGCTGGTGATCGAAACCCGCCCGGATGAGATCACCGCGGAAGAAATTCGCTGGCTGCGCACCCTGGGCGTGACCAAAGTCCAGCTGGGGGCGCAGAGCCTGGATGACCGCATTCTGGCCCTGAATGAACGCGGCCATGATGTGGAGACCACGCGCCGCGCTGTGCGCCTGCTGCGCGCCGCCGGCTTCAAGATCGTACTCCACTGGATGCCCAACCTGCTCGGCGCCACCCCGGAAAGCGATATAGAAGATTTTGCCCGCCTGTGGCAGGGGCTGTGTCCGGACGAAATCAAAATCTATCCCACGCAATTGTTGCAAAACACCGAACTCTATACCTTCTGGCAGCGTGGGGAATATCAACCCTATACCACGGAGCAACTGATTGACCTGCTGGCCACAGTCAAGGCCACCATTCCGCCCTATTGTCGCGTCAATCGGGTGATTCGCGATATTCCTTCCACGCACGTCGTGGCCGGGAATCGGCGCACCAGCCTGCGGCAGGATGTCCTGCGGGAGATGGAGCGACGCGGTCAGCGTTGTCGTTGTATCCGTTGTCGCGAAGTGCGCGAAGAGCCGGTGCAGCCGCAGGTGTTGGAATTCCAGGATTTAACGTATCCTGCCGATGGCGCTGAGGAGCATTTCCTTTCCTTCGTCACCCCCCAGGATCGCCTGGCGGGCTTCCTGAGGCTTTCCCTGCCCCAGGAAAACGCTGCGGATTTGGGGATCGCCGATCTTGCAGGCGCAGCCCTGATTCGCGAGGTGCATGTTTACGGGCAATCTCTGCCGGTCGGAGCGGAACGGCAGGGGGCCGCGCAACACATCGGGCTGGGCACGCGGCTGCTCCAGGAAGCGGAAGCGCTGGCACGCGCCCGTGGCTATCAGCGTCTGGCGGTGATCGCCGCGGTGGGCACGCGGCGCTACTACCTGGAACGCGGCTTCTACCGTGGATCGCTTTACCTGCTCAAGGACCTGTGATGGACTTACTCACCCTGTTCTGGATTTTCCTGAAAGTCAATCTGCTCAGCGTCTCTGGCCTGGCCTCCATCGGATTGCTGCACCACGAAGTGGTGGGGAGATGGTTGAGCGATGAACAATTCACCCAGGCGGTATCGTTTGCCAGTATTCTGCCAGGGAGCGATGCGCTGCAACTGGCGATGTTTATCGGCATACGAGCGCATGGCATCGCCGGCGCGTGGATCGCCCTGCTGGGATCGCTCCTGCCTCCCACGGTGCTCATGTTGGGGGTCGTTTTGCTGCTCTATCGCCTGCGTCGGGAAGCCTGGATCAGTAGCTTTGTCGAGGGACTGACGCCGGCTGTGGCCGTGCTGATGCTCTCGGTCGCCTGGAAATTGCTACAACCTGCTCTCAGCCTGGACTGGCGCGTGATCCTGCTCGCTCTGGGGAGCTGGCTGGCATTGCGAAGCAACCTGCCGCCGGCCGCCGTGCTGCTCGCTTCGGGCCTGGCGGGCATTCTCCTCTACCGGTGAAGATGACACCCCCTGCCACATCTCCTTTCCACCTCTGGACGCGCCTGTTCTGGACGTTCCTGAAGGTGAACCTGATGACCTCTTCTGGCCCGGCCTCGGTGGGGTTTATCTACAGGGAGGTGGTGGGCAGAATGATGGAGGAAGAACGCTTCATCGAAGCGGTGGGATTTTCCAACGTGGTACCCGGCAGCGAAGCGCTGAAGCTCGCCATGTTCATCGGCTACTCGGCAGGAGGGATGGGCGGCGCCATCGCCGCGCTGATAGGCGCCATCCTGCCCCCGACGGTCAGTATGCTCCTCGTTGCCCTGGCGGTGCAGCAATTTCAAGATACGCCCTGGATGCGAGGCTTCACACGAGGCATTGCGCCTGCCCTGGCCATCCTGATCGCCATGGCAGCCTGGAAAGTCTTCCACAATGGCAGGCGCATCCGCAAACGCGCCGTGCTCCTGGCGCTGCTGTGTCTGCTGGCGCTCCTGATCGGGTTTCCTCCCGGTCTGGTCGTGCTGCTGGCAGGCATAAGCGGAATCTGGCTCTTTCGGTGAGGGTATGCTCACGATCTCTGTTTACACCAACGGTCATCCAGCCAGCTGGCCTGCCATCCAGTATGCGGCTCATCTGGCCGCGAGCACCTCGCGCTCCCTGCGATTGATCGCTGTGGACGAACGCTCTGCCGGCCATGCCGGGGCAATCCCACTTCCGAGTATGCTGGAGAAGGCCCAGACCCTCTGCGAGGAATTCCACCTTGCGCTGGAGAGCGAAATCGAACGCGGACAGGCAGAAGAGGTGATTCCCCAGAAAGTCAATCAGGCGCCGCAAGGCCTGCACGTGCTGGGGCCATTGGGGCGTCCGCCTTTACGTCGCCTGATCTGGGGACGCTCCTTTCGCCACATCATGGCGAAGGCTGTGGGGCCGTTGCTTTACGTCCCGCGCTTTTTATGGCCGCCGCGGGAAATCCTGATCTGCGTGGGTGGGATCGGCTATGAAGTCACAGCGGAAAAACTCGGCCTGGATCTGGCACAACATCTTCAAGCGAATGTGACCCTGCTCACGGTGATCCCTCCCGCCGATCTGGACTATCCCCTGGTGCATGAGATCCAGGAACACGAACGCGATCTGTGGGAAACGAACACCCCGCTGGGGCGAGCGCTGCGCCGCGGCCTGGAACAGGCTGCCGCCCGTGGGGTTCAGGCCACCGTGCACGTGCGCCACGGGGAGGTCATCGAGCAAATCCTGAGCGAAATTCGGGAGCGCCAGTCTCAACTGGTATGTATGGGATCGCCGTTCAGCAGTCACAGTTTGCGGCATTACTACATGCCCAATGTCACGGCTGAGATCGCCGAAAGCGGGATTGTGCCTGTGCTCACCGCCCGTTATCGGGAGTAACCATGCCGCAGATTCTCTATCTCTACGGTAACGACGACTACGCGCTCCAGGAACACCTGCGCGCCCTGACAGCAGACCTGGGAGATGCAACCACCAGGGAACTGAACCTGACGCGGCTGGAGGCGCGCGAGGCTTCCGAGGCCGAACTGTACCAAGCGCTTCATGCCATTCCGTTTCTGGCAGAGCGGCGCCTGGTGTGGCTGGCAAATCCTTCGGCGCGCTTCAACACCGCGGCCTCCCAGGAAAAGTTCCTGCGCCTGCTGGAGGGCATCCCTGAGACGACGGAACTGGTACTCTACGAGATCGCCGAGCCGAAAGAAATGGAACGTCACTGGCTGTTGCGCTGGATCGAAAAGCACCCGCAGCAGGCGGCAGCGCAGGCCTTTTGGCGCCCGCGCCCGCGAGAAATGGCACAATGGATCGCATCCGAGGTAAAACGTCAGGGGGGAAAAATAGAGCCTGCTGCCGCCGCTCGCCTTGCCGAAATGATCGGCGTGGACACTCGTCAGGCGGCCCAGGAAATTGCCAAGCTCCTCGCCTACGTGGGATGGGAGCGGGCAATCACGCTCCAGGATGTGCAGGCCGTATGCGTCGTGAGCGCGGAGGAAAACCTCTTTGAGTTCGTAGACGTCCTGGCGCAAAAACAGGCCCGACGCGCCCAGCGCTTGCTGCATCGGCTGTTAGAAAGCGAGGAAGAATTCGCCTTATGGGGCATGGTCATTCGCCAGTTCCGCCTCCTGCTCCAGGGGCGCGAAATCATGGATGAAGGCGGTGACGCATCGAAAATCTCCGAACTGCTCCAGCTCCATCCCTTTGTGGCTGAAAAAATTGCCCTCCAGGCGCGCGCCTTTCCGCTCAAAAGCCTGGAGGCCATCTATCAACGTCTGGTTGAAATAGATGAAGCGGTAAAAACCGGTCAGTTCCCCCTTGACCTTGCCCTGGACATGCTGGTCATGGAATGGTGTCAACGCGCATAGCGATATGCGACCCGTGTCAGGGGCGATTAAAGACCGCCGGCAGCGATTCGTTCCACGCGCCGATGAAGAAGCCTATACGGCCACCTTTTCTTCCTCTTCTTCCCGGTACAACATTTCGCTATCGTCGTCATAGCCAAACAGCTCGGCATAACGTCCCCAGCGAACGGCAATCTCCAGTTGCTTTTCCGCTTCTGCAGGTGGAAAATCAAGCTCCAGGGCGGTCTGGATAACCTCCCAGCGCAGACGATGGCGTTCCGCAGACTGGAGCAGACTGAGCAACCAGCGGAAGAAAGGCAAACGGCGCAGGCGGGTAGCGAACAGTTGTTTGCGCAGTTGAATGCTCCCATCCGCAAAGGTTTCACCGAGAGGGGTGAGCACAATATCACCCTGGGAAACGGTCGCAAAACCGAGCATTTCTGCGGCTTCGGTCAGGCGCAAAATATGATCCGAATCCACTTTGAGTTCTTCGACCAGATGATAAAGGTCAGCGCGGTCATCCGGTTCGGCAGCCAGTGTCTCAAGCAAGCCGGCCAGATCCCCCAGGGTAATGTCCGGTAGCGTGCGCTTGCGCCCCGGTTCGCCTGGCGCCACGCCCAGCTCAATTGGCTCGGGTTCGGTCTGCCCGGCCAGGGTGGCATAAACCTGGTCAACGCGCGCAATAAATTCGGGCGATTTGCGCTGGCGCGGATGGGGTAGATCAATGGTGACTTCGGCAACAACTCGCCCCGGCTGCTTATCCATCACAATAATACGGTCGGCCAGCAGCACCGCCTCTTCGATGTTGTGCGTGACCATCAGGATTGCCTTCGTGGGAATATCTCCCGCCAGCCAGAGCTCAAGCAACTCCCCCCGCAGCGCTTCTGCAGAGAGCACATCCAGCGCCGAAAACGGCTCGTCCAGGCATAGTAACTCTGGCTCCACCGCCATCGCGCGTGCAAAGCCCACTTTCTGACGCATTCCGCCGGAAAGCTCACGTGGATACGCATTCTCAAAACCATCCAACCCCACCTTGTCCAGCAGCGCCTCGGCACGTTGGGCGCGTTCCGGATAAGGCACGCCGCGCGCCTTCAAAGCCAGTTCCACATTCTGTTGCACCGTCAGCCAGGGAAAAAGGGCAAAAGTCTGGAAGACGATGGTGGCATAAGGATTTACATCGGTGATCAGGTTATCCCGATAAATCACAAGCCCATAGGTGGGGCGAGCCAGCCCGGTGATAATGCGCAAGAGAGTACTCTTGCCACAGCCCGAAGGCCCAAGCAAGGCGACAAATTCCCCTTCGCGCAATTGTAAATTCACACTCTGGACAGCCGTGAAGCGGCGCGCGCCGCGCCCATATACCATGCTTACATTGCGAAGTTCCAGCAGCGTATTTGCCATGAGGCTACTCCATGCGATAATTTTCTTCAGCCAGCTGGTACAGACGTCGCCAGAACAGGCGGTTGATCAACACCACCGCCAGGATCATGCTCACGGTAGCGACGAATAGCAGACGATAATCTCCGCTCTCCGTTGCGCTGGCGATCAATGCGCCAATGCCAGTCACCTGCAACGTCTTCCCACCGAGCTGAATATACTCTGCGACGATGCTCGCATTCCAGGCCCCGCCAGAAGCCGTAATCGAACCGGTGATGATGTAAGGGAAGAGCGCCGGCAAGATCAATTTTTGCCAGCGGTCCCAGCCCTGAAGCCGCATCAACGCAGCGGTATATTTCAGGTCCTGCGGGATAGCGGCTGCGCCGGCAATGATGTTGAAAAGCAAATACCACTGGGATCCCATCAGCATCAAAAGCACCGAGGCAACATTCAAACCACCGGAGAGGGAGACCAGGAAGGCGACCAGGAGCGGAAAAAGCGCCGTCGCCGGAATGGAGGCCAGGACCTGAACCACAGGCTGCAACCAGGCTGCCAGGCGAGGCTGGGAACCAATCGCCACGCCCAGCGGAATCGTCCACAGAAGGGCAGCCAGGAGCGCAATGACCACCCGTGTCAGCGTCGCCAGCAACCCCAGGAAAATCTGCCCCCACATAGAGAGCGGCACCTGGAAGACCTCCTGCAACACTTTCCAGCCACCCCAGCCAGCGACGGCTATCAGCACCAGCAAAAGCAACCCTTCAAGGAAGCCGATGCCGCTTTCGGCCTCTTGCACAGCGTAGCGTAGAGAGAGATGGCGAACTGTCCAGAGGTCCAAACGCTCCGCCAAAGGGGAAAGGATTTTCTCCCCTATCCAGCGCGTCAGCCTGGCTTCCGACCAGAGATCATAAAACCAGGAGGTGGGGGGATTATCGCTTTCAACCATTTCGAGTTTGAAGCGATCTCCCCAGGCCAGAAGCGGACGCCAGACAAGCTGATCCATCAGCAGAATCACGAGGAGCAACGTGCCCAATCCCCAAAAGAGCGCCCGAAAATTCCCCTGCAGGGCTGCCATTTGAAGATAAGCACCCAGCCCCGGCAGGTGGAATTCCCGCTGTCCGACCGTGAAAATCTCTGCCGCCATTAAGAAGAACCAGCCTCCTGCCCAGGACATCATGCTGTTCCAGATCAGGGAAATGGCCGCAAAAGGCAGTTCCAGAAGCTTGAAGCGCAGCCAGGGATTCAAGCGAAAGATGGCGGAGGCCTCACGCAGTTCTTTGGGGATGGTGGTCAAGGCCTGATACCAGGCATAGGTCATGTTCCAGGCCTGGCTGGTGAAAATCAACACAATGGCAGAAAGTTCCGCGGCCACACGCTGCGGCAGGATGGCGCTGAGACCGATCAGAACGACAGGCAGAAAGGAAAGAATAGGGACGCTCTGAAGCACATCCAGCAGGGGCAACAGTACCCTCTCCGCGCGACGATTATAGGCCGCCCACCTTCCGTAAAAAAGGGTGAAAGCGAATGAAAGCACATAGGCAGCGAACATGCGCCCTATCGAATACAGGGTATAGAGGGGCAAAACGCCCATGTCCAGGGAGATAGAGGCCTCGCCTGGCGACGGGCGGGTGAAATGAACGGCGAGCGTCAAAGCACCATAGAGCAATGCGATCAGCAGCAGTAAAATCAGCGCATCACCCCAGGTAAAGCGTCGCTGCATGGGAGGGGTGGATTGAAAAATCGGGGTCGCCTGCATACGTCTAATTTTACTCCAGGAAGGTGAAGAGACGGTAGAGGGAGAGACCGCAGACCACAGACGGCAGGATGGACGGTAGAACGCGGACGGTAGACATTAGATGGCTCGCAGACGGCGGGCCGTGGGAGGAACGATGGACGATGGACGGTAGACGGTGGACGGAAGACCACGTAGCACAGGCTTTCCGGCCTCCGGGGCAAACCCGTCAATCTATGCAGAAGGGCGGTACAAAATTTTTCTTTGCGCCTTGCGCTCTTGTGTGGCAGATCATGAGGCCCTTATTTTCTTTCCCCCTGGATGGCCAGTTCCGACAGCCCGAAGCGCCTGCTCCGCTGACTCTCTGCGGTTTAGCCGCTGCAGCGGGTCATTCCGCTCACTGCGGCGGGCGATGAATGCGCACGTAGATCGAAATCCCTAACAGGCCCAGGAATAGCCCGGAGACCGAAGCCGCATAGGAAAGGAAATTCAGGAAAAAAGTAGAGGGGAGGAGGCGCACCACCATCAAGAATGGCAGAAGCGCCCCCAAAAAGACCAGCACACCTCCCACTCCGATCAACCAGCGATATTCCGGCATTGTGCTCCCAAAAGGGTCACCGCTCCTGCTACTCCTTATACAACCAGCAGGAAGTCAAATGAGCGGGATATGGCTCGAACTCCGGCGGCTCCTGCACTTCGCACAACCCCTGAATCATACGATTACAGCGCGGGTGGAAACGACACCCGTTCGGCGGCTTGACCAGGCTCGGCGGCTCACCGGGCGGCACCTCTTTGAACCGGCGCGCGTTCTCGGCATCCGGGTCCGAAGTGGCCGCCAGAAGCGCATGGGTATAGGGATGGAGCGGATGTTCCAGCAGAGACCGTATTGGCGCCTTCTCGATCAGCCTCCCGGCATACATCACAAAGATACGCTCCGAAAAGTATTTCACAGTAGAAAGATCGTGGGTAATATAGAGAAATGCCAGGTTGTGCCGCTCTTGAAGACTGCGCAACAGCTTGAGAATCTCCACCCGCACCGAAGCATCCAGCATCGAAACCGGCTCATCGGCGACAATCAGCTTGGGATTCAAGATCATGGCGCGCGCGATCACAACCCGCTGCTGCTGCCCTCCACTGAGCATGTGCGGGAACTTGCCCAGGTAATCCTCCACCGGGAATAACTTGACCTCTTCCAGGACGCGCCGAATGCGGTCCTGACGCTCGCGCCGATCCCTGACACCGGCGATCAGCAGCGGTTCCTCCAGAATGCGCTCGACGTTCATAAAGGGTGGCAACGCACCATAAGGGTCTTGTTGGACATAGCCAACCTGCGAACGATACCAGCGCATTCCATCCCGCCCCAAAGCATGAATATCCTTGCCCTCAAAGAGCACCTGGCCTTCCGTAGGACGATGCAGACCGAGGATGGTGCGCATCAGGCTGGACTTCCCACAACCACTTTCCCCCACCACCGCAATCGCTTCCCCGCGATGCAGGTCGAAAGAGACGCCATCCACAGCGCGTACATGGCCAACGATCCCGAATCCGAAGCGCCGCAGCTCAAACCAGACACGCAGGTTGCGCACCGAAAGCAAAACTTCCCTTTCGATGCTTGAAGAATTCAAAGAAACCTGTTCCTGAGTAAGCATGATTCGTCCACTCCCTCGTCACGCGTATTTCCAGCAACGGACTTTGCGACCATCTACCTCAAAAACGGGAGGCGCCTCGTCACACTTTGCAAAGCGCAAGGGGCAGCGTTCAGCAAAACGGCAACCCGTTGGCGGTGAAATCAGGCTGGGGGGCTGACCACTGATAAATTCGGGCTCCTGATCGGCGCGCAAACGCGGCACGCTGGCCATGAGCATACGCGAATACGGGTGCAGTGGCTCATGGAAAAAGCGATCCGCATCCGCCCGCTCCACAATCTGCCCCGCATACATCACCGCCACATCGTCGGCCAGTTCGCTGGAGGTCGCAATGTCATGGGTAATCAAAATGAAACTTGTGCCCAGTTCTTTTTTGATGCGCTTCAGCACATTGAAAATGTTGGCCTGCGTCAAAAGGTCCAGCGCCGAGGTCGGCTCATCCAGGATGATCAGGCTGGGGGAGGTGACCAGCGCCATTGCCAGGGCGGCGCGCTGGCGCATACCGCCGCTCAGCTCAAAGGGATAGCGGGTCAGGAAATCCTGGGGCACGCCAACGTGTTCAAACATGCGCCGCGCAAGTTCCAGAGCTTCGTCGCGGCTCAGGCCTAAATGCACCATCGCCGGCTCTGCGACCTGATCCCCCACGCGCAAAACGGGATTCAGCGCGTTCATTGCGGCTTGCGGTACCATCGAGATCTCCACCCAGCGTACCTTGCGCCGATATTCCTCATCGCTTAGAGACATTACATCGTTGCCTTTGAGATAAATATGCCCATCATAACGGGCCACATTCCGCGGCAGCAACCGTAAAATCGCCTTCGCCAGCGAACTCTTGCCACATCCTGATTCACCCAAAATCACCACGGCCCGGTGATAATCCAGATCAAAGTCCACACCATCTACAGCCTGGACGGGGCCACGCCGGGTGGAAAAGTGCAACACAAGGTTTTCGACACGTAAAAGAGAAGCGGTATTTTCCATTACACGCCTCGCAAGCGGGGATTGAAGATGCGATCCAGCGAAAAGCCCAGTACAGCAAATGCCAGGCCGCTGATCATGAGCAGGAACGAAGGCTCCAAGACCCAATAGTACATGCCTTTATACAGCGCGCCGTTGAACTCCGCATCCTTAATGATCTTACCCCAGGTAGGCAGGACGGGGTCACCCAGGCCAATCACTGCCAGGGAGGCCTCCAGGAAAACGTAGCTTGGAATACCGCTGACCAGCGCCGGGATCAAGAGGGGTATCAAACGCGGCACCATGTAGCGCAGGATAATGCGCCCATCTCCAGCCCCGTAGGCCCGCGCCGCTTCGATATAGGGCATTTCGCGCACCTGCAAAAAGATAGCGCGGTAGCTCTTGATCGCTCCTCCGAAGATGCTCAACAAAACCGTCACTCCAAGGATGACGAAGATGCTCCGGGAATAGAAGGTGCCTACCATGATCAGGATAGGAAGGAAAGGCAATACAAGATTAACTTCGGTGACGCGCTGGATCAGATCGTCCACCCACCCCCCAAACCAGGAACCGATGGCAGCGATCAGCATGGCAGCCAGAGAAGTGCCCACCGAAGCCAGCAAGCCAAACATCAACGCCACCGGTAACCCCCAAAGCAACCCAACCTTCAGATCGCGCCGCAAGTGATCGGTGCCAAACCAGCCGTACACTTTCCCATACTGCACAAACTCCACATCTACGTCGGTATTCGCCTCAAAGGTCAAAATTTCAACCTTCAGGCGATACTCTCCTTTAAGGGGACGGGGAGGCGAACTTTGGGGATCAACAAACAGCCCGATGTTATGCTCCTCACCCCCCAATCGCTGGATCAACTTCTGATCCTGGGCAAAGCGGTAGTTAAACTTTGCGCTCTGGAGACCAAAATCGGAAACGCGCAGCGAACGCCCATCGGGGGTTTTCCAGGATAGGGAGACGAAAGGCGGCTTAAAGGTATCGCTTGAAGTTACGTAAAAGTACATGGAAAGTTCCTGCGGGAACTGATCGGCATAAAATGGAATGGTGAACTCCATAACAATGCGCCGGCCATCCCCGGCAGGCTCATAAGTTTTCCATTCTGGATGCTGACGCGTATCCAGAATCAGCGTTTCCGGCAATTTTTCGCGGCGGAACCAGTTCACCCATTTCGGAGGGACGGTCTTGGGCAGTTGATACCAGACAGATTCTCCCCCGCGCCACAAGCGCACCGCTTCCCGATAGGGAATGGCGATCACGATCCAGATTGAGGCAATGACCATGAAAACGATAAGAATCAGACTCGCGACCGCCGAAGGATAGTAACGAAGTTCTTGCCAGGTACGTTTAAGCTCATTCATGCATTACGCTCCTGCCCGCCGATTTTGACACGCGGATCTACAATGGCGTAGATAAAATCCAGCAAAAACACCGTGATCGCCAGCAGATAGGCATAGATCACAGTGGAAGCGACAATGACCGGTACATCAAACAAGCCTACGGCGAAAAACAGCGTCCGTCCCAATCCAGGCCAGTTGAAAATGGTTTCAAAGATCGGCGCACCGGTCCACAGGCCAATGATCAGCAGAGCAAAACTGGTGATGATGGTGGGTAGGGTGGGACGGAGCACATATCGCCGTTCAATATCACGATCTTTCAACCCTTTGGCTTTCGCCATTTCGACATAATCTTCACTGGAATAGATGAGAAAGAACGTGCGATTGCTATAGACGCTCAAGAAAATCGAACTGAGCGTGATCGCCGTCACCGGCAATACCAGGTGATATAACAGGTCTAAGGCGTAAAGGAAAGGATTCTCCGGGGGTGGAATTCGCACCATGCCCCCAAACGGAAAGATCTTCAAAACCGCAGCAAAAATCACAATCAGAAAGATACCGTAAAACCAACCCGGCGCTGAAGAAAGCGGCGAAAGGGCTACGGTCAGTTTATCCCAGAAACTTCCATAACGTCTGGAAAGCGAAAGCCCCAGGAAAAGGGCCAGGAAAAAGAGGACAAGGTCAGAAACGCCAAACAGGAGCAAGGTCGCCGGGAGTCGCTCCAGGAGGATTAAGCGCACCTGGCGTGAGCCGCTATCGCTGGTCAACTGGAACGAACGGCCTAAGTTTAGCGTCAAGGCATTCGTCAGGAAGCGAAAACTGCGAATGACAAAAGGCTGATCCAGGCCATAGCGCTTTTCTTCCAGGCGGATCAAATCTTCCATGCGCTTTTGACGAGCCTCTGGCGGCAGGTTACGCAATGTGGGGTCCGCCAGAACACGCGCCTGTACTCCCTCGCGGATCTCGCCCCGCCGAATCTGATCGAGATACCCGCCCATATTGGCAATCAGAATGGTCAGGTAAATTCCTACCACCACCGTGACCATCAAAGTAAGCAGTCGCACAATCGTATAACGCGTTATGCGTTGCAACGTCTGAAGGGTTGCCTTGCGCGCAATAGAACCACTGACAGCAATCTGGCTCATCGTCTCTCGCCCTTTTCAGAATAAAAAGCCTGATAGGGGAAGCCCCCTATCAGGCATATCGTTTCCGTGAAGGTTATGGCACGGTGACAAACTGGACGCTCTGGAAGGAGGGGACGCTGACCACTTTGGAAGCTACCACCACCTCGAGCTTGTTCGTACCGGCTGCCAGGCCCTTGGTCACATCCGCGCTCAAGACAACCTGATACTTGCCATCGGCGACGAAAGTGGCATCCCCTTTCGCCACCAGATTGTTGTTGGCATCGAAGAGCAGGTATTTGACCGAAGCCAGTTCCGCAGCCGGATAGGCCTCGCCCTTGAAGGTGACGGAGACATCAAAGGTGGCCGAATCGCCCGCCTTGACCTGCGCCGGGCCATCCACCGAGACGGTCGCGATCTTCGGCTCGCTGAAGCGCGCCCATTTATCCGCCGTATCGGGGAAGTCCGCGAAGCGCTTCAGCACCAGCGATTTCTCGGTGGTGAAGACCTTATCCAGGTAGAAGGGACCGGTGCCAACCCAGAAGTGACCATGAGTTTCATACCACTTCTGCAAATTGGCATAACGGGCCTTCGCCTCATCTGCCTTCACATACTGACCCAGCGTCGGCTCATACGGAACATAGCCGGCGGAAGCATCCTGATCCAGATAACCTTTCAGGATCTCCAGGCTCGGGCCGCCAATGTAGGAGGTCCATTCTACCTGATTGGCATTCGCCTTATCCGAGGAGAAGGCCAGCTTGTTGTCAGCTTCGGCCTGAATACCCAAGGCCAGCGCATGCCACGGCAATTGACCCTGGGCATAGCTTGGCCACCAGGTGCTCACTGTCAACTCGGCATCCAGCAGATAATAGTCGTCATAGGTTTCGATGGTGAGCGGATCGGTGGAAACGATGCGCACGCCCTTGAAGTGGGAGAGGAAGGACTCCAGATTGGAGGCTGCCGCTTCGTCGTAGATCTTGCTCTCGGGTTTGCCGGGATCGAAGGTCAGGATCATGCCCATGATGAAATCACCCAGCGTCAACGGCGAACCATCATGCCACTTGACCTTCTGGAACAGATCCTTCGGGTAAACCACAGTGGTCTTAACTTTGGCAGTCACTCCATCCGGGAACTTCTCGCCAACGGTGATGAACTTTTGATTGGCTGCATCCCAATCGGCCCAGGCATCGGCAGGTACTTTGATCTCAGGCTCAAACTTCAGGTCAACCCAATCCAGCGTCTTAGAGATAGGCAGGCCTTGCTGTGCCACTACTTCTGCCTTCTCAATGCGCTGTGGCCAGGCCAGCCCGGTGTAAGGATCGGGCATTGCAGCCACATCCGCGGTCGCGCGGATCGCCATCTGGTCGGAAATCCAGTTGGAGCCACCTAGCGGATTCCACGGATCTACCGGAATGCCATTGACCGCAATGCGGACCTCGCCACCCTTCTTATCCGTGAACTGGATGGTGTAAGGCCAGAGACGAGAACCGGAAACACCGCCAGCCAGGTCCGAAGCCAGCTGGACATTGGCGCGCGCCGGGCTGAAAGAGACCTGATCAACTAGCCAGACCCGCACCGAATCCTTCAGCGCCAGCTCCATGGACTGCTGGAACAACTGACCGCGTTCTTCCATCGTATTGAAATCGTTGTTCCAGAGCTTCTCGGCAACGGCATAGAATTCATCAGAAGGCGTATAAGCCTGCCAGAGCGGTGTACCGCCACCCAGTTTCGTATAGAAGTATGCAAAGTTTGAACCATCATCCCGCGAAATCGCCGTGGTGATCCAGCCGCCCGTGTAAACATTCCACTGCCCTTCCGCAGGATCGCCGCGGAGCCAGATCGGTGAGGCCTCTTTGCGGCTCTTGTACTGGCGATCCACGACAAAGCCCGCATCTTCGAGCAGACCGGCTACATAATCCGCAATTTGTTTGCGCTCATCCTCAATGCGGATGAGGAAAATTACCTTGATCGGTTGGCCATTTTGCTGCCATTTGCCGTCCGATCCCAGTGTCGCGCCCAAGGCCTCCATGCGCTCCTTGATGATGGCTTTAGCCTTGTCAGGATTGTGGGCATACTTGTTCTCCAGAGCGCGCGCTACATCCACATAGCGGGCGTAATCCGGGAATGAGGAGCTGAGCGGCAACAGCTTGGGCACTGCCAGACCGCCGTAAATCTCCTGCACGATGTAGTTGCGATCCACCAGCATATTGATCGCTTCGCGAATCTGCGGATCGCCAAAGGGGTTCAGGCGGCCATCCTTGAAGTTCAGCACCGGGTTAAAGGTTAATTCGGTGTAGGTTCCCAGTGATGTGTAGTAGCGCAGGTTCGGGTCGTTCTTCACCACCTTGAAGTTCTCGGGGTTGGAGACCGTCTCAGCAAAGAGATCCAACTGACCCGCCTGAAGCTGGGAAATCGCCACATCGGGTGAGTCAATGCTGCTAAAGACGACCGAATCCACCAGCGCGCCATACACCGGCACAGGGGTGGGGGTCGGTGGAACAGGAGTGGCTGTTGGCGCTTCTGTTGGCGCTTCTGTTGGCGCTTCTGTTGGCGCCTGTGTAGGAGCTGGAGTTTTCGGTGCGCAGGCTGCCAGAACCATGCTCAGGACAACCAGAACGCTGACCAGGTAGAAAAAGCGTTTGAGATTCATACTTTCTCCTCCAGAAAGTTTTCAGGATTTTGAAAGACGTGAAGGTTACGGTCTACCAGCGAAGAATCGCTCAAGTGGAAACGGCTTGCCGCATCACCTCCTTTCATTCGCAAATCTTTTTGTACCCCGCAAAGTGTAGCTATCGCACATGCGTCCTTATTATACCAAAAAAAGCATTCGTGTTGACAAGTGCCACAGGATCGGCCAAACGACCTGTTCCCTTTCTGCATGTGCTGACATCCCGATGCGTCTTTCATTTCCGGCAAATTCTCCTGCACAGAAGGAAAAACGCAAACACACCTGCTACGAATGATACTCTCCAGAATTTTGGTCTTTCCATGTAGATTTTTCGTTTTGGGAAGTTGAAGCATGAAACACAATTCGGGCCGCGTTCTGTGAATTCAACTCCATGCTACCATCCCAAAATCCATTTTCGCGCAAAAGGAAAGCAGTTACTCGCCAGGCATCTTCCTCGGAAAGACTCCCCGGCTTCCAGTAAGCCATTGCAGCACGAATATATGCCTGGAGAGTCGCAGCATTTGAAAACTTTTCAATCGTGCCTTTACCAATCAGTGCCGGCACGTTACGAGGAAGCTGGAATCCACCCTCATAAGGACGTTCTCCATGGCAGCCGCTCTCCCAACAATTTCGATCTTCGGGAGGATAAGTTTGCCGAAATTCTTCGGTCAACCCCTGCCCCTTGTCACCATGGCATGGCAAACAAGAAAGCCAGTAAACCTGAGCACCAAAATCAGCCTGGGAAGGGATAGGGGGCAATGTGGGTTGTGCCAGGCGATCCGGTGTTGGGGTAGCACCTGTCTGAGCAGTTACATTACGAAAGTAAAATAACCCTGCAATCAACAGGGTCACAAGAAAACATAGCAGCAGGAAAGATACTCTGGTTCTAAATCTTACCACGCATGCGCGGATCGAGAACATCACGGAACGCATCGCCAACGAGGTTCCAACCCATGACAAACAGAACCAGCGTTAAGCCGGGCCAGATTACAATATACCAGTAACGATCCAGACTTGTAATCCAGTTACGCGCGAAGGAAAGTACCTGTCCCCAGTCTGCATATCCAATATCTGTGCCAATTCCCAGAAAAGAAAGCGCAGCGAATGACAACACTACATCTCCAATTGCGAGAGAAGCCAGCACCAGGGTTGGAAAGATTGCATTCGGCAGGATGTGCCTGAAAAGAATTCTGGAATCTTTCACGCCAATGACCCTGGCAGCCAGCACATAGTCCCTTTCTTTGATTGACAGAATATCACCACGGATAATCCGTGCATATCCCATCCATCCAAAGGTGATCAATGCAATGAGAGAAGGCAGCAGACTCCTGCCAATCCGCGGTGTCAGAACAGCAGCCATGATCAACGCTGCAAGAATGAAAGGCAGGGTCAGCATCACGTCCACAATTCGCATAATGACATTATCTACAATACCACCATAATAAGCCGAGATCGAGCCAATGATAACCCCAATCAGGAAGGTGGAAAACACCACAATTAAGCCTGTCTTGAAAGCAGTGCGAGTACCCCAGATAATGCCATAATACACATCATATTGTCCCTGAGCAGTGCCCAAAATGTGTACCCACTGGTCACTGTGAAACACGGTTTTCCACCAAAAAGGAAGAGGGGGCGCATTACGTCGCCACTCCGAAAACATGGGTCGAGGTTCGGCGCTGAAACCATCTCGAGGTATTTTGTAAGGATCGTTGGGGTTCAACGGAGGCGCCAGCACAGGAGCCAGAAGAGCTATCAGGATGAAAAGACCAATCAGGGAAAACCCCAAGATCGAGGCCGGAGTGCGCAACAGCCCTTTCAACAGGCGGTAATTTTCCGGCCCCAGAATTCGCTCCAGTCTGCCAATCTTGCGTAAAGATACCGTCTCGCTCAGCAGAGCATTGTCAGCCGAAGGCACTGTGTTTTCCGGCATTTCCGTCTCCTATGACAGGCGTACTCGAGGATCAATGTAGGCATAAAGCACATCTACGACCAGGTTGGCTACAATCAAAATGAAGCCATTAAACAACGCAAATCCAAGCGTTGTGACTACATCCAGTTGAGAAGCAGCCGCAGCCGCTGCGGAGCCAATCCCCGGATAATTGAACACTGTTTCTGTGATCACCACGCCGCCCAAAAGCCCCACCACGCTAAATCCTGCCAGCGTTACCACGGGGATCATGGCATTCGGCCGGGCATGTTTGTAAATCACATCTCGCTCCGGAAGCCCTTTCGCTCGTGCAGTGGTTACATATTCCTGACGCAATGTTTCCAGCATCGAGGAGCGAGTCACGCGCAGGAAAGTCGCCCAGTTGATGTAAGAAAGAGTCAAAATCGGCAGAAACATGTGACGCAATGCATCGAGAAAAACATCCAGGCGCCCGTTCAGAAGAGCATCAATCGTCAAAAGGCGGGTATAAGGGTGAAAAGAGGGGGAATTGATCACCGCATTCGCCCAATCAGACACTCTGCCCGGTGGGAACCACCCTAACTTGGCATAGAAAGCCATGAGGACCAGCAAGCCAAACACAAAAGTAGGAAAAGAGGTGCCAATAATGCTGAAAATCCTCCCGGCCTGATCAATCCATCCGTTATGATGAACAGCCGCTTGCACTCCAAGCCATATGCCTACCAGGATCACAGGTGCAACTGCCCAAAGGGTCAGATCAACCGTATTGGGGAAACGCTGTGCAATTAACTGAGCAACCGGCTGCGACCCTGTACGTGACCACCCGAAATCGCCAAAGAGAATTCCCCCACGGCGTTCACCTGTCTGGGGATCGCGTACGCCTACCAGCCATCGCCAGTATTGCTCGTATAAAGGCCTATCCAGACCGTAGATTTTGATAAACCCTTCTAACGCCTTCTCGTTCTTGGGAAGATCGCGGGTATACAAAGAAGCGCGTTCGACAGGCGTCAGCAGTTGCAACATGGCAAAAATAAGCACCGTAACCCCAAAAAGCAAGAAGGGCACCAGGAGCAAACGTCTGATAATGTAGGTGATCATAGGCAGCTTTACCCTAACCAGGAAGGGAGGGGAGCCATTTCTCCCCTCCCTCGCCGTGGAAAACTATTTCTTCGAGATGGTGTAGTAGTAGAAGCCAGGGAACAAGGGGTTGCGAATGACCCCTTCGACATACCGTGGCTCATAGGCATGGCTGGTGGCTACCGCCAGGAGAATCGTCGGCACATTCTCATAGAAGAGAGCGTTCAGTTGCTTATAGATCTCATGGCGTTTTGCCGGATCAGTTTCAGCCACACCCTTGTTGATCAGCTCTTTAAACTGGGCCTTCAAATCAGATGGCAGGTTTTGACGGCCGGCATACGTCCCGATCAGATAGGGCACATACCAGTTGTGGGGATCATGGATGTCCTCCTGCCAACCGCTGACAAAGTAAGGGGCTTCCTTGTTGCGAATTGTGCGCAGGAAAGCAGGCCATGGCAGACCAACGGTCTCGATGATGAACTTGTCGTTCACAGAGTTAATGTTGCTGGCCAGGATCTCTGAGATCGTCTGACGAGTGGTATTGCCCTGGTTATAGAGCGCCTGCAGGCGGAAACCAGTCGTCCACACATCGCCTTCTGGATCCTCACCGGCCGGAATACCATCCTTATCCAGATCGGCCAGCTTGAATTCTTGCTCACATTTGGCCTTATCAAAGGAGTACTTCGGAGCATCAGGCTCATACCCAGGCATTCCCACCAGCGGGATCACAGGCGATTGCACTGCCTCGCCTCGGAAAACATCCTCGATATAGGTGTCCCAATCGAAGCAGTAGGCAAACGCCTTGCGAATATGGACATCGGAGAAGAAATCGCGCGGGATACCGTTCCCATCCAGCTTCCCAGAACCTACATAGTTGCTGGTCTCAGCAATGTTGAAGTTCAGGAAAATATCGGTGCGCGTCACACCCGGTTGACCGACATACAGACGCAGCGGTTTGTTCGGGTCTGTCTCCACACAAGGCTTATATGTATTTGCCTGGAGATCAAACTCACACCGCTCTCCAACCATTTCATCAACTTGCGGGCGGTTTTCCGGAGGTACTGCAACGAAATCAGCATCCCCAGCCTGAAGCATTGCAAAGCGCGTACCCCATTCATCCACCTTTTTGATCACCACGCGCTGTAGCTTGGCAGGTTCACGCCAGTAGTTCTCATTGCGTACCAGCACGATTTCCTGCCCTTGCGTCCAGTGATCCAGCTTGAAGGGGCCGGTGCCATTTGCAATGGGTGTGAACGGATCTTCTTCGGAAGGAATGGCGTAATAGTTCTGCCAGGTATCGCAAGAACCATCCCAACCACCATGCTCGATCACCCATTCCTTATCCATGACCGAGCCCCAGGTCTGAGCAATTGTAGCCAGGAATGGGCCCCAGGGTTGAGCCAGTTTCATCGTGACCGTCCAGTTATCATTGTCGGCCACAATTGCATCTTTCACTTTCTGGCAGGCCGCCTTCAATTTCTCCGGATCTGCCGCTTTAATACCCTCGCGGTCATCATAGAGGTTGCCCTCAGGATCCACCAGCAAGGAAATATCGTCAATCCCAGTCCCGAAGAAAGGCTCGGCAAGCAACCATTGTGGTCCAGCAGTACCACCGAAGAGCAATCCTCGCTGGAAAGTATAAGCAACGTCCTCCGGGGTCAGATCGCCTCCTTCGTGGAACTTGACACCCTTACGAATCTTGAAGGTGTAAGTGGTGCCATCTTCCGAGATCGTCCAGGATTCCGCCAGCATCGGGACGAATTCACCGGGTTGATCGCCCTTATAGAAGATCAGCGGTTCATAAACATTCTGGATGATCTCACCGCCGGCTGTTTCATAAGCCAGTGCCGGATCCAGAGTCTCTGGCTCACCGAATACCGCCACAACCAGGGTCGTCGGATCTTTGGATTTGAAACCGGCCGGCGTGGGCTCCTGAGTTGGCGCTTCTGTCGCTGGAGCCTGCGTAGCCGGAGCCTGCGTTACAGGAGCAGCCGTAGGCGTCTGAGGCGCACAGGCAGACAGGATCATGCTCAGCACAACCAGCGTGCTCAAAATGAAGAAAATCTTACGCATGTCTTCCTCCTTTCGTTATCGTAAAGTTTAGGGAAATTTCTTACGGAAATACTTGGATAGAGCATCTATGCCGGGTCGCATCACCTCCTTTCAAGCGACAGCCGAATTTTCTGCAAAGTGACAGGCTACATAATGTCCGGAGCCAAGCTCGCGCAATTGCGGCACTTGTTCAGCACAGATCGGCCTGGCAATTGGACAACGCGTGCGGAAGCGGCAACCAGAGGGTGGATTGACCGGCGAAGGTACATCCCCTTCAAGGATGATCCGCTTTCGCTGCGCCTCGGCTACGGGATCGGGAATCGGAACAGCAGAGAGCAAGGCCTGCGTATAAGGATGTAACGGGTGCTCATAGAGTTCGTTCTTCTCTGCTATCTCTACGATTATACCCAAATACATGACCGCAACACGATTGCTAATATGTCTTACCACCGAAAGATCATGGGCTACAAAGAGGTAAGTGAGGTGAAATTTCTCCTGAAGTTCTTCCAAAAGGTTAATCACCTGGGCCTGGATCGAAACATCCAGCGCTGAGATCGGCTCATCACAAACGATAAACTTGGGATTCAATGCCAGAGCGCGAGCGATTCCAATCCTCTGGCGCTGACCACCCGAAAACTCATGGGGATAGCGGCTGGCAAAAGCCGGGTTCAACTTCACAAGCTGAAGCAACTCAGCCACTCGATCTTCCAGCTCCTTTCCCTTCGCGATCCCATGTACCAGCAAAGGCTCGCCGACGATCTCGCCGATCGTCATGCGTGGATTGAGGCTGGCGTAAGGGTCCTGGAAGATCATTTGCATTTCGCGGCGCATTCGACGCAGCTCTTCCCCTTTCAAGCGGGTGAGGTCTGTACCCATGAAATAGACCTTGCCGGCAGTAGGACGATAAAGTTGCAAGATAGTACGACCAACTGTAGTCTTCCCACAACCGGACTCGCCGACCAACCCCAAGGTTTCACCACCTTGAATATCAAAGGTCACACCATCCACCGCGCGCACGGCACCCACTTGGCGACGGATCACGCCGCGATAGATGGGGAAGTGCATCACCAGATTCTCAACTCGCACCAGAGGTTCGCTCGTGTTCATGCGCGGCTCCTCCCCGTTTGTGGATCCACCCAGCAAGCAACACGATGATCCGGAGCTACAACATCCAGGGGTGGATTCTCCTGCCAGCATCGTTCAATCGCATAACTACACCGCGGGGCAAAGGGACAGGCCTGGGGTTTTCGATAGAGAATCGGGGGCAGCCCCTCAATGGAATAGAGACGGGTGCGCTCTTTGCGATCCAAACGCGGCAGGCTCTTCAGCAAGCCGATCGTATAGGGGTGCTGCGGATTCGCGTACAGTTCCTTGACCTCCGCCTCCTCGATAATCAAACCCCCGTACATGACAATCACCCGTTGCGCCAGCCCGGCGATAATGCCCAGATCGTGAGTAATCCAGATAATTGCCATCCCCAGATTATCCCGCAAACGCTTCACCAGATCGATGATCTGCGCCTGAATGGTGACATCCAACGCTGTCGTCGGTTCATCAGCAATCAGAATTTGGGGATTGCAAGAAAGCGCCATGGCAATCATCACTCGCTGGCGCATGCCTCCTGAATATTGATGAGGATAATCTTTCAAGCGCTCTCGTGCGTTGGGGATTCCCACCATGCTGAGCAACTCGGCAGCACGGGTTTCTGCTTCCTTGCGCGACATTCTTAAATGCAACAGGAGGGGTTCGGCAAGCTGCTGGCCAATGGTTATAACCGGATTCAGGGAAGTCATCGGGTCCTGGAAGACCATGCTGATCTGAGCCCCGCGCACGGCGCGGATTTCCTCATCGCTCATCTTCAACAGGTCCCGGCCATGGAAAAACGCTTCCCCTTTGACAATCTCACCGGGCGGGGAAGGAATTAAACGCAACAGGGAGAGCATTGTCACGCTTTTACCGCAACCACTCTCCCCGACGACCCCAAGCGTTTCCCCTTCCTTTAGCCCAAAAGAGACCCCGTTGACCGCGTGGACGACCCCATCCGGGGTGCGAAAACGGGTTTCCAGATCACGTACATCAAGGATGGTTTCTGCCATGCATTATGTCCTTGGGCAAATTTACGATGCTCTTATTATACCGCAGCGCAGTGCGTTCACAATCATTACCGAACTTTTCAAGCCTTCCAGATCGCAGAAAACCGCTCCCTGCTAAAGCTCCACGCAATCCCCGCGTTGGGGATAGAAAACCTGCTCCAGCCCGTGGAGGCGCAATTGTTCCTGCAAGGCGCGGGCGGCCTCAGGCTCACCATGCACCAGGAAGGTTTTCTTCGCTCGTGCCGCCAGGGCATAGGGCACCAGGAAATCCTGCCCCGCATGAGCCGAAAATCCCCCAATCGTCACCACCTCCGCTCGCACCTCATACGTTTCCCCAAAGATGCGCACCTGAGGCTCCCGATCCGCCAGGCGGCGACCCAACGTGTGCGGCGCCTGCCAGGAGACGATCAGGATGGTGTTGCGCGGATCGCCGATGTTGTTGCGCAAATGGTGCAGAATGCGCCCATTCTCCGCCATCCCGGATGCGGAGATGATGATCATCGGGCCCGGACGTTCATTCAGTTGTTTCGATTCCTCCACCGAGCGCACATAATGCAAATGCTCAAAATCCAGCGCCGGATGCCGCGATTCGAGGATAAAGCGTCGCGTTTCCTCATCGAAGCATTCTACATGCTGGCGAAAGACCGCGGAAGCATCCACCGCCAGCGGACTATCCACATACACAGGAAGCGGCGGGATCTCCCCTTTTTGTACCATCTGGTTCAAGTCATAGACCAGCTCCTGCGTGCGTCCAACGGCAAACGCCGGCGCGATCACCTTCCCCCGACGCGCGGCCGTGCGTCGTACCGTCTCACGAAGCTCCTCGTAGGCCGCCTGCGGATCGCGATGCTGCTTGTGCCCGTAGGTGGACTCCATGATCAGGTAATCGGAAGGCGAAGGGAGCACCGGGTCGCGCAGCAAGGGCAAATTCGGCCGCCCAATATCCCCAGAAAACCAGAGGCGAACGCGACGCTTTCCATCCTCGACCTCGAGGCGGATCGCGGCTGACCCGAGCATATGCCCGGCCTCAACGAATTCAACCCTCACGCCGGGCAACGGCTCAAAAGGGCGCTGGTAGGGAACAGAGCGAAACAGGGGCAATACCTCCAGCACGTCCTCCAGGGTATAAATCGGTTCCAGTTGATTGGTATGTTTCTTCCGCCGCAGGAAAGCAATGTCATCCTCCTGGATATGCGCCGAATCGCGCAGCATCACATTCGCCAGGTCTATTGTGGCCGCGGTAGCGTAGATCGGCCCTGTGAACCCCTGACGCACCAGGTTGGGCAAGTTGCCACTATGATCCATATGGGCGTGGGAAAGCAGCACGGCATGGACCTGTTCAGGATCGAACGGGAAGGTACGGTTGCGCTCGTAAGCCTCGGCGCGATGCCCCTGAAAAAGTCCGCACTCTAACAGCAATCGCCGCCCGTTGACCTCCAGCAAAAACTGGGAACCGGTCACCGTTTGGGCTGCGCCGTAAAAGTGAAGTCGTATGCTCATTGCCTGACCTCCAGATGGTTCGGGGCAACTTCCTCCGCTTCCTGGAGCACCTGAAGCAGCGCCTCCCCAAAGGTACGAAAGCGCCACGGGGAACGATGGAGCACTTCCTGCAATTCATCCAGGGTGCGCGGGGTCAGACGGGCCAGCGCTTCTAACAAGGTGCGCGGCAGGATAATATCGGATTCCACGCCCCACTGCTGGGCCACCCGCTTGCGCCAGGCGCGCAATCGCTCCACGCGTTCCACCCACTGCACATCCCAGGGGATCGGAGAAAGAGAAGTCTCCGCCTCCTGCGACCGCGCCGTGAGGAGCACCTGCAAAATTTCATCACCCCAAAGGCGAATTTGCTGCGCCGAAAGCCCCAGGGCAGAGAGGTCGTAAAGTCCCCGTGGCGGCGCTTGCGCCAGTCTCACCAGGAGCACGTTCGCCAACACCTTAAACGGGGGGCGATTCAGGCGGTGCGCGGTGGCCTCGCGCCATTCCCAGAGGGCGCGGAGCAGATGACGCTCTCTCGGATGGAGATGATGCGCCTGAGCCAGGCGTTCCCAACGGGGCGGTGCGGCCGGCGGCGTCAGGGCTTCCTCGCTCAGGCGAGAGAAATCCTCCAGGGCCAGCTCCCAACGTCCCTGAAGGCGCAGTTGCTCCGCCAGCACCTGACGCAACGCAATCAGGTAATGGGAATCCAGCCGCGCATACTCCAGACGCTCCGGGGAGAGCGGTCGTTCGGCCCAGTTCGCTTTTTGATAGCGCTTATCCAGATGAACCTGAAACATCTGCTGCAGCAACGTATCCAGCCCCAACATGGGATGTCCCAGAAGGCGCGCCGCGTGTTGCGTATCGAACAGGTTCCGCACCCGAAAACCGAAATCGCGAAAGAGCTGCCAGAGATCGTTGGAGGCCGCGTGAAAAATTTTCTCGATGCCAGGGTCAGCAAAGATCGCCCCCAGGGACTGCAGATCGCGGAGCGCCAGCGGATCGATCAGATAATCGGCCTGGGGCGTGGAAATCTGGAGCAGGCATATCTGCTCTTGATAGGCGTGCAGGCCATTCGATTCGGTATCCACCCCTATTTGTGAGCATTGCTGCACGTCCGCAAGCATCCTGGCAAGGGCCTGCGGCGTATCCACCCAATGGGGCGGCGGTAAATGAGGAACATTCATGGCTCTATTATATCCCCTGCCCGAAGGCAAAACAGAACATGCGCGGAGATTGTCGTATAATTCAGCCACTTGCAAAGTTGTGCAGACAGCATTTTCAGCCCGGCAGTCTCTCACAAGGTGCAATCCTATGGACGCAACGTTGGTATTAGAAGATGGCACAATCCTGAGCGGGCGCGCCTTTGGCGCCAGCACAGACACGGTTTTTGAACTGGTTTTCAATACCAGCATGACCGGTTACCAGGAGATGATCAGCGATCCTTCCTATCGAGGACAGGGGATCGTCTTTACGGCGCCCCATATTGGCAACGTGGGGATCAACCTGGAGGACGATGAATCGGCAGCGCCGCAGGTCTCTGCGGTGGTGGTGCGCGCCCTCAGCCCACGGGTCTCGAACTGGCGGGCACACCTTTCCCTGGAAGAATGGCTCAAGCAGCATGGCGTACCGGGCATCTCCGGGGTAGATACGCGCTTTCTCACCCGAAAATTGCGCCAGGGCGGCACGCAAAAGGCGGCGCTCTCCACCCGTGGCACTCCGGCAGAAACGCTTTTAGAAATGGCACGCACCTGGCCAGGCCTGGATGGGCGGGATATGGTCCAAGAGGTGAGCTGCGCCGAGCCCTATTTCTGGGAAGATGACGCCGGCGCGAAATGGATTCCCAGGGAAAACCGACGCGCCGATCCCCCTTTGCGGGTGGTCGCCTACGATTTCGGGATCAAGAAGAACATCCTGCGGCATCTCTCGGCAGGGGGCGCGCGCGTCCTCGTCGTGCCCGCCGAGACACCGGCCCGCGAGGTGCTGGCACTGCACCCGGACGGGATTTTCCTATCCAACGGTCCCGGCGATCCCGCAGGCCTGCCCTACGCCGTGGAGGCAATCCGTGAACTTATCGAGAGCGGCATCCCGATCTTCGGCATCTGTTTGGGGCATCAACTAATCGGGCGCGCGCTGGGCGCAGCCACCTATCGCCTCAAATTCGGCCATCACGGCGGCAATCACCCGGTGCAGCACCGGAGCAGCAGGAAAGTGCTTATCACCGCTCACAATCACAACTACTGCGTTCGCGCTGCCGACCTGGACCCGGCGGAGGTCGAGATCACCTATCAGAGCCTGAACGACGGCTCACTGGAAGGAATGCGCCTCAAGCGAAAGCCGGTCTTCAGCGTTCAGTTTCACCCGGAAGCAGCGCCCGGCCCCCATGACGCACATGGACTCTTCAAAGAATTCTTTGAAATGATGAGGGAAAGAAGAGCATGAAGACGATCCTCGTTCCCGGCTCCGGTCCGATCGTCATCGGACAGGCGGCGGAATTCGATTATTCCGGCACGCAGGCGATAAAGGCCTTGCGCGCCGCGGGGTATCGCGTCGTGCTGGTGAATTCCAACCCCGCCACGATCATGACCGACCCGGAGCTGGCCGATGCTACCTACATTGAGCCGCTCACCCCGGAAGCCCTGGAGGCGATCATCGCTCAGGAAAGGCCGGACGCGCTCCTGCCTACGGTGGGCGGACAAACCGGCCTGAACCTGGCCCTGGCGCTCAGCGAAAGGGGCGTGCTGGAAAAGTACGGAGTGAAATTGATCGGCGCCAGCCTGCAGGCCATTCGCATTGCCGAAGATCGCATGTTGTTTCGCGAGACCCTGCAAAAGGCCGGCCTGCCCGTGCCACGCGGCGGCGCAGCCTATAACCTGAAAGAGGCCCAGGCGCTGGCAGAGCAAACCGGCTATCCTCTGCTGGTACGCGCTTCTTTCGCTTTGGGGGGAAGCGGCGCTTCCTGGGTACGCTCCCCAGCCGGGCTGCCCGAGGCCATCCAGAAGGCCATCGCCGAATCGCCCATCCGACAGGCCTGGATCGAAGAAAGCGTGCTCGGCTGGAAGGAATACGAGCTGGAAGTCATGCGCGATCGCGCCGATAACTTCGTCGTCATCTGCTCGATTGAAAACCTCGACCCGATGGGCATCCATACCGGGGATAGCATCACCGTCGCCCCGGCGCAAACCCTGACCGATCGCGAATATCAGGTGTTGCGCGATCTGGCCCGCCGCGTCCTCTCCGCGGTCGGCGTAGAGACCGGCGGCTCGAATGTGCAGTTTGCCGTCAACCCAAGAGATGGGCGCGTGCTGGTCATCGAGATGAATCCTCGCGTCAGCCGCTCCTCTGCCCTGGCCAGCAAAGCGACCGGCTTCCCCATTGCCAAGATCGCTGCCCTGTTAGCCGTCGGATACACGCTGGACGAGATCGCCAACGACATCACCGGGCAGACGCGCGCCGCCTTTGAACCCTCGCTTGATTACGTGGTGGTCAAAATACCCCGCTGGGCCTTTGAGAAATTCCCCGAAGTGGATGCCACGCTGGGGCCGCAGATGAAATCCGTCGGCGAGGTGATGGCGCTGGGGCGCACTTTCCCGGAGGCCCTGAACAAAGCCATCCAATCCCTGGAGATCGGGGTGGATGCGCCGGATGGCTCCGGGCCGGCTCGTCGCCCCCCTGAGACAGCCGAGACGCTCGCCTCGTTGCAAATCCCGACCGCGGATCGCCTCTTCCGTGTGTATCGCGCCCTGCGACAGGGGCTTCCGCTGGAGGCCGTCGCCCAGGCCAGCGGTTACGATGCCTGGTTTCTGGCCCAGCTACAGGAAATGCAGGTGGTAGAGCGCAGGCTCGTTGAGATCGCCCAGGAGAAAGATGCTCTCCAGGGTGCGGCTTTCAAGTCGGCGTTACGGGAGGCCAAAGAGATGGGCTTCGCCGATTCCTACCTGGAGCGACTCCTCTCTCCCTTCCTGCCTGCGGATCGCCCCTTCCGTCACCTGCGGGAGGCGCTGGGCATTCGTCCCACCTTTCAGCGCGTGGATACCTGCGCCGCCGAATTCGAGGCGCAGACGCCTTACCTGTATAGCTCCTACGCGCTGGAAGATGAATCCAGACCCACCTCGCGCCCGAAAATTCTGATCCTGGGTGGGGGGCCCAACCGCATCGGGCAGGGGATCGAGTTCGATTACTGCTGCTGTCAGGCCGCCTTTGCCCTTTCCAGCATGGGCTACGAGACCCTGATGCATAACTGCAACCCGGAAACCGTCTCGACGGACTACGATACCGCCGACCGCCTGTACTTTGAACCTTTGACCCTGGAACATGTGCTGAACGTGGTGCAGGCAGAGAGGCCGCTCGGTGTCATCGTGCAATTTGGAGGTCAAACGCCGCTCAACCTGGCCAGAGAGCTGGAGGCCGCCGGCGTGCCGATCCTGGGAACATCCCCCTCGGCGATTGCCATTGCCGAGGACCGCGAACAATTTTCGGCCTTGCTGGCGCGCCTGGAAATTCCCCAACCCGAAAACGGCATCGCGCGCTCCCTGGAGGAGGCGCGTCAGGTGGCTGCGCGCATCGGGTATCCGGTGCTTGTTCGCCCCTCGTTCGTGCTCGGCGGTCGGGCGATGGCGATTGTGGAGGACGAGGACGAGCTGGCAAATGTCATCCAGCAGGCAATGGAGGCCGCCCCCGGTCAACCGATCCTGATCGATCAGTTCCTGGAAGATGCCTTTGAAATTGACGTGGATGCCCTGTGCGATGGCGAACGCGTGGTGATCGGAGCCATCATGCAGCACATCGAAGAGGCTGGCGTTCACTCTGGAGATGCGGCCTGCGTCCTCCCCCCGTACAAAGTGAGCGCCTACTACCTGGAGACCATGCGGGAGTACACCGAACAACTGGGGCTGGCCCTGGGGGTGCGCGGCCTGATGAATGTGCAGTTCGCGCTGAAGGATGACATCGTCTATGTGCTCGAAGTGAACCCGCGCGCCTCGCGAACCGTACCCTATGCCAGCAAAGCGACCGGCTTGAATCTGGCCTATCTGGCGGCGCAGATCATGGCCGGTAAAACGTTGACCGAACTGGGAGTGCTGGAAGAACCGCGCGTGGAGGGCTTTTTTGTCAAGGAAGCGGTGCTGCCCTTCCGCAAGCTGCCAGGGGCCAACACCCGCCTGGGGCCGGAGATGCGCTCGACCGGCGAGGTGATGGGTCATGCTTCACGCTTCGGTCACGCTTTTGCCAAGGCGCAACTGGCAGCCGGGAGCGGTCTGCCTCTGGAAGGCGCCGTGCTGATCAGCGTCAATGATTACGACAAAAGCGCAGCGCTGAAGATCGCCCGCGATCTCCACCGCCTGGGCTTTGAGCTGTATGCGACCCGCGGCACCGCGGACTACCTGCAGAAAGCGGGGCTGCCCGTCCAGGTGGTGAACAAATATGCCCAGGGATCGCCGCACACGGTAGACCTGATCCGCGAGGGGAAGGTGCAAATGGTGATCAACACGCCTCGCGGCCGGGGCAGTCACACCGACGGGGCCGAAATTCGCGCCGCAGCCGTGGCGATGAACATTCCCTTGCTGACCACGCTCTCCGCCGCCAGCGCCGCCGTGGTCGCCATCCGCGCCTTGCGCCAGAAGGAACTCAAATACCGTAGCCTGCAAAGTCTCTTCGCCGCCAGGGAGCGATGAAAGAGCATCTCGTGGTAAACTAAGGAAAGAAAATCTCAGTCAAGGAGGCCGTATGGGTGTAAAACATGTATCCCAGGTGCCGGCGAGCGAGGTGCCGAACGCCAGAGAGACCACGATCCAGGTGCTGATCTCGGCGCAGGAGGCGCCAAACTTCCTGATGCGTCGCTTCGTCATGCAGCCAGGAGGCGGTATGCCGCGCCATACCAACCGCGTGGAACATGAGCAATACGTCCTGCGAGGGCGCGCCCGCATTGGCATCGGCGAAGAAACCTACGAAGTCGGTCCGGGAGACGTGGTCTTCATCCCGGCAGGCGCACCGCACTGGTACGAAAACATTGGCGAAGAACCTTTTGAATTCCTCTGCCTGATCCCCAACCAACCCGACGAAATCCGCATCCTTGACACTTCCTCCTGCTGACCTCCAGGCAATCCAGGCAGGGGTTGTTCGTCATAAAGGAGCGCCACCTGTGTCCTCCTTTTCCAACCACGATCGCAAACTCCAAAGCTATTTCAACGCGAAGAGCATGGTGGAGCAGATTGAGGCGGTATTGTAAAAACCATCGAGCAAATCTTGCGCCAACTGGCAGACGGAGAATTCGAACTGACGCGCCATGCCCTGCGACGAATCGTCGAGCGCAACATCAGCGAAAGCGAGATTCGTCAAGCGGCGAAAAATGGCCATCTCATTGAAGATTATCCTGATGACAAGTACTCGCCCAGTTGCTGATATTGGGTTTTACTCAAGCAGGACGACCTTTACACATTCAGGTATCGTACGCAGAAACGGAGAAAGTGCGAATCATTACACTGTACGAGCCTGATCCTGAGGAATGGATAGAATTTTCAAGACGGAGGTCATGATGTTCAAATGTCACGTTTGCGGTTCAACGCAAGCACGAGCGGAACGAGTCAATGAAGTGTTTCGCATTGATGGGCAGTTGGTACTGGTGGAAAACATCCCCGCCCTTGTCTGCCGTCGTTGTGGAGAGATCATTTTTAGCCGCGAGACGGCAGAAGCGGTACGAAAACTGGTACGCGGACAGGGCAAACCTGTCAAGTCGGTGCGGCTGGATGTCTTTGCATATGCCTGAACAGCCGATCAGCAACCCTGGCTTTGATGGCTGTCGCTCGTGCTTTCGTCATTTGTCATAAAGGAGCGCACCTGTGTCCTCCCTTTTCAACCACGAACGCGAACTCCAAAGCTATTTCACCGCGAAGAGCATGGTGGAGCAGATTGAAAACGTAATTCCTACCAACTGCCCACCAACTATCCATTTTTGTTGCGGTAGAAAATTTTCTACCGGTAGAAAATTTTCTACCGTTACATTGCGAGCCGCCGCAGGCGGCGAAGCAATCCCCTTATCGGCCAGGAGAGTGCTTCGCTACGCTCGCAATGACAAGAGGTAGAGAGTTCTTCATCGCTTAGGGTAGGTAGTTACCTTTCGGGCGACTCGCTGCGAATTTCCTGAACGAACGATACAGTATCCATACTCTCTACCCTTCTTGACCTGATCCAACAAGCAGACTACAATGCTTGTGGAGGTTACGATGTATCAGACGCTAACTGTCTCGGAAAAGCTCTATCGGCAATTAGAGACTACGGCGCGCCATGGCGGGTTCGATGGCCTGGAGGAATTTATCCAGATCCGCGCAGACCGCAAGCGGGTAGGCCACTGCAGAGAAGCGTAACAGGCAGATTCAAACACAAGGGAGCAAAAATGAGCGTAGCTTTGAAAGACCTCTCGACAGAGCAACTCGAGCAACTCATTGAACGTACCATAGACCGCCGGCTTCAGGTGTGGCTGGAGCAACTGCTGGATGCATTGACCGAGATAGATGACGAGGACAAGGCTGTTCTACGTCCCGAGTTCGCTGAATCATTACGGCGTTCCATTGCACAGGCGCGCGCGGGGGAAGGAATAGACCTCCAATCCTTTCGTGAGCAAATCGGACGATGAGACCTTTCACGGTCATCCTCACACCGGAAGCGCAAGGTGACATTTTGCGGCTGGATACGAGCATTCAAACACGCCTTTTGAATCGGATCGAATGGATGGGCGAAAACGCCGAATGGATTCGACATCAAGCGCTGCAAGGTGACGAGTGGCACGGCTGTTTTAAATATCGCGTCGGCGATTATCGCATCATCTATCAGATGGATCGGTCAACCAGTAAACTGATCATCCTGAAAGTGGGTCACCGACGCGAGGTGTACGAATAACCGCCATAAGGAGAGCCACCCATGTCCTCCCTTTCTGAGCACGATCGCGAACTCCAAAACCATTTCATTGCGAAGAGCGGGGTGGAGCAGATTGAAAACGCATTGACATCTGGAGACAGGCCATGAAGTCAGCACTGATGATAGCCATTCATCGCTTTCGGGCTGAACTGGAGAATCTGGGCATCCGCTGCGAACGGATTCTCCTTTGCGGTCCGCAGGCAGGCGGCATAGCCCAGGAAGGCAGCCAGATTGACCTGTTCGTCATTTCGTCCGATTGGGCATGTTATACCGAGCGTCAGCGTTTTTAGATCCTGGACATCGCGGCCGCCCACGTCCTGGCGCCGATCCAGGCGCGTGGCGTCACGCCCTATGAAATTGCCACCCATCGCCTCTCTCCTTCCTGGGAACAGCTTCTGGAACAGGCAGTCCCAATTATCTGATCGCACCGGCTGGCCTGTCGTTTGAAAACGTGTGTTAAAGTTCCATGCCAGCGGGGATCATTTGTGGTAACATCATCGCTGCTGCCTCCGAAATCCACAGCAAAACATCCTTCAAGTGCCTGTGAGCGTCTATGGGATACGCCGATCTTCACATCCACAGCAACTACAGCCTGGATGGCCTGCACAGCATTTCCCAGATTTTGCGCCATGTGGCGCAACTGGAACACGTAAACGTGATCGCCATCACCGATCACGACGTGCTGCGTGGCTCGCTGGAATGCGTCGAGCGAGCGCCGCGCTTCCACATACAGGCCATCCCCGGCATGGAGATCACGACGTCAGACGGGCATTTGCTTGCATATTTTATCCAGCGTCCAATCCCGGCAGGCCGTCCCCTGCTGGAAACGCTGGCAAGGATCGGGGAACAGGGTGGACTGGCAATTTTGCCCCACCCGATGCGCTTTTGGGGATCGCACCGCTGGCCGGCGCTGCGGGAAGCATTGAATCACCCCGAAGGGCGCGCCGTGCTGGTCGGGATCGAGGTGATAGATGCCTGGGGCGAGAATCGCCATGGGGTGAGGCTGGCGGCTCACTACGGGCTGGCCTGTTGCGGCAACAGTGACGCCCACGTGCTCGAGGCCATTGGTCAGACCTGCACCCAGTTCCCCGGCGAAGGCGCTATCTCCCTGCGAGAAGCACTGACGCAGGGGCAGGTGCGCGCCCGCCTTTTCTCTCCGCCCTCCGTCTATGATCTGGCATTAAGCTACGCACGCACCCGACGAAAAATACAAAAAGAGCCTCCCACGCAACCCTTAGCGGATCGGCTGTGATGTCGGCTTCCGAACATCTGCAAACCCTGCTTGCAAACCTTCCAACCCGCCCCGGCTGTTACCTGATGAAGAACGCAGCCGGGGAGATCATCTACGTGGGGAAAGCGATCAACCTGCGCCAGCGCGTCCGCTCATACTTTCACGAAAGCGGCCAGACCCCGAAGACGCGGCGCATGGTGCGCGAAATTGCGGATATTGAATGGATCGTGGTCGAAACCGAGCTTGAGGCGCTGCTGCTGGAGATGAACCTGATCAAAAAGCATCGGCCAAAATACAACGTGCGCCTCAAGGACGACAAACGCTATCCGTATATCAAAGTGCACTGGGCGGATCCGTTCCCGAAAGTCACGGTCACGCGGCAACTGGTCAACGACGGCTCACGCTACTTCGGGCCTTATGCTTCGGCCTGGGCGGTGCACCAGACTTTAGACGTGCTGCGCCGCATCTTCCCCTACCTGACCTGTGATCGCCCGATCACCGGCCAGGATGCGCGTCCCTGTCTGTATTATGACATCAAGCTATGCGCCGGCCCCTGCATCGGCGCCATTGACCAGGCGGGCTATCGGCAGATGATCGCCGATCTGATGAATTTCCTGAACGGGCGCGGAGAAGAAATCATCGAGCGCCTGCAAAAAGAAATGGAGCAAGCCGCGGAAACCCTGCGCTTTGAGAAGGCCGCCCGCCTGCGAGACCAGATTCAGGCCCTCCAGGCGGTTATCGAAAAGCAGAAGATCACGTTTGGGCAGGATATGGCCGATTCTGACATCCTGGCCATGGCCCGCAGTGATGGGGAGGCCTGCGTGCAGGTGTTCTTCATTCGCGGCGGCAAGCTGATAGGACGGGAGTACTTCGTGCTTGAAAACACCGCCGAAAGCGAAGATGCTGAAATCCTGGCCCAGTTCCTGAAGCAATTCTATGCGGAAGTGCCAAACATCCCGGAACAGTTGATGCTTCCCCAGGAAATCGAAGAGGCGCAGATCATCTCCCAATGGTTACGAACGCGCCGCGGCGGCGAGAAGGTCGAGATCGTAGTACCCCGCCAGGGACAGGCGCATGAATTGCTCAAGATGGCACTGGAGAATGCCCAGGAAACCCTGAACATCTTGAAAGCACGCTGGCAGGCGGATACGCATCGTCAGGAAGAAGCGCTGATGGAATTACAGCAGGCGCTTTCGCTGCCGCATCCTCCGAACCGTATTGAATGTTATGATATATCCAACACGCAAGGGATGGCCATCGTGGGGGCAATGGTTGTTTTCGAGCAGGGAGTACCAAACAAATCGCTCTACCGGCGATTCAACATCGAAAGCGTGCGGGGGATGCCGGATGATTTTGCCTCCATGGAGGAGATGCTCCGCCGACGCTTCCGTCGCTGGCAGGTTTCCCAGGAGACCGCGGCCCAGCCGGGGGAAAAGGTGGATCGCGCCTTCGCCATCCTGCCTGACCTGATCGTGATTGATGGGGGAAAGGGGCAACTGGCGCGGGCAGTCAAAGTGTTACAGGAATTCAGCCTGTATGGGCAAATTCCACTGATCGCCCTTGCCAAACAGCAAGAAGAGATCTTCTTCCCGGAGCGGACGGAGAGCCTGCTCCTGCCGCGCACCTCGCCGGCGCTCTATCTCCTGCAGCGCGTGCGCGACGAAGCACATCGTTTTGGCCTCACCGCGCACCGTCAACGGCGGAAAAAGTTAGGGATGGCTTCGCAGCTCGAGGCAATCCCCGGCATCGGCCCGACCCGTCGTAAGGCCCTCTTGCGCCATTTCGGCTCCATCGAGGCCATCCGACAGGCTTCCATCGAGGAACTGGCATCGGTGCCCGGCATGACGCGCACCGCGGCAGAGCAGCTCAAGGCGCACCTCGAATAAGGAGTAAAAACCCGTTCAACCATGACCCTCTCGATGTGGATCACACTTCTGATCATCTTCCTGCCGCTGACCCTGGTGATGCTGGGCAGGTGGCGAATGGATGTCGCTGCACTCCTGATGATGGCGGCGCTGGGACTGGCGCAATTTTTCGGATGGGGTATCCTGGGCAAGCCACAAACGCCTGCCGATGCCATTCTCGCCATTGCAGGCTTCAGCCAGCCAGTCATCATCACCCTGATCGGGCTGTTTATCCTCACCCAGGCCCTGACAGCGAACGGCATGATGCAATGGATGAGTCAGCAGATGATGCGGCTGGGGGGTGGTACAGAAGGCCGGCTGATCTTTCTCTTTGCCGGTAGCGCGGCGCTGCTCTCTTTGCTTATGAACAATGTTGCCGTGGGGGCATTGCTCCTGCCGGGCGCCATGCAAGTTTCCCGTCGCACCAGGCTGCCGCCCAGCAAATTGCTGATCCCGATTGCATTTGGCACTGCCCTGGGCGGCATGGCCACGTATTTCACGACCGCCAACATCATCTTGAGCAATCTACTCATCAACGCCTCTCCGCCTCAGGCCGGGCTGGATTTCCGCTCCTTCTTCCCGGTGGGCGGCCTGATTGCGCTGGTGGGTATCCTTTATCTGGCAATTTTGGGGCGCCATCTGCTGCCCAGCCGTCAGCCCGGCCCAGAGCAAATGCTCGCTCGTCGCAGCAGCGCCGAGCTTGAGAGGCTCTACGCCCTGGGCGAACGGTTGTGGTTGGGGCGCGTGGCTGCCCATTCACCGCTGGCCGGGCAGAGCCTGCAACAGAGTCGGATCGGCGAACTGCTTGGGATTGTAGTGGTGGCCATCTGGCGCAAACGACAGGCCACTTTCAACCCGTCGGCGGCTGAGGTCATACAACCCGGTGACATGCTGCTTCTGGCGGGGAACGAGCAACGCGTTCAGCGACTCTCCCAATGGGGCATTGAAATCGAGCGCGAAAAAGAGAACGTGAGCCTGAGCCGCTTCAACGTTTCCCTGGTTGAAGTAGTGCTGGCCCCGCACTCCAGTTACGAAGGCAAAACCCTCAAAGCGCTCAATTTCCGCCGCGCATATGGTTTCACAGCAATAGCCCTGATGCGCCGCGGGCGAAGTTACCGTACAGATGTAGGCACGCTGCCGCTCGAAGCAGGGGATTCTCTGCTGATGATCGGGCCATCTTCTCGCCTGCGTGATCTGCGTGCCAACCCGGAGATCATCTTGCTCGAAGTGGAAGCACCTGTGCCGCTCGTGCCTCGCAAACGCGCCCTGTTCAGCCTCCTGTTGCTGCTGGGCGCGGTCGCCGCTTCGGTGATGGGGATGCCTGCTTACCTGGCCATTCTGAGCGCCGCCAGCCTGGCGTTACTGTTGAACCTGCTGCCCGTGCAGGAAGCCTATCGCGCCATCGAATGGCAGGTGCTCTTCTTCATTGCTGGCATGTCCGCCGCCAGTCGGGCGATGGTCAACACCGGGCTGGCAGCCCTGGCCGCAGAAAGCGTTGTCCGTTTGCTGACAGGGAGCGGGTCGCTGGAGCTGGCCGGAGCTGCCTTTCTCCTTTCTGCCGCGCTCACGCAGTTCATGGGAAGCCAGACCACTGCCTTTGTGATCGGCCCGATTGCCATCAGCGCCGCCCTCCACCTCGGCCTGGCGCCACAGCCCATTGCCCTGGCGGCTGCCATCGGTTGTTCTGCCTCCTTCCTGACGCCCACCTCGCATCCGGTCAACCTGATTATGATGAACCCCGGCAACTACCGCTTTGGTGATTTCGCGCGGGTTGGGCTGGGATTGATGGCGCTCACTTTTCTGACCCTGCTCGCCGGACTGGTTCTCTTCTGGCATTTATCGTAGCTGCGCAAAATTCGCTGACAGTCCGCGACTGACGGCTGACGGGCTGGAAAGCCCGCCCTCCCCACCGTTTACGGTCTACCGTCCACCGCCTACCGTCCATTCCGCGATCTGCCGTCTGCGGCCTGTACTCGTTCCCTCCTTCGTTGACGGCTCGCCCTCGACGGGCGGGAAAGCTCCTGCGCGGTTTGTCTGCCGACC
>Ga0081479_113679_pt1 | contig 60048 bp, 55 predicted proteins | sample MamHotmetagenome_FD_70984 | JGI IMG/M metagenome (GOLD analysis project Ga0081479, IMG submission 70984) | Hot spring cone microbial streamer communities from Mammoth Hot Spring (Liberty Cap Streamers), Yellowstone National Park, USA - T=72 v2... | ecosystem: Environmental > Aquatic > Thermal...
CACATGAAGAATTTCAAGGTAAGAATACAGGATAAGATAGTTATTGCAATATACTCAAAGAATGGTAAGAGACACAAAAAAGGTGATACAAAATACTTTGAGATAAAGTTCAAGTCTACAAAGCTAACAAAGCTAATCAAGTATCTTACCTATCTTGATTTTAGTAAAGACATAGAACCCCAAATTACTAATGGTGCAGTAAAAGATTTACTTAACTACTACAAAACAAAGCCATACTTTGATAGGATTTTAAACCTTGCTAAAGATATACAGAATAGACTTTTATCAAAAGTCAAACTTATTAAGTTTGATAACGATTACTCCATGAGGTTAACCTCAACAAAAGGTATTAATAATGCACGAATAGAGATAGACAATACAAATTCTCTCTACACACACTGGTTCATCTTTAAGATGAAAGGGGACAAAGAGTATAGACTTCCCCTCGAGATAAACAAAGAATACCACAACAAAGACTTAATTGCAAAAGAATTTCTACTCTATTTAAGCACAAAAGGAAACAAGATAAATATCTCCACTACATACGAAGGAGAAGAACCTGTATTCAAATCGTTCAACAAAGCAGTTGGTATGGATGTAAATATCAAGCATAACTTTGCGAAACTATCGGATGATAAGGAAATAGACTACGACAGGGAATTCTTTAAGAACATTGTAAAGGACTTAAACAGACTTGATAAGATAGGATATCAAAACCTCACTCAGAAAGAGCTTAAGAGACTACAGAAGCTCTACAGAAGATTAGACTGGTATGTTGAACTTCTCATTCATAACATCCTTGATTACTGTGAGGAACATAACATAACTGACCTTGTAGTAGAAGATCTACATCTAAAGGACAAGAGTAACATCGTAAACGAAGAGTTTAATATGAAATACTCAAGGCTTGTAAAGTTGTTACATCTATCAGATGTAAAGAACGCACTGTTGAGGCAAGGAGAAAAAAGAGGTATAAGAGTCCATATAGTGCATAGTGAGTGGACTTCTCAAGGATGCCCAGAGTGCGGAAATATTGACAAAGACAACAGAACAACCCAGGAAAGTTTTAAATGTTCTGAATGTGGATACGAAGATAATGCAGACCATGTTGGAAGTCTAAATGTTTTAGAGAGATTTAACCTGTTCCACTGGCTTGGTGTCCAAGCCAATAGGCTCTATAGTGTTGATAAGTACGGTAGAATCTCACCAAAGCATGTAAGCAGACATACTCTTCTACGCATACTCAATCAATACTATGAAGCAAGAGGGTTTTTGCATCACCCTGTTTTACCCTCTGAGGTTAACAGTGTTAGAACTGTAGTGAAGGTTTAGTTATGAATGGTAACATTGTTAACAAAATCGTGGGTGTAACAATCGAAGAGTAAATCTGTGATATAATTTAGCGATGGAAGAAAAATTTGATGCAATTGCAAACGAATACGACAGTTGGTTTGAAACACCAGTTGGAAAAGTCGTAAAAGAACTTGAATTAAATGCACTTCTTGAGGCTATAGGCGACCTAAAGGGAAAAAAGATGCTTGAAGTTGGCATTGGAACAGGCTTATTTGCTATGGAATTCAGGAAGCGTGGCGCTGAAGTTTATGGGATCGACCCAGCAAACAACATGCTTAAGATTGCTCAATCTCGAGGTTTCGAAGTAAAATTTGGCTATGGCGAAGCAATCCCATGCGAGGACAAAACATTCGACATAGTCCTTTCTATGACTTCAATGGAAAACTCAAAAGACCCAGACAAGTTTGTAAGTGAGATGGTACGTGTTGCAAAAGATAATGGGCGTGTTGTAATAGCAGTGCTAAATGCAATTTCTTTTTATGGTATCTCAAGAAGAATAAGGGGTATGTTTAACCCAAACGACATATTTAGAGGCATGCACTTCTATACCTATTGGGAATTAAAAGGGCTTATGGAGAGGCACCTTTGTAATGTTGATGTAAATTCATCGGTATTTTTTAATCCATCGCCTCCGCAATTCGTACTTAACAACGCACAAAAACTCGAGCAATTCGGAAGGCGTTACCTTAAGCCCTTCGGGGCACTGCTTTTAGGAAGGGGGACAAAATGCTTATAACAGCACAATTTTCGGTATATCCCTTAAAAGTTGAAAACTACGGGGATTATGTTTACGAAGCAGTTAGAATTGTAAAAAGTTTTGGGCTTGAAGTAACAGTTGGGGCAACGAGTTCTGTAACATACGGGGACTCAGAAGTCATCTTTAAGGCGTTTAATGAAGTTATGAAACAATTCGAAGGGACAATTCACTTCGTATTCGTAATAACGCTTTCGAATGCATGCCCTAAGCCATAGGCAGGTAACTTAGAATGGTATACTTTTTCTATCCTTCAAGAGAAACCCTCGAGGTAAGTTTAACAGGAACAACCTGCAGCCTTAACTGCGCTCACTGCAACGCACAGTACCTCAAGGGAATGAGAACAAAAGAGGATGTCCTTAATATCCTTGAAAAGAATCCCGGAAGATTCAAAAGTATCCTCATTTCAGGCGGGTCAACCCCAGAAGGAAAAGTGCCTTTAATTCCTCATATGGATTTTATTAAAAAAGTCCATTCAATGGGACTTAAACTAAACTTCCACACAGGGCTCATAAGCGAAGAAGAGATAAGAGCAATAAAGCCTTATGTTGAAAGAATTTCTTTTGACTTTGTTTATGATAATAGAGTAATTCAGGATGTATATAACCTCAAAGACAAGACAAGGGAAGACTTCGAGAAAACTTATCTTCTTATGAGAAGAATTATTGGCGGGCGTATAGAAAATGATGAGGGGCTTCCGCAGTCCCGTGTTGTGCCACACATAACCCTTGGACTAAAGTGTGGCGAAATCGACTCAGGCGAAGAGGACACAATAGACGAACTTGCATACATTAAGCCAACGATTATCGTGATAGATGTTTTTATACCAACAAAAGGCACCCCTTACGAAAACTGCCCCACACCAGACCTGGACAAAGTCCTTTCAATGATCGATAAGGCATATCGAAGGACATCCCGCACAACAACGCTTTTCCTTGGTTGCATGCGTCCTTTTGGAGAATATAGAGAAAGGCTTGATGTTGAGGCATACAAATTAGGTGTTAAAGGATTTGTCCTCCCCTCAAAAGCGTTGAGGGATCTGGTAAAAGAAAATAACGAGGAAGTGAGTGTATTCAATGAGTGTTGTGCCCTTATATAAAGAAGAAGTACTTGAAAAAGATATAAGGGTCTCTATTGGAAGCCTTGCACTCCTTGGCTTAAGGGATGTAAAAATATTTGTAAAACCAACAACAATTTATCTTATGGTTGAGGAGCGTTGCCTCTATAACTGCCTTTACTGTGCACAGTCAAGAAGTTCAAAGGCAAACATTGAAAACCTTTCAAGAGTTACATGGCCGAAAGAGAAGTTTAAAAATGTGCTTAACGCACTTATTACACACCAAAACGATTACAAGCGAATTTGCTTCCAGGTTGTAAACGGTAAAAACTATTACGAAGACCTTGTGGGACTCTTGAAAGTTCTTAAAGATGAAGGTATCCAAAAGCCAATTTCTATCTCCATAAGAGAACCAAATTTAAAACACATAAGAGAACTTTTTTTACTTGGTGCAGAGCGCATTGGTCTTCCAATTGATGTTGTTTCAAAGGAATATTTTTCTGAGATTAGGGGAGGCAATTTCGAAGAGAGCGTAAAAGAGATCCTTGATGCTTCTTCTGAATTTAAAGGAAGGATAACAACGCATATCATAGTTGGGCTTAAAGAAACAGATTTTGAATTATACGATGCAATGAAAATGTTTTTCGAACACAATGTGCTTGTTTCACTTTTCGCTTTTACCCCCGTGAAAGGGACACCCTTAGAGAACCATCCAAAAGTACCAATTGGACGTTACAGGAAATTTCAGTTTGTAAGGTCTCTTTTCTTTAAGAAGATTCCCTTTAAGCCAGTTTTTGACGGCACTAACCTTACAGGCACTGAAATGGATCTCGATAAGGATAAAATCCTCAATCTTTTAAATGACCATTCAAATTACATAACTCAAGGCTGCCCAAACTGTAACAGGCCTTTTTATAACGAGATGCCAAAGGGACCATTCTACAACTTTCCGGAAAAGCCAACTGATATGAGTTTCGTTTTTAAGGACTTTGTAAAAGAAGTCTTTGATGGAAAAGTCATATTCAAGTGATGATAATAGTTTCAAAAAACTAATACTTCTTCTTGAGGTAGGCGCATTTCTTCACGATATCGGAAAACTTTCACGGTATTTCTTAACATCGAAAGCAAAAGGGATAAAGGGGCTTGATTTTCACGGACAGATAATCTTTATAGATCTTATGCAAAACCGTGTGCCAAAAAATCTCTACACATTCCTTAACACGGAAATCTACAAACTCTTAGGAATTGAGCCATCAAGCTTACCTTTTGAAACTGATTTTACACTCCTCCATATGATCTGTGCACATCATGGTTGTAATAGATGTTTAAGAAATCCACCCTGTAACCTTAAGGACAAAATTGAAGACTACAAGATAATGGCACTTTTAAAAACTTTAGACCATATGGACGCATCAAATCCGCTTGACTCAGGAAAACAGGGCTACAGGGATGTATATATAGATAGGTTCTTTGAGGATCCCATAAGAATTGATATAGACGCACTTGATAAAAAACGCATAGAACTCTACAACAAATTTGATTCTGCACTTATTGATGCTCACTTTGAAAAGAATTTCGATATAAAGTTTTTTAGAAAAAAGGTATTTGAATATTCAAAGGAACCGTTTTTGGGGACACTTTCAGAAACACGCCTCTTTGCAAATGATATTACCCTTTTTGACCACTTGTTTGCAATAGCAACTTTAATGAAAATGTATCTCAGCGCATTTTTTAATTTTGGTATGCCTTTTCCGAACTCCTTCTCGAGGGTAAATTACTCTTTCGTAAAGTTGAGCGTAAGATCCTTAAATATGATTGAAGAAGAGCTTGCACTTTCAAATGTTGTAATTTTAGATCGTGATTTTGTAATATTCCCGTATCCTTATCTAAACAATAGAAAAGTTAGGAAGGGATTTCAAAAACTTCTGGGTAATTTTGAGGTCATAAAAGACCCCTATGACTTATTCCCACAATATAAAGAATATCTTATGTCGCTAAAGGTTAAAAACATAGAGGACATAAAAGAAGGATACGACTACAAAAAGGCAATCTATGATGTTAAGAAGGTTGTTTACTTTGCAATGCTTAAAGAAAAGGAAAAATTGTTATCCAAAATGAAAAGTTTTACACGGCACATAAGGAATGTCTCAAACGGCGTCAAAAAAGACAGAGTGAATTTTGTAAAATTCCTTAAAAAACTTGTTGAATTAAAGCGCCTTAAAAAGCATATCGACTCATCGCCAACAGCAGATGAAATAAGAAAGTTTCTTAGAGTGCGTTCCGCAAAAGAAATCGAACCTTCAATTGAAGAATACTTTGATCTTATAACCTCACCAATACGCCCGCCATCGCCAAAAGAGATGTCAAAGATGTTTTTGAAATACTATAGAAAAACTCATTCGTTTAAAAAAGTCCTCGAACACTTTGTCATAACAAGACCAATGACTCCTGGAAGGGTAGTTGCATTTTCTCGCCTCATTTACAAAGACCCACAAAACACGTATAAAAACTAACCTTATAAAAATCGTCCTTCTTGGAAGGATAAAAATTATAAAATTTGTCCTTGATATAAGGATAAAAATGTGATATATTATCCTTGTAGGAGGGATAAATGAGAATAGAGACACTTAAAGAAGTTATTCTTTCTAACTAGGAGTATATAAAGAAGAGTACATATAAAATCATTGAAAGAGACAATATTGTATTCCCGACATCGGAAGGAAAAGTTGTTATTCTTTACGGAGTAAGAAGGAGCGGAAAAACTTTTATTCTATATGACAAGTTTTTAAAAAATGCTGATAGTGCAATCTATATAGACTTTGAGGACGACCGCCTAAATAATTTCACTGTTGAAGATTTTGAAAAACTTAAAGGCGCAGTGCTTGAATTAAAGCCAGAACTTGCAGAGAAAAAAATCCTTTTTCTCCTTGATGAGGTACAAAATGTTCCGGGTTTCGAAAAATTTGCAAGAAGGGTGGTGGAGCATGAAGGTGCATCGGTATATTTAAGCGGGTCATCTTCAAAATTGATGCCTTCGCAAATATCTACTGTTTTGAGAGGAAGAGCATGGAGCATAGAAGTTTTACCATTTTCTTTTAGGGAGTATTTGAAAGCCTCAAACATCGATTTTGAAAAAACATTCCTTACTACAAGCGACAAGTCCATCATAAAGAGGAACTTTACAAGTTTCCTAACCTGGGGTGGTTTCCCGGAAGTAGCGCTTGCCAACACAGACTTCGAAAAGAAAAAAATTCTTGAAGAATATCTGAACGCAATGTTCTTTAAAGACATTGTAGAAAGATACAAAATATCAAACTTACCACTAATAAAGACGCTTTTTGACCAACTTTTTTCGTCATATTCTACTAAAATCTCACTAACAGCAATATACAAGCAGTATAAAGATAAACTATCATTTTCTAAGGATTCTCTTTTTGAATACTACAGATACTTCCTTGAAAGTATGCTTGTTTTTGAGGTAAGGAAGTTTCCAGACTCTGTATATAAAAGGGCAAGAAATCCTGCAAAATTATATCTTGTAGATGTAGGACTTGCAAAGGATACATTTTCAAAAAACTTTGGAAAAAGACTCGAAAACATAGTTTTTATTGAATTGAGGAGAAGAGGTTACGAGATATTTTACTTCGATGAGAAAAGAGAGTGCGACTTTATTGCTAAAAAAGATAACGAGTTTATACCAATTCAAGTAACCTATGAATTAAACGATTTAAACAGAACAAGAGAAGTAGAGGGAGTTATAGAAGCATGTAAATTTCTTGGGGTTAAAAGAGGCTTAATTTTAACAAATGAAGATGAGGAAGAACTCAAATTTGACAAAATAATAGTAGATGTCATACCAGCTTATAAGTGGTTACTTAGTCGATCCTAATACTTTTTTGAGGTATTGCCCGGTGTAGGATTTTGGGTTGTTTGCAACTTCCTCTGGAGTGCCCGTTGCAACGACATAACCTCCCCGCTCTCCCCCTTCGGGACCAAGGTCAATAATATAATCTGCAGACTTTATGACATCAAGGTTATGTTCAATAATAATGACAGTATTCCCTTGATTTACAAGTCTTTGAAGAACATCTATGAGTTTGTGAACATCTGCAAAGTGAAGCCCTGTTGTTGGCTCGTCAAGAAAATAGACAGTCCTGCCAGTGCCCCTTTTTTGAAGTTCAGAAGCAAGTTTTACCCTCTGCGCCTCGCCGCCTGAAAGCGTTGTTGCAGATTGCCCCAACTTTATGTAGCCAAGCCCAACATCGTCCAGAAATTGGAGCTTTCGCTTGATCTCAGGGATATTCTCAAAGAATGCAAGGGCTTCCTTTACGCTCATCTCAAGCACATCTGCAATGCTTTTGCCCTTGTATTTTATTTCAAGTGTCTCCTTGTTATACCTTTTTCCGTGGCACACCTCACAGGGCACATAAACATCAGGCAAAAACTGCATCTCCACCTTAATATAGCCGTTACCTTCACACGCTTCGCACCTTCCACCTGGCACATTAAAACTGAATCTTCCAGCCTTGTAGCCTTTCGCCTTTGATTCAGGAAGGCTTGCAAAAAGTTCCCTTATGGGTGTAAATGCCCCTGTATATGTTGCAGGGTTCGAACGAGGCGTCCTTCCAATCGGCGACTGGTCAACCATTACGACTTTATCAATATACTCTATACCTTCGATTTTATCGTGTTTGCCAGGTTCTTCCTTTGTCTTATAAAGTTTCTTCATTAGCGCCTTGTAAAGAATGTCATAAATAAGTGTGGATTTCCCAGAGCCAGATACACCTGTTACACATATGAATGTGTGGAGTGGAAAGGCAACATCGATATTCTTTAGGTTGTGTTCCCTTGCGCCAATTACCACAAGAAATTCACCGTTTCCTTTCCGTCTCTCCCCTGGCACAGGTATCTTTAACTCTCCCTTCAGGTACTGACCCGTTAAAGACCTATGCTCGTTTATAATATCCTGAAGAGTTCCTGTCTTAACGACATATCCGCCCTCTTCACCTGCTCCAGGTCCAATATCGATTATGTAATCTGCTTCTCTTATTGTCTCCTCATCGTGTTCAACAACAATTACAGTATTTCCAAGGTCTCTTAGTTCTTTAAGGGTGTTTAGAAGTTTATCGGTATCCCTTGGATGAAGCCCAATTGAAGGCTCATCGAGTACATAGAGGACACCAACAAGTTTTGAGCCTACCTGGGTTGCAAGACGAATCCTTTGCGCTTCGCCACCTGCAAGTGTCTCGGAGGGTCTGTCGAGGGTAAGATAGGATAAGCCCACATCAAGCAAGAATTTAAGCCTGTTTTTTATTTCCTTTATAATCTGGTGCGAAATCATTTTTTCCTTTTCGGTCAGTTTCTTTTCAAGATTTATGAAAAATCTGTACGCCTGATTTACAGACATAGAAGTTAAGTCTGCAATGTTTATTCCGTCAACAGTAACTGCAAGGGCTTCTGGTTTTAACCTTTTTCCGTGGCACACAGGACACTCCACACGCCGCATAAACTTCTCATATTCCTCTTTCATATTTTCCGATTCTGTTTCGTTATAACGCCTCTTAAGGAGATTAACTATACCTTCGAAGTATGTTGAAAAACTGTAAGTTTCACCATTCTTTGAGGTGATTCTAACAGGAGTTTTTCCCTCTGTCCCGTAGAAAATTATATCAAGTTCGTCCTTCGAAAGTTTCTTTAACGGCTTGTAGGTATCAATACCGTATTTCCGAGCAACCTGTAAAAGAATCTGAAATGTGTAGGTATCAAAACCTCTAAAACCTGGTATTTGAATAGCGCCTTCTTCCAGACTCAGATTCCAGTCACGCACTATTAAATCAGGGTCTGGCTCAATTTTAAAGCCAAGCCCAGTACATTCAGGGCAAGCGCCATAAGGAGAATTAAATGAAAATAAACGTGGCTCAATCTCTTCAATGGAAAACCCGCACACAGGACATGCAAATTTAGATGAGTAGAGATATTCCTGCCCTTCTTCATCCCTCACTTTAACAACACCATCGCCTTCGCTAAGGGCAAGTTCAATCGAATCTTCGATACGGCTTTTTTCATCATCCACAACAACCACTCTATCAACAACGAGGTCTATATCATGCTTCTTGTTCTTATCGAGAGGGATTTCCTCCTGAAGTGAATGCATTTCGTTATCCACTCTTACTCTCACATATCCCTTTTTGAGATACTTTTCGAAAAGTGCCTTGTATTCTCCTTTTCTTCCTCGGACAAGAGGCGCAAGGATTTCGATTTTTTTGTGTGGAAGGTTCTTAAAAATCTGCTCGACAATCTCGTCTGGTGTTTGCTTTTTTATTTCAGTGCCGTCATTAGGGCAATGTGGAATGCCAATACGTGCATAAAGAAGCCTGAGATAATCATAAATCTCGGTCATTGTGCCAACAGTTGAGCGAGGGTTTTTACTTGCGCTCTTTTGGTCAATTGCAATGGCAGGAGAAAGCCCTTCAATCACATCGACATCGGGCTTTTCCATAAGACCAATAAACTGCCTTGCATATGCAGAAAGCGACTCTACATAACGCCTCTGCCCCTCTGCGTAAATCGTGTCAAAGGCAAGAGAAGATTTGCCAGAACCTGATACACCTGTTATAACAACAAGTTTATTACGAGGAATGGTAAGGGCAATATTCTTGAGATTGTGAACCCTTGCCCCTTTTATGTAAATGTCATCTCTCATATTCTGCAATCCAAACAAAGAAATACACAAAAACGATTATAGAAATGTAATTGAGGATTATTGGAAATACATACTCTGAACTTGCAATTGCGCCAAAAACCGACACAACCGCAACAATAATGGAGTAAATGCTTCCTATTGTAAGAGATGCCCTAAAATACTTTTTAAAGTCAAGAAGGCTCTTTTTCATAGCTTCAAGGAAAGGATAATTTGTAACTTCAAATGGAAGTCTTGCAAAAAGCACCATAGGAATAATCTGGCTTATGAATATGAGAAACATAACTAAATGGATGTCCTGAAGATTGTTAAGGACAGGCACCATAATGAAATAATTTATAATAAACTTTAGAATAGTAATTGTAAGGATTCCGTAAAAAGGAGCAATTGTTTTAAAGTTTTCTACGAGCGGTATGCTTGCAAGGAACACTGTTTCAATTCCAATGTAAGTAATGGGCAAGAAGATATTAAACACTTGACATAAAATACCAGGCAAGGATGAAGCAAGAAGCCTTAACACAAATAAGATCGAATTAAGTAAAAGCGAAATAAGGAAAAGATTTTTAACCAAACCTCTTTCGATAAGAGTTATTATAAGAAGAACTGCAGTACTTAAAAGGTATTGACCGAGTATTGTAAGTGTACTTCCTACATACCAGACATCAGTTTTAAAACTGAGATATCTGTTTAGAAAAATAGTTATTGTAGGAATAAGCGATACAAGTATTGCCTCGAAAAAAATCTTTTTTGATACATTAATAGTTTTGTCCATTTTATCTCTCCAACAAATTATAATTATAAGGCAATTTAAAGTTTTTACAAGTGATTTTTAAAATTTTCGACACCTTCGACATATTAGTAAGTGGAGGAGGTGAGCTGACTCTCCTCAACCAATTGAGGGGGTGAAAAGTTCCCCCCTCAAGACTCCCCCAAGAAAACATAAAAGGAGGAGATGTCTCGCTTCGCTCGACATGACAATAAATGGAGGAGGGAAAAGTCCCCCCTCCTCCAACTCCACCTAAAAAATTTTAAGTCTCTTTTGGGGGAAGTTCGAAGAAGGTTTTTAAACCCCTTCGATCCAAAGGCGGAGATCTCTCGCTACGCTCGAGATGACGCGGTTGGGTGGTATAATGTAAATATTTTTTAGTGTATTTTGGTTTGAAGTTTGTGTTTTTACTTTTAAAAATTTGGGATTCGTATATAATTATAAAAATTTATAAGTTGAGGTGAAGAAAATGTTTGAAAATGTATTTAAAAAAGATGGTAAAAATTTATTTCTTACAAGTTTTCTTGGTTCAAAAGAATTCTTGTACTTTTACATACTTCATCTTCTAAACGAGAAGGATATGTACGGAGAAGAAATTTCGAGAGCTATTTTGGTTATCTCGAAAGGCAATTGGTATCCAAACCCTGGGTTTATTTACCCGGTGTTAAAAAAGCTAAGCGTAAGTGGATACATTAAGGGAGAGTGGCTTTTAGGTGAGACAAAACACCCAAGGCTTGTTTACAAAATTACCGAAAAAGGAAGGCAATACTACAGAAAGTTAAAAAATGAGTGGAAAGAAGGCTTAAAGGAATTTATTGATATTTTAAAAATGATTGATGAGGAGGGTATAATATGAAAATTGGATTAATTTCTGATATCCACGGAGATTTTTTATCTCTTAAGGCGGTGTTATCTGAGTTCGAGAAACTGGATATAAAACTTGTGCTTGTTTTGGGAGATATTCTTTACCACGGCCCAAGGAACCCTATGCCTGAGGGATATAACCCAATTGGTGTTGTAGAACTCATAAACAATGCGGAATTTAATTTCATTTTTGTTAAAGGGAATTGCGATGCTGATGTTGACCAACTCGTAATAAAATACCCGATATTGCAAAAGTTTGCGCTTGTCCACATTGAAGGAAATACACTTCTTTTAACTCATGGGGATAAGATTGAGAATTTTGAAGAGTTTATGGGAAAGTATAAAGGGGTAAAGGCACTCCTTACAGGGCATACGCACATTCCAGTTGTTGAGGAGACAAAATTCGGACTTCACATAAACCCGGGCTCGATAAGCCTCCCAAAGGGTGGGTCTAAAAAGTCGTTTGCAGTTTTGGATATTGACAAAGATAAATTCATAGTAGAATTTAAGGAGATTATATGATAACTATTGCGATTGCAAACCAGAAAGGCGGCGTTGGAAAAACAACAACCGCTGTTAATCTTGCATCTTTTCTTGCAAGGAAAAATTTCAAGACACTCCTTATTGACCTCGACCCACAGGCAAATTCGACATTTGTATTCCTTGATAATCCTTCAAAGAAAAGTACATACTCCCTTTTTGTAGAGGAGATTGACCCTGCGGAATTAATCCACGAAACCAATGTACCAAACCTGTTTCTGATGCCCTCATCAATCCACCTTGCAAAGGTCGAACGAGCACTTGCAGGCGTATTCGATGCACCGCTAAAATTAAGAAAGACCATCGGAAAAATTGCAAATATGTTTAGTTTTGTAATTATGGACACACCGCCTTCCCTGGGACTTCTTACTGTAAATGCACTTGTTACTTCTGATTATGTAATCATCCCCATAACGCCATCCCCCTGGGCGCTTGAAGGTGTGCAGGATTTTCTTGACACATTTGAAGGCGTAAAGGAGACATTCAACGAAAGGCTAAGGATTTTAGGTGTTCTTGTTACGATGGTTGACACAAGGACAACACTTTCAAGAGATGCAACAACAAAAATAAAGGAACTCTTTGGAGACCTTGTTTTCGAAGAGCCAATTGGAAGGTCTGTGCGCCTTGAGGAAAGCCCTGCATTCAAAGAAGATATTTTCTCTTTTGCGCCAGATTCGAAAGGCGCGGTTTCATATGCGCTTTTTGGAGAAAGCGTTTTAAAAAGGTTAGGAAAGTAGGTGCAGAATGGATAAGAAAGGATTGCCAAAAGATTTTAATTTTAGGTTCGATAAGGACTACATTGAGGAACTTGCAACAGAAAAAATCCATGCAAAAGTACTTGAATTGAATGTAAAGGATATCGAAATCGACCCAAACCAGCCACGAAAGACTTTTAACGAAGAAAGCCTTAAAGAACTTGCAGATAGTATCGAAAGGCACGGCGTGTTAGAGCCAATTTTAGTAAGAAAGGTTGGCTCTAAGTATATGATTGTTGCAGGAGAAAGAAGGTTCAGGGCAACGCTTCTTTTAAAAAGAGAAACAATTCCTGCGATTGTTATCGACCCTAAAAACGAAAGCGTTGTAAGAGAAATACAGATTGTTGAAAACCTCCAAAGAGAAGATATCTCACCTATCGAGAGAGCAAGGGCAATTTATGAGTATCTCAAGCCATATGCGAAGGATAAAAGTGTTAAAACCCTCCTTATAAACTACAGAATGGGGAGAGATGTGCCCGAAGATTTTGCGCTCACCGTGAGCGCATTGTGTAAAGCAATCGGGAAAGCGCCAATTACCCTCATCCGCTGGATTAGCCTTCTTGAATTACCTGAGGAAATTCAAAAGAAAATTGACGACCCAAATTCTCCCTTAACTTCAAAGCATGTTGAAAGCCTCCTTAAGGTAAAAGACCTCGATGTAATAAAGAAAGTCGTAAAAATTATTGAAGAAAACGAACTGTCAGCAGATGATGTTGCAAATGTAGTAATTACTCTTAAACACTTTAAGCCTGCAAGCCTGAAGAGCGCTATAAAAAGTGTTCAAAATGCATTGAATATAATAGATTTTGTAGACGAAAAAAACAGAAACTCATTAAGAGACGAACTTAAAACATTAAAAGAACTTGTAAATGAATTGGAAGAAAAATTAAGGGACTGAGGGAACTTCTGTTGTTATTACAGATGCTGAAGAGTTGCCGTAACGGACGAGGTGTTTTTCGTTATCAATTTCTGCATAAAGAACATAGTTTGACCCATCTTTCGAGCCATAATAGAGTTTTTTGGAAGCACCAAAGGGATTTTTCATATTTTGGATGCTCTGGGGGCGGAGGATATACTCTATGCCCCCATCTTCTTTAAGAAAAGTCTTATTGCCAGGTTTATTTAAGTCTGCGTTTACTCCTAAAAGTTCTCTTGCCAATTTTGAAGCAGGCGCTTCACTATCAACAAGATAGCCAAACTCCTCTGCTGGATCTACAGGGTTTGGGTAGACACCCCAATCATGCTTGTAATCTTCAAGGTCTTTTGCAAGGGAGTCAAAATTACCTGTAAGTTGTGCAAGGCGCCCCCTATTAAGAACATTTGCAAAAACAGGGATTGAAATACTTACAAGAATAATAATTATTGCAATAACAATCATTAACTCAATAAGCGTAAAACACCTATTTTTCAAAGCGTTCATTTTTGTATATGTCTGCGTTCCTTGAATAACCCTTCTTTTCCCAATAGCCAGGGATATCTTCGTTAATTACCTCAAATTCAACAACCCACTTTGCATCTTTATAGGCATATTTGCCGTTTACAACAAGCCTTAACGGATAGCCATTTGCAATATCAAGAGGCTTCCCATCCATTTCGTAGGCAAGAAAGGCATCGTCACTTAAAAGAAAATCCAGAGGCAAATCTGTTGAATATCCGTCGAGTGTCTTCACCATAACGAATTTGCCTTCAGGCAAAACTGAAACACCTTCAAATAACTCTCTTGGATAAATTCCAGAAAAAACGCTTCCAAGGTAACTCCATCCGTCAACACAGTGAATATCAAATTGGACGCTATGCTTTGGCATAGAAAACATTTCTTTAATAGCAATTGCACGAGGATTCTTGACAAGCCCTGTAATTTTTACAGTATAGTTATCAATATCGATTTCTTTTGGCTTCCCAAATATGGAAATTGGATAAAGACGTCCTGCAGGTTTTTGTCCTGGTGGCATTTTAAATTCTCCCATTTTATCACCTCAAAATATTATAGCAGGTTTATTAAATTTTATATGAGGCATTTACCGAAAAAGACACCTTAGCGCTTTTGCGTTATAATTACTAAAAATTGGTTTAAATTATTGCAATTTTCACAAAACCTGTATAATTGAGTGGGTGGATAAAGGAGATGGATTGGTTACTTATTATTCTTGAATATTTAGTTTTTACCCTGCCTGTTTTTATTGGACTTGTGGTTTCCTTCCGCTGGTTTTTAAGAAGTAAATCTTATGAAAAGATTCTCTATATAGTATCCTTTTTCTTGCCAGTTGTATCAATTCTTTCTCTTGTTAAAGTATTTTATATAATCGAACTTTCGGTAACTCCATCTGCTTTTGTTGTTGCTAACTCCATTTTTGCAATAGGACTTTTAATATTTACAATTGCAATAATACTCCAAACTAATGGAAGATCCCTTGCAAAACCTGATACAATCGAGATATTGGGAGTTATACTTCTTATCGCTTCCTCGCTTATATTAAAGGATAGGATTAAAATTATTGACTATATTTCCTGGGGGCTAATCGGTATAATAACGATTCACCTTGGAAGGGGATTTGCATATTCAAAGTATGGAAGAGGGAGAGAAAAACGCGCCTACATAGTTATGTGTGTATTTGCCGGACTTTCAATTCTTCTTAAATTGCTTTTCTATCTGGAAAAAATCCCCCTTAAGCCAACTATTTATATTTCACTTGTTCTTATGTTCCTTGCGCTTCTACATTCAGTCCTTATCTGGTGGAGAGTATCAACTCTCATGCCCATAAGAAACATAGCAGACGAAGTTTTTAAAGCAAAGGTTTCAATATTTAGAAGGTTGATAATACTTTCTCTTCTTGCAACGATTATTGTTTCTGGAATTTCTTACGCTGGCTTTTACACATACAGGAGAGAAAAAGCACGCCTTACATCAGACCTTGAACTCAATGTCCAGAGGACTTTGTTTACACTCAACGATAAACTTAATAATTACATTGTTAACGAGGTTGAAACACCCCTTTCGTATCTTGCATCCACCTTGGATCTCGATAACATTAACAGAGCAAAGTACGAAATAGAAAAATTCTATGAAACACATAAAGAAACTATCGCTTCAGTTACTCTTATGAATAATGAGGGGATAATAGTCTATACTTACCCTTATACCTATAGTATTGGAAGCGATATTTCACCACAACCGCATGTCCAGGAAGTTTTAACAAAGAAACAGACTGTTCTTTCAGAGCCATTCAGGGCAGTGCAGGGATTTGATGCTATAGCAATACATATACCGCTATTTAAGGAGAACGAATTCTTCGGGACAATTGCAGGGTTGATCGACTTAAAAACTCTTTTAAGAAATTTATCCATATCAACACCATTTCAATTTGTAATAGCGGAAGATGGCATCGTCGTTGCAAGCAATATATCGAATGATGTTGTCCTAAAAAATCTTCAATTTGTGCTTGCAAGCATCCCAGGTAAAAATACTATAATGAAATCGTACTCTTTTACCTACCGTGAGCGCTTCTTTGAAATTTATGTAATAGGGGACAATTCATCAATACAGGAGGATCTTGATAGGAATTTTAGAAATATAGTCATAACCTACGGCTTTTTTATACTTCTCTTTATGCTATTCTTCGGGCTGAATCTTATTACTATGTATGAAACAGAAAAAGAAACGACATCTAAAATAGAAGAGTCAGTTAAAAAAGAATTGGAAGCACTTGAAGTATATAGAACAACACAGGAAAAACTTAATGTATTAAATGAATTTATCTATGGGACATTAATAGAAACACCGATTGAGGAAGTCGTAACAAAATTCCTCGAAACTATAATTACCCTTATACCAAAAATTGAGAAAGGTGTTCTCTGGATGACAGTTTCTGATAAGATAGTCCCTGCTGCATCAATAGGATATGATACGGAAATTCTTAAAAAACTTGTCCTTGATAAAAGTCATGAAGAAAAACTATGGCATAGCCCAACCATTATTGAGAATATTGGCGTTTCAGGATTTTCTGAAGAATTAGGGGATTTTGCTAAAGCACTTGGTCTTGAAAACATAAAAGAAACACTCATAATTCCAATTATCGTGCAGGGTCACTATGCTGGACACCTCTCGCTTGACATTTTCAAAGAAGGTGTTCATTTTGAAGAAAGCGACATCAAACTTGGAAATACAATTAGTAAAATTATTTCTTTCTACATTGCTATTCAAGGAGCCTTCAATGCACTCAAAAAAGAAGTAGACATAAATGCAAAACTTGCTTCAAATCTTGATGATATTATTACATTCATCTCAAAAACAACATTTAAAGAAGAGGAAAAAGAGTTCTTTGATAATCTTCTTAACCTTACGCTTTCTTTGGTTGAAAGTGGAGAAAAGGGGTCGGTCTTATTAAGAAAAGGTGATAAAGTTGAATATATAAGTGCGGTAGGTTACGATGTAAAAGTTCTAAACGAAATTTTCGAGCGCTCAGTTGAGCAAGAGCAACAGGTAGTTGGTGTAGGCGAGACAAAAATTATTAAGAATATCGGTCTTGTGGGAATAAAGGATGAATTTATTAACCTTGCTCGTCAAATGGGTATAGACAAACTCACCTATACAATAACCGCTTCGTTCTTTGTGGATGGTGTTTATGCTGGCGGTATTTTTATTGATGCATTCAAAGAAGATATGCCTTTTACAGGAGAGGATATAGAAGTAATGAAAGCAATATCAAACCTCGGCTCACTTTTTATAAAGACAAAGAGACTTATCGAAGACCTAATACAAGAATTGGCAGTAGATAATGTTGTAAGCAAAATATCAAAGAACCTCGACCCTGATTTGAGCACGAAGGAGTTTGCAACTCAGGTTTTAAAATTAGTAAAACAGACTTTTAAAGAAGTTGAGTATGTAAAAGCATGCATTGAGTTAGAAGGTGAATTGGTGCATCTATTGGTATATAATAACTCTACTAAGTTTGTAAGGACAAATCTTGAAAAGCAAGAATATATATTTGAGGAAGAAAAGTTATTTGAAAATTGTGCAAAAGTTAAATACTCTACCAATATTGATACAATAGAGATAGGACTTTCAGAGTGTGATACAGGTGTTGCAAATACAATTAACCAACTTGAAATTGCGATACTGCCTGCATTAAAGAGTTTCTTTATTTACAAGGACAGGGAAAAACTTTTCGCGGATATGATGATTGCCTTTGCAAGGGCGATCGACTCAAAAGACCCTTATACAAGGCTTCACTCTGAAAATGTAACAAAGTATGCCTACTTCTTTGGAAGTTCCCTTAATCTCGATGATAATAGCATCAAAAAACTTGTTTTGTCTTCAATACTGCACGATGTTGGAAAAATTGGTGTAAGTGAATCGATACTCGGTAAACCCGGAAAATTAAACGAATACGAAAGGGCAATAATTCAGATACACCCATCCATTAGTTTTGAAATTATATCGGCAATTGAGGGACTTAAGGATGTAGCGCTAATAGCAAAATACCACCACGAAAGATGGGATGGTAAAGGATATCCTGACGGGCTAAAGGGCGAAGAAATCCCGTATCTATCAAGAATTATTGCAATTGTTGATGCATTCGATGCAATGACCACAGACAGACCCTATAGAAAAGCGCTACCAATAGAGCAAGCAATAGAAGAAATCAGGCGAAACGCAGGAACACAGTTTGACCCGGAACTTGCAATGAAATTTGTCAAGTTAAAGGATAAGATCATTTATGCACGCAGCATCCATATTGAAGAAGTTCTACTCAGGGTTTTGAAAATAGAGTAAGCAGATTATAATTTGTTGTGGAAAACATTCACACTCTTAACTTGAAAATTGGTGCTTTTCAAAAATTCTCACTTATAGATTATCCAGATAAGACTTGCTCTATTATTTTTACAATTGGGTGCAATTTACGTTGTCCTTTCTGTCATAACAGGGAACTTGTTTTGTTTGACGAATTCCCCGAAAGTATTCCTTTTGAAGAAATTGAAAACTTCCTTAAAACACGGATCGGGCTTGTTGATGCAGTTGAGTTCACAGGCGGTGAGCCACTACTTCACAAAGGCATTATAGAAGTTGCAAGCATTATTAAGAATATGGGGTTTCTTGTGAAGGTTGATACAAATGGGTCTTTTCCAGATAGGCTTAAGGAAATTTTGCCGTATGTTGATTATATTGCAATGGACATAAAAGCACCCTTTGAAAGATACGAGGAAGCCATAGGTGTTAAAATCGATACTAACCTTATTAGAGAAAGTATCCAGATTATTAAAAATTCAAATAAAGATTACGAATTCAGGACAACAGTATTCAAAAATTATTTCAAAACCCTGGATGATTTCCTTAAAATCGGACAAGAAATAAACAGGGCAAAAGCATACTACATTCAGCGTCCACATTTTGACAAAGTATTAGACCAAACTTATCCCTTTGAGACCTTTAATGATTCAGAACTAAAAAAGATAAAAGAACTAATGGAGAATTTTGCAGACAGAGTAGAAATAAGATAACCCAACCCAGTCATCCTGAGCAAACCGAAGGATCTCCTCCGTTTATGTTTTTTTGAGTGAAGTAGAACCCCCTCAATTGAATTGTAGACCCCTCGCAAAGTCGGCTCGGGGTGACATGGGGTAGGAATACCCATTACTATCAGATGGATATGTTCACTTTCAGTGCATAAACATCATAACATCAGTGCCGTCAATTTTGAGGTTTGAGTCGAGGTCGCACTGCAGAACAAAGCCATTATCCATATATTTTTTACCAAAAGCGCTTTCAATTATCTTTAGATCGTCTTCATTAACAACTGAGTCAAAGTTAAAATCCCTCATATCAAAGCCTTTAAGGGATAAAGGATAACTATTTGAAAATTTATCTCCTTTTACTACCACAGCGCTGTTAACAACACCTCTTACAACACCTTTAATTACAAGGGTATTAGAGTAATTTGCTCTCACAGTGTTAAAGAACCAATCAAAAATTGGCTTGTTATTTGAATCTTCAAAATACACTTCTTTTACAAAAAGCCCTTTGGGGAGAATCACAAAATAAGGCAAATCGTTCTTCGCTCTTATTGTAAACTCCTTTGTAACCTCATAATACTTAAAATCGTAAAGCAAATCCTTATCATAAGGTGCTACAATCTGAGCATTTTCGCCTCTCACATAATTGAGAGAGACTATCGGAAGTCCGTAAATATTAAAGTCATAGATATTTAAAAGACCACTTTCAACCGGGTCTTCTATGTCTTTATACAAGAAATTGTTATAGAAGTATTCAAAGGAGTTATAAAGAGCCTCCCCAATATTTTCACCCTCGTAGAGTTTTTTTGCAAAATAATACATAATACTTGATGAGCCACCGTCATCTTCCTTTCGAAAATAAGAAGGTGTATAAGAAACTTCCCTTGAGCCTATGAAGGCAACCGATCCATTTTTAAGAAAAGCATATCCAAGGTTGTCTGACCCTTGAAGGTTGAGGCAACTTCCTGAGAATACTATCGCATTCGTCGAAAATGTATCCCCTGAGGTTATAAAAGGCGTATAAACAAATTCGCCATTTTCAGGGACGCCGTTTTTATTTTTATCAATCCAGGTTTCAGTATATGAGGCAGTTTGTGACCCATGTGCATCCCATAAGATTAGTGTTGCATCTTTTGCCTTACTTATAAAGTTTTCCTTGTTCAAAGACAGGTTACAATCATAAATCGAGGGAAAATCTCCACTTTTTCGTAAAGCGTTATCGCTTCAGGGAAAAATCTCTCTTTAAGGATTTCCATAAGGCGTGCACCGTCACCTGTGAGAATCTTTCCATCATCATAAATCTCACCTGGAAAAGAAATAAAGGATGAAGCAATAAGAACTGATGACTTTTTGTTTAAAAATGCTTTTAAGTTTTTAAAATATACCTCAAACTCCTCATCACTTTTAAAAGGAAGCCTTGAAACAATAAACCTGAAGCGAACCCCTGAATTCAAAATATCATCGTAAAATTCGCCAAATGTTCCATCATGGTCGAAGTCAATATCCTGAAGGGTAAAAAACATATCTGACTTAACAGATTTCGGAGAAAACATGCCTGAAGTTGTGATTGCTAAAGTCCCTGGTTCTAAGTCAGTTTCGCTTAAGGCAATAAGCAAATACCCGGAATTGAAGTGAGAAAAAAGATATTCTTTTACAATTAAAGGGTCTTGCGAACCGATATTCTCAAGCGTTACATAAAAGTAGTTGTATTGTGGAAAAATGTTTTCAATTTCCCTTAGTGTGAGAACAAACTTGCTTTTTGTTAGGATTATAAAATTTTCTCTAAGTTTACTCTGGGAAGAAAAACCCTGTGGAAAACTTGTCCTTGAAAAAGCATTAAACTGGATACTAAAACTGAGCAATAACGCAACTAAGATTACGAAAAACTTCTTAAGTGCCTTTTTTATGCAAACTCTCCCCACTTTTTGAGGTCTCTTAGCATTGAACTATAACTTCTCGGGTAGCGCTTTGGTGTGTACCACTCTTTTTTTATTGAAATTATATAACGCTCAACAGAGTCGTTAAGTTTGTAAGGGAAAACCCGATCTACCGAGCCGCCTAATTCCTCAATAAAAATCTTAAAGATATCCAATTTTTCGAGGTCTTTTGCACCTTTGTAAAGAAGAAGACGCCCTCCAACCTTAACAAAAGGAAGCCCAATCTCGAGATTTATAGGAATTTTACCAAATTCACGCTCTGAAACTACATCAAAACTTTCCCTTAAGGTGTCCTTTGCAAGGTCCTCTGCACGCGCATTATAGACATTTGCATCGGTAAAAGCAAGGCGCTCAAGGAGAATTTGAAGGAATGTTGCCTTTTTCTTTTGAGATTCAATAAGTGATAGTTTTACATCCCTTTTTACGATTTTCACAGGCACTCCTGGGAATCCTGCGCCACTTCCAATATCGAGGAAACTTGAAAAGTTATCCACAACCTTAAAGACCATTAGAGAGTCAACAAAATGCTTGTATATTACGCCATCTTCATCACGGACTGCTGTAAGGTTAATATGCGAATTCCAATCGAGAAGAAGATTTTTATAGACCTCAAAGTATGTAAGTGCCGCTTCATCAAAGGGGAGGGAGGAAGAAGTGAGAGCCTCCCTCAATTTTTCGGTAAATTCACTCATTTAAGCCTGAACTTAACCTCACCTTTATCCATATAGGCAACTACTTCGCCTTTTTCTATATCCTCACGGAGTATAAATTCTGCAAGCGGGTTTTCAATGTATTTCTGTATTGCACGCCTCAAAGGACGTGCACCATACATTGGGTCATATCCTTTGTTTATAATGAATGTCTTTACATCATCTTCAAATTCGACAATAATGCCTTTCTCCTTGAGTTTTTCGTTTGTCTTTGAAAGAAGAAGACCCACAATCGCCTTGAGTTCCCTGAGGGTAAGAGGATTGAATACAACGATCTCGTCAACTCTGTTAAGGAACTCTGGACGGAAGATATGTCTCATCTCTTCATAAACTCTTTCAACAACACGCTCATACTGTTCTTTATACTCCGCAGTCCCAGGTATAGCGTTAATCTCTGAAATATACTTGCTTCCAATGTTTGAAGTCATTATGATGATTGTGTTCTTGAAGTCAACAGTCCTTCCCTTCGAGTCGGTGAGCCTGCCATCATCAAGCACCTGAAGGAGGATATTGAATACATCAGGATGCGCTTTTTCTATCTCATCAAGGAGAATAACAGAGTATGGGTGTCTTCTTATCGCCTCGGTGAGTTGACCGCCCTCTTCATAACCAACATATCCTGGAGGCGCACCTATTAGCCTTGACACAGAGAATTTCTCCATATACTCTGACATATCTATCCTTATAAGTGCTTTTTCTGTATCAAAAAGTGCCTCTGCAAGTGCCTTTGCAAGTTCTGTTTTACCGACACCAGTTGGACCAAGGAAGATGAAAGAGCCAATTGGCCTGTTGGGGTCAGAAAGCCCTGCACGCGCACGCCTTATCGCATTGGATACTGCTTCAACTGCCTGGTCTTGTCCCACGACACGCTTTTTAAGTGTCTCTTCAAGGTTGAGGAGTTTTTCCTTCTCTGTCTTTAACATTTTTGAAACAGGAATGCCAGTCCACTTTGATACAACCTGAGCAACTTCCTCTTCTCCAACCTCTTCTTTAAGAAGAGGATTATCACCTTGCACCTGTTTTAACTCATTATACTTTGCTTCAAGTTGCTTATTGAGGTTTGGAATGTCGCCATAGAGAATTTTTGCTGCGGTATCAAGGTCGCCCTGACTTTGGGCAAGGTTTGCTTTTGTTTTAAGTTCCTCAATCTGGGATTTAATTTTTCTTATCTCTTCAATGATGGACTTTTCTTTTTTCCACTTAAGGGTAAGGGCATCTACGGATTCTTTAAGGTTTGCAATCTCCTTTTCAATATCCTGAAGGCGTGCCTTTGATTCTTCGTCAGTCTCTTTTTCAAGGGCTCTTTTCTCCATTTCGAGGAGTTTTAGTTTTCGAGTAAGTTCATCGAGCTCAACAGGCATACTGTCAATTTGCATTCTCAATAGAGACGCTGCTTCATCAATAAGGTCGATTGCCTTATCTGGTAGGAATCTATCAGTTATGTACCTGTGGGAAAGTTTTGCTGCAGCGACAAGTGCTGAATCCTTAATTCTAACTCCATGGTGGACTTCATACCTTTCTTTAAGTCCTCTCAATATTGCAATCGTCTCTTCTACCGATGGCTCCTTCACAAGAACTGGTTGGAATCTTCTTTGAAGTGCCGCATCTTTTTCGATATACTTTCTGTATTCGTCAATCGTTGTTGCACCAATAGTCCTTATTTCTCCCCTTGCAAGTGCTGGCTTTAGCATGTTTGAAGCATCCATTCCACCTTCGCCTGTTGCACCTGCACCAACTATCGTATGTATTTCGTCTATAAATAGAATAATCTGCCCTTCTGATTTTTTAAGTTCATCGAGGACTGCCTTTAATCTCTCTTCAAACTCTCCTCTAAACTTTGTGCCTGCAACAAGTGCCCCCATATCAAGCTGAAAGATTGTTTTATCTCTGAGGGTTTCAGGGACATCGCCTGACACAATTCGCTGTGCAATACCTTCAACTATTGCAGTTTTTCCAACGCCTGCTTCACCTATAAGAATTGGATTGTTTTTAGTACGCCTTGAAAGGATTTGAATTGTCCTTCTTATTTCCTCGTCTCTACCAATTACAGGGTCAAGTTTTCCTTCTTTTGCAAGCTTAACAAGGTCTCTTCCGTATTTCTCGAGTACCTTTACTTTTTCTTCAGGTGTCCTATCTTCCACTTTCTTACCTCCTCTTATTGATTGAATTGCCGCTAAAACATTCTGCCTATTTATACCATATTTTGCATAAATTTGACCAATTTCGTAATCAGTAAGAGATGCCAAAAATAGGTGTTCGGTTGATATAAACTCATCTCCAAGCGCCTTTGCTTCGGATTCGGCCCTTGCAAATAGAGCATTTAATCTGTTGGTTACATAAAATTGAGAATCTTCCTTAACATAGGATTTTGGGAATCTTTCAATTCTTGTATAAAGTTCCTTTATAATTTCGTTTTTAGGTGCACCGATACTTTCAAGAATCATCGGCACAAAGCCATCTTGCTGGTTAATAAGCGCAACAAGAATATGCTCAACATCCACTGCCTCGTTGCCGTAAGTTATTGCAATACTCTTTGCATCAAGAAGGGCTTCCTGAACCTTCTCAGTAAACTTGTTCTGATCCACCCTATACCACCTCCTTAAATATTATTAAGTAAAAAGTCCTCCCAAAACTTTTTAATGCACTTGCTGTACACTCAATATTATAATACTTTTCGCCATATTTGACGCTAAAAGAGAAACTTTCTCGAAGGTTTTCAGGGTCGGAAATAAAAGTTTCAAGTGGTCTTAAAAGATCAAGGTCTTTGATTGCCTTACCATAAACTTTTCTAATATCGACATTAAAGACATTTTTGAAAGTTTCATTTACCCTAAGGACATTAAACTCGTCATCGATGATTACCTCAGGCAGGGGCGCTTTATCAAAAACAAGTTTAAACATAAACTCTCTTATCTTCAAATCCGAAATCTTCTTAAGCCTTGCTTCTTCGATTTCCTTTGAATAAAACACAAAGTTATTAGTTCCTGTTGCCTTTGCCTCGTACATCGCAATATCGCCTTTTCTTAAGAGTTCTTCTAATGTTTTCCCATCGTCAGGGCAAACTGCAATACCTATGTTTACACCGACATCTATCTTCAAGTCGCCTTCCTTAAATGGTTCAGAAAATACATTTACTATCTTAACTGCAATCGAAACGATATCTTCAATATTTTTAACTGCGTCAAAAACCACAACAAATTCATCCCTGCCAAAGCGGATAACGGAATCAGTTTTTCTAACACTTTTTACGAGTTTGTTTGCAACATACTTCAGGACTTTATCGCCGACATAGTGCCCATAGGTGTCGTTAATATCCTTAAATCTATTCACATCAATAAAGAAAATCGCAACTTTCGAGCCAGCTCTTTCCGCCCTTGCTTTCTCCATATTAAATCTATCTTCGAGAAGATACCTATTTGGAAGACCAGTAAGAATGTCATGGGTTGCTTGGTAGTAAAAGGCTTCCTGGATTTTCTTTAAATCCCTTATATCCTCATAAACACCAATAATACCAACCTTTTTACCTTTTACAATAAACGGCGAACCCGATACAAGCACCGGAATTTTTCTACCATCTTTTGCAAGGCGAGTCCTTTCTACCCTTACATAGCCAGTCTCGGTTGCAACCTCATTAAGTGCATACCCATCCTGAACTTCTTCTTCTGGAACAATGAGTTTATTAAGATCTTTTCCTATGATCTCTTCTTTTTTGTAGCCAAACAATCTTTCAAACTGTGGGTTAACATCTAAAATGCGAGATTCATTATCAAGGAGGACAGTTGCAACGGGAAGCCCATAATTTGTTTCTCTAAAAGCAGAAATTATATCCTGTGGGATAATTCTCATAACAATTGAATATGGCTTTTCGGAGTGTTCGCTTATCTCAAAAATAAATTCATTATTATCCTGGCTGAGTTTAACTTCAAGAGGTTTTTCTAAGATTGAAAAAGCCTTCAAGGCATTCTTTATAAATTCGCTTGATTCCGCTAATTCTTTAAGATTCGTTACCTTGGGCAATTTTAATGTTTGAAAGAAATCTTTCTCCTCCTTAAGCCTTCCCTCTAAAAGGCTTTTAAAGGTTTTTACTCTCCTTTTAAAGACGAACACGGCATAAGGATTTGGTTCCATTTCGCTTCTCCTTCATTTCATTATAAAGAATTTTGCATTTTCAAAAAAATTGATATAATCATAAAATTTGTAGTGTAGGGAGGTTATCGTGAAAGAGGCAAAATTTATTTACTTTAACGGCGAATTTGTGGAGTGGAACAAGGCAAGCATCCACATCCTTTCGCATGTAATCCAGTATGGTTCAGGTGTGTTTGAAGGCATAAGGGCATACGAAACAAAACTTGGGACTGCTATATTCAGAGCATACGACCACTATAAAAGGCTTAAAGAATCAATGAAGATGTATCGAATGGAAACAAGCGAGACTGTTGAGGATTATATTAACATTACAAAAGAACTTCTCATAAAAAATGGGCTTAAGAGCGCGTATATAAGACCTGTAGTCTATAGGGGACTTGGGGCAATTTCTCCAAACCCATTGCATGCACCAGTAGAAACTGCAATTGCAGCGTTTGAAATGCCAAACCTCTTTGATGAAAAAGTTGAAAAAGGGATAAATGTGTGTGTTTCTTCCTACAGGCGATTTGCACCTGACACAATTCCTGCAGTCGCAAAGGCAACAGGAAACTATCTTAATTCCCAGCTTGCAATGATGGAAGCAGAACTCAACGGCTTTGATGAAGCGGTTATGCTCGACATTTATGGAAACATTTCTGAAGGACCTGGCGAAAACATATTCCTTGTAAAAGATGGAGCCCTCTTTACGCCTTCGCTAACAAACTCGATACTGAAAGGTATTACAAGAGATTCAATAATAAAAATTGCAGGACTTCTTAATATTCCTGTTTACGAGCAATACCTACCAAGAGAAATGCTTTACGCAGCAGATGAGGTGTTCTTCTGTGGCACGGCAGCAGAAATTACTCCAATAGTTTCAGTTGACAGGATTAAAGTTGGCGATGGCTCGGTTGGGACGATTACACGAATGCTTATAGGCAAATTTAGGGAAATAGTATATGAAGGAAAAGACCCGTTCAACTGGCTTGAGTTTGTAGAGGCAGAGGGATATTAAATAGGTTTAATTTGTACCACAATAATTTTTAAAAAATTTTAAGGAATTCTTCATAAAACTATTGACTCATAGGCAAGTCCTGTGGTATAATTTTGCGTATTTTTTAAAAAATCTATGGGACAAATCTATGGGAGGTAGTAGATGGAAAGTATCGCTTTGTCAAGGCTTGAGAAGAGGATTCTAAACCTTGGAATCCTTGGTAAAGTAGCCCTTACCTTGATGTTTGTCCTGATAACAGCGCTTTCATCAAAGGTAAAGGTGTTTCTTCCCTTTTCACCTGTTCCAATTACTCTTCAAACATTTTCGGTAATTCTTTCGGGAATTGTTTTAAAGGAGTTTGGGGCATTTTCTCAAGTTATCTATTTAGTGCTTGGAATTTTGGGATTAGGTTTATTTGCTAACGGCGGTGGCGTAAACTATGTATTCTCGCCTACTTTTGGGTATGTTGTAGGGTTTGTCTTTGCTTCTTACATTGCAGGGTATTTTACAAAGCGCTACAGCAATTCAAAAATGCTCATTTTAGGGCTTATCATCGCAAACCTTGCAATCTATGCGCCAGGGCTTTTATGGCTTTATATTGTACTTTATAAGGGTGGCAATGCAGTAAGCCTTCAGTACATTTTAAGCATTGGGTTTCTGCCCTTTGTTATTGGTGACATCTTAAAGATTTTTGCATCCCTTGGCTTTGCAAAGGTAATAAAAAGAATATAACCAATGGATGATGGCTATACCCTCCTCAACCAATTGAGGTGTGAAAAGCACCCCCTCAATACTCCACCCAAGAAAACACAAACTGAGGAGATTCCTCACTATGTTCGGAATGACCATTAATGGAGGAGGGCTATGCTCTCTCCAAATCCACCCCAAGACGACTTTATGAATTTGGGGTTAGTTGGGAAGGGGTCTTTTGCCCCTTCCCAATATTGGGAGATCCTTCGCTTCGCTCAGGACGACCAAAGTAAGGTCGGTTGGGAAGGGGTGTCCCCTTCCCATTATGTGTCACCCCGAAATGCCATTCTGAGGGGTCTCCTCCGTTCCAAAGAAGGGATACTTCGTGACAATTTTTTCTGACGTAACTGACATAAAAAAGAACGAAGAACAAATCTCAAGATTACTTAAATTCCAGAATGCAGTTAGAACTATAAACCAGGTTTTATTGAAAGCGTCTAATGAGAAAAGTCTTTTCAAAAAAATCTGCGATATAGTCGTGAAATCAAATATTGCAAAGTTTGCATGGATTGGACTCATACAAGAAGGTAATTTTGATGTAAAACCAGTTGCTTCTGCAGGACCTTATGAAGATTACATTGCAAACATCAAGGTTAAGTGGGATGATTCTCCCCTTGGTAAAGGACCAATAGGGACAGCGATTAAAACAGGAAAACCTTTTGTAATTGATAATACCGAGTTAGATAAAAGATTTCTCCCATGGAGAGAACAAGCCTTAAAAAGGAATTTCAAGAGTGCTGTAGCTATTCCTTTAAAATATCGTGGTACAGTAATTGGGACTATAAATTTGTATTCAGATAAAGAAAAAGCATTTGGGAAAAAGGAAATTGGATTTTTAAAAGAGGTTGCAGGTGATATTGTGGTTGGCGTCAATTCAATAAACATGGAACAAACTATTATCCAAAAAAATAAACAAGTCGAGAAGGCATTAAAGGACATTTTAACCGTAATGGCTAAAATGGGAGAGGCTAACGACCCTTATACTGCAGGTCATCAAAAAAGAGTTGCTCAATTAGCAACTGCTATTGCAAAGAAAATGAAACTCTCTTCAGACAAAATAAAAGCAGTAGAATTTGCTTCAATTATACACGATATTGGCAAGATCGGCATTCCCGGCGATTTACTCGTTAAACCTGCAAGACTAACAGAGCCAGAGTTTGCGCTTATAAAAGAGCACCCTAAAATAGGCTATGAAATTTTAAAAGATGTTGATTTCCCGTGGGATATAGCAAATATTGTGCAACAGCATCACGAAAGACTCGACGGCTCAGGGTATCCTCAAGGATTGAAGGAGAAATATTACTTGAAGCAAGAATTATAGGAGTTGCAGATTCGTTGAGGCGATGAGTTCTCATAGACCATATAGACCAGCACTTGGAATTGATAAAGCGCTCGAAGAGATAACAAAAAATAAAGGAAAATTGTACGACCCAGAAGTTGTCGATGCCTGCATAAAATTATTTAAGGAAGACGGGTTCAAGTTCGAGGAGTAATTTATAATTTTTAACCCCCCATACTACTTGCTATTTCCTCTTGTCCTCTATCTCACACACAGAGCAGAGTTTTCCTCTACCTGAAAAATATGCTCCACACTTTGCACATTTTTTGTAACCGAGTTTTTCCATTTTCTTTTCTGCAATCCTATAGGCAATAAGCACCTTTCGATAAGATTCCTTAAGGCTATTATCACCTTTAAATTTTGAAACAATAGTATCAATCCACTGAAAGTCTTTTTCGTCTAATTCTACTTCAATATCTTCTGAAACATTTTTTACTATGTTTTTCCTTACCTTTAATTTGCTATCCCAGACAGGTATAAGAGTAAATCTCAAGCGTTTAACAGGTGTGTCCTCACCACCTTTTTCCTTAATAATGTTTATGAGTTCATTTTTCATTTCCTCAAGTTCTCTTTTGAATAGAGGTGAAGTAACACCTATAAGAAGAGTCCCATCCTCATATTTCAAGGGGCGTGTGTATTTTGCTAACTGTTCTCCCACAATATCATCCCATTTTACTACAGGATAAAAGCCTTTAATTTTCTTAAGAAGCCCTCTTTTTTCTAAGAATTCATCAATTCCGTTCTTAATCGTTCTCATCTTTCACGTTCTCTAAGTTTATGATTTTAGAATCCTGCAACACACTTTTTGAGACATCGTCAAGGCTCACTGCCGTTAGAATTACCTGGTTATCTTTAATGTAGTTTAAAATTTTTTCCCGTTTAACTTCGTCAAGGTGTGAAAAGAAGTCATCAAGAAGAAGTATCGGTACAATCCCCTTGTACTTTATAATAAGTTCGCTTTCGATAAGTTTAAGTATGAATCCGATGCTATAAGATTCACCTAAGGAGGCAAATTCTCTCATATTAATCCCATCGTCAAAAATCTCAATCTCGTCAAGGTGGACACCGTAAAGTGTTCGTTTTTTACTTATTTCATCCGTAATTGATTCAGTATCGAGCAACTTTTCCAACTTTGATGGCCGATAAACAAGCGATAGGTCTGTTTTCTTTCCGAAAATAATGGAGAAAATATCTTTAATCCTTTCGTTGAAATCGTTTATTATTTTTTCACGCTTTTCTCTAATCTTTCTTCCATAATCATAAAGTTCCTGAGAGAGAAAAATCAATAGATCCATCGTGAAATTGCTGTTTTTTAAATATTCATTCCTTCTTTCAAGAAAAGAGTAATATCTCAGTAAGTTTTTGTAATAATCCTCGTCTGTAAATGTGAGGACATGATTTATAAAGTCTCTTCTCTTAGATGGTCCATCTTTTACAAGTTCAACAAGGGCATAGTCCGTAACAATAACAGGAAATTTACCTACAATTTCCGAAAGCGTTTTTATCTTTCTCTTGTTCTCATGAAATACTTTTTTGTCTTTACTAAAGAGAACAGAAACAGTGTGAACTGCATCCGAATCCGAATTAGACTCTGAACGAAAAACACCTTCCACAAAAAAATAGTCATTATTTACATTAACACAATTTTGAATTGCATTTGTAACAAAACTTTTCCCGGTAGAAAGTAAATATATGCCTTCAAGTATTGTTGTCTTACCGCTTCCGTTTTTTCCAACAACTACATTAAAATGATTATCAAACTCAAACTTGTCATCCTTAAATCTTCTGAAGTTTTGTAAAGTGAGGTTTTCAATAGTCATTCAAGTGGTTTCTGAGGCATAATAACATAAAGGTAGTCTGAAGACTCTGTGCCCTTAATTAAAACAGGATGTAGAGGTCCTTGAATACCAAAATATACCATATCGTCCTTTACATGTTCGATACCATCGATAATCTTTTCCGCATAGAATTGAAGTGATACCTCTGCGTTCGTCTCACAAGGTATAACTTTCTTTCCTTGTCCAATATCTGATGAACTTGATTCTATCGTAACATTTCCGTGAGAGAAAGTAAATACGATACGCCCTGTTCCCTTCCTTGCAAATACACCAATAATATCGAGTGCATCCATAAGCGCACCCTTTGCAACCTTACCATAAAACTCTGCTTCCTCCGGAATAACGCTTTCATACTGAGGGAACTGCCCATTTATCAAGAGACTTATGAGAGATAAATTAGGAAGTGAAAACTTTATATTTGATTCAGTAACTTCAACCTCGAGTGGTGTCTCATCATCATAAGAGAGGTGCATAAGGATGTCAAGTGCTTTCCATGGAACTATAAAACTTGTTTTTGGAAGGCCTGCCTCGTTAATTCTGTTTAATGCAAGCGCAGTACTATCAGTTGCAACAAGGTTTACATAATCATCCTTTATATCAAAGTAGACGCCTTTAAATTCTCGCCTGCTTTCTTCTTTCTTGGCTGCAGCAAAAATTGTATTCTCAATAAGTTCTTTAAGTTTGCCGAATTGTATGATGAATTTTAATTCAGAAGAAACTTCAGGGATAATAGCAAATGCCTCAGGGTTAAATGTGTGAAGAGTAAATTCACCACTATCTTCTTTAATTAACGCCTTCTTTTCTTTAATATCAAGTTCAACATATTCGCCTTTAAATTTTGGCATTATATCCCTTAAAATATCGTATGGAAGGATTGTGCTTGTTTCAATTCCTGTTTCTAAAATTTCAACATCCATAGAGTATTCCATTGCCTGTTCCAGATTTGTCGTTGTAAAAGTTAGTTTGTCATTTACCTTTAATAAAATGTTTTCAAGAACTAAATCCACTGCCTTACCTGAGATAACTTTTCCTACATTACTTACTGCTTTTGTAAGTTCAGTTGTTTTTGCTCTTATCCTCATAATCCACCTCTCCTATTATTATTAAATATTTTAAAAGATATAAAGGATCATAATAGTCGTAATAATGGCTGTGCATACTGTTGAAAGTGCCTATAAAGTTAGTATTATTAAAGAGTCCTTTGTGTGTATATTCCTGTTGAAAACTTTTTAATTTTTCCACTTTTCCACAACTCTCCTTTCACTCCACAAATTATCCACAATTATCCACAGACTTTTCCACATTTTGCACATATATCCACACCTTATCCCTTTAGCCTGTTAACAATTTCATCTATGAGTGCGCGCATTGTTTCGGTCTTTTTTGCTTCTTCTTTTATCTTTGCATAGGCGTGCATAACAGTCGTATGGTCTCTTCCACCAAAGGCTTCGCCAATCTGAGGAAGCGAGAGGTCTGTGAACTCTCTTGTAAGGTACATAGCAATTTGTCTTGGGAGGACGATGTTCTGTGTTCTTCTTTTGTCGGATAAACTTTCCACATCCACACTAAAATACTCTGCAACAACCTTCTTTATGCGGTCAACATTAATCGGTTCTGCTGCCTGTTTTATTATGTCGGATAATGCCTCTTTTGCAAATTCCACAGTTATGTTTTCATTGAGAAGTGATGCCTTTGCAACTAGCCTTATAAGTGCGCCCTCAAGCTCACGAATATTTGAGTATATGTTGTTTGCTATATAGGAAAGCACCTCATCTGAAATGGTTATGTTTTCTCTTTGAGCTTTTTTCTTGAGTATGGCAACCCTTGTTTCAAAATCAGGCGGCTGGATATCGGTTATAAGTCCCCATTCAAATCTTGAACGTAATCGCTCCTCAAGAGTAGAAAGTTCTTTTGGCGAAACATCTGAGGTTATTACAATCTGTTTTCCTGCATTGTGGAGTTCGTTAAATGTGTGGAAAAACTCTTCCTGTGTTCGCTCTTTTCCTGCAAGAAACTGGATATCATCAATAAGAAGGACATCAGTAGTCCTGTATTTTTTGTGGAACCTATCAATAAGGTCACTATTACTTTGCGCATTCTGAATTGCAAATATTACCTCATTGGTGAATTTCTCTGCTGTCGTATAAACTATTTTAATATCCTTAAAATTTTTTATAAGTTCGTGTCCTATTGCATGAAGAAGGTGTGTTTTCCCAAGCCCTACTTTTCCATAAATGTATAGAGGGTTATAAACCTTGCCAGGGTTTGCAGAAATTGCCCTTGCTGCAGCGTATGCAAGTTTGTTCCCCGATCCTACAACAAACTCTTCAAAGGTGTAGTCTTTATGAAGGGTTATGTCATTTACGATAACAACAGGTGGAGTTTTTGGCTTTTTCTCTTCGACGATTATGTTTATCGAAATATCTCTTCCTACGGCCTCTTTTATGGTTGTATTTACAAGGCTTGCGTACTTTGTTTCGAGCATCTCTTTTACAAAATTAGATGGAACCTTAAGGATAATCTCGCTGTCGCTTTCAGAAACAAACTCAACAGGCCTTATCCAGGTTTCAAAAGCAGGCACGCTCAAAGTTTCTTTTAGTTGTTCTAAAACTTTTTCCCAGGTATTCATACAAATCTATTATATGAAAGTTTAGCGCAAATAAAAAAGTGAGTGATAAAGTAATAATTTAAGAATAGCAAAAGATAGAAAATTTTTCTATAAAGGAAGTTTAATGTATAATTTAAACGATTATTTTTGTTACAAAGGGTAGCAAGCGAAAGGAGGCAGTTATGGATTTTTCTATCTTTATAGGTGGACAGGCTGGCGAAGGCATCAAGCGAGGCTCGATGCTTATAGGCAAGGTCTTCAATAGGTATGGCTATCATGTGTTTATTATGAACGATTACGGCTCTCTTATAAGAGGTGGGACTGATTACACGGAGATAAGGGTTTCTTCTAAGGAAATTCACACTTCCTACAACAGGTTTGACTATATGTTTGCCTTCCATATGGATGTTTTTGAGAAGTACAAGGGCATGACAAAAGAAAATTGTTTTACATTAACTTCAAACGATTTTCCCTATGACGACATAATAAAGGAAGCGCAAGCAGAACCTTTTATGAAGCCTTCGATTGTGCTTGGTGTTCTCTCGTATATGCTTAATATCCCTGAAAATTTTGTGGAGGATGTAATTGAAGATGACCTTAAGAAAAATGCACCTCAAAACATTGAACTTTTTAGAGTTGGCTATAAACTTGCAGAAGAAAAAGGATTTAAACCAATTCACCTTTTAAAGGGAGATAAAACTCCAAAGCCACTACTATATGGAAACGATGCAATTGGTCTTGGTGCAGTAAGGGCAGGTTTAAAAGTTTACGCAGCGTATCCCATAACTCCATCAACAACACTTCTTGAATTTCTTGCAAAAAATGCCGATAAGCTTGGTATTGTTGCACTTCAACTTGAAGATGAGATTGCTGCAATAAATCTTGCAATTGGAAGTGCCTATGCGGGTGTGCCGTCAATGGTTGGAACATCTGGCGCTGGGCTTGACCTTATGGGAGAAACAATAAGCCTTGCAGGTGCAACAGAAACACCAATTGTTATCCTTGATGTGATGAGAGTGGGTCCTTCAACTGGCGCACCAACCTATACAGAGCAAAGTGATTTGAACCTTGCCTTGAATATAGGGCATGGTGAATTTCCTCGCATTGTGCTTGCACCAGGCGATGTTGAGGAGGCGTTTGAAGTTACTGCGAAAGCGTTACAATTTGCATGGTGGTATCAAACACCCGTTATAATCCTTTCAGATAAGCATATTTCAGAAAGTGCAAGAACAACAGACCTGCCGTTTTCAAATAATTATCCAATGATGGTAAAAACTTATGACAAAGAACTCGATGGAACATATCACAGATATAAGATTACGCCTGATGGGATTTCCCCTTATGCTCCACCCTCAATGCCTGATGTAGTTGTGCATGTAAATTCAACTGAGCATACAGAAGAGGGTTATTCCTCAAGCCTTCCTGAAACACTAACAAAGATGAAAGAGAAGCGCGTAAGAAAAATGAAAACAATTGAAGACGACTTCAAACTTATGCGCTTTATAAATGTATTTGGAGAAGGCTCGGTTGCAGTTGTTTCATTTGGGTCGCCTAAAGGTGCGATACTTGAGGCAATAGAGAACCTGGGGATTAAATTTGTCCAGGTTGTTTCCCTTGAGCCTTTCCCAACAGATGCAGTATTAGAGGAACTTAAAGGCGTAAAGAAGATAATCTCAGTTGAGCAAAATTCCTTTGGGCAGTTTGCCGACCTCTTTGAAAGAAAAACAGGGTTAAAGATTGATAAGAGAATTTTGAAATACGATGGGCGTCCGTTTAGCCCATGGGCTTTGAGAAGTATGTTTGAGGAGGTGTTAAAATGAACCTTGCAACTGATAGGAAAATACAGTGGTGTCCTGGGTGTGGAAATTTCGGAATATACAATGCGCTTAAAAGTGTTTTAGAAAAAGCAATTGATGAAAAGAGAGTTAAACAAGAAAATATCGTTCTTGTTTCCGGGATTGGTTGTTATGGGTATATCACAAACTACTACCATTTAAATTCGTTTCACACAATACACGGGCGTGTCCCCCCGCTCTTAACAGGTATAAAACTTGCAAATCCCGAACTAATACCAATTGGTTTTGTTGGGGATGGCGATGCATTTGCTGAAGGGATGTCACACACAATTCACATTGCAAGGAGAAACTCTAATGCGAAACTCATTCTTCACAATAACTCTGTATATGGTCTTACCACAGGACAATTTACGCCCACATCTCCAAAAGGGTTCAAAAGCAAGTCAACACCATTTGGAAATCCTGAAAATCCTATTAATCCTGTAACACTTATGCTCGTATCACAGGCAACATTTGTCGCAAGAGGATTCTCGGGCGATATTAAGCACCTTCAGTACATTTTTGATGAGATGTTAAAGCATAGGGGGTTTGCCTTTGTTGAGGTATTACAACCTTGTGTTACATTTAACAACACATACCAATTCTATAAAGAGCGTGTTTATAAATTAGAAGAAACTGATTACAAGCCTGATAATTTTAATATAGCACTTCAAAAGTCACTTGAGTGGGGCGAAAAAATTCCAGTTGGTATTTTCTACAAAAGCGAACTTCCAACATATGAAGACCTTGTGTTGAGAGGATTGGACTTGTTCTACGATAGAAGTGTGATAGACCTCAAAGACATTGTAAACGAGTTTATTTAACGTCTAAGATTCAATTGAGGAGGTTTGACATCACCCCCTCAAAACTCCCCCGAGAAAACATAAACGGAGGAGATCCTTCGCTTCGTTCAGGACGACACTTCGTGTCGGTTCTGAAGGGGGTCTTTTAACCCCTTCGATTTAACGGCGGAGATGCCTCGCTACACTCGACATGACAATCAATGGATGAGGGCATAGCTCTCCTATAACTCCACCCAAAAAAGGATAATTAAGGAGATCTTTCGCTTCGCTCGAGATGACTGGTTGGGTTGTCGCCCCAAGCCAACTTTGCGAAGGGTGTCCTCCGCTTCCCCCGCCCAAAAACGATAGCTTCGGTGCTAAGGTTTAATCATATTTTATTTTTCTACGCATTTGCATATAATATAGTTAGATATAAAATTTTAAAGTTAATGTAGTAAATAATGAGGGAGGCTTAAAAATGAAAAAGAAACTTTTGATTTTTGCATTTGTTGTAGCGCTTACGCTTTCAACATTTGGTTGTAAGGCTGCAAGCATGAAGATTCGGCAAAACACAAGCACTTACACTGTATCATATATATATTTAAACTCTGAGGTAAACTTAACTGGAACAATATCATACATAGAAGAAGAAAATGTATATCCAAAGGTATCTGGTATTGTAAAAGATGTTTTTGTAAGCGAGGGTTCTCTTGTAAAAAGTGGCGATAAGATTCTTGAGATTGATTCAACGCAGGCAAACCTTTCTTATCAAAACGCAAGTGCAAGTTACCAAAATGCAAAAATATCATATGAACTTACTTTAAAGTCCAAATCTGACCTTGAAAATGCAGTGAAACAGGCAGAAAATAATCTTAACGCAGCCTTAGCTTCATACGATGTTGCAAAAGCAAACTACGACTCTGTAATGGGGAACGATAAAGCAACAGACCTCCAAAAGAAGCAAGCAGAGCAACAACTTGCACAGGCAGAGGCAACACTTAACAATGCACGAATTGCGCTTGATAATGCAAAGAGGCAACTTGATAACTTCACTCTCAAGTTAGAACAGGCACAGGTTCAGTTGAATCAGGCAAAGGCATCCTTAGATACGGCTACTAAGGCTTTAAATGATTACATTGTGAGAAGCCCTATTGATGGAGTTGTACTTAGTTTGAGTGCTTCCAAAAATGCACCAGTCCAGATGGGTATGCCGGTTGCTGTGGTTGGAAACCCTAAAGGCTTTCTTGTGACTGCCTATGCAGATGAAATAGATATGCCAAAACTAAAGGCAGGGCAATCCGCAACGATAACTTTTGATGCAGTAAAGAATGTTTCACTTCAAGGCAAGGTCTCATTTGTTGGGCTTAAGAAAATTAGTATCCCAGGTGGGGGAAGTGCGTATACAGTAAAAGTTGAAATTCCGGAATCAAATCCTTCTATAAAAAGCGGTATGTCCTGTAATATCCAGATTATTGCAAGTTCGAAGAAGCATGTACTTGCAGTGCCTGTGTCTTCCGTTGTAACCCTTGCAGACGGTAAGACCTATGTTGATAAAGTCGTTAACGGAAAAGTTGAAAGAGTGGAAATAAAAACAGGCATTTCTTCGAACATATACATTGAAGTTGTAGATGGGCTTAATGAGGGTGATACAGTTCTCCTTATTCCTCAAACAACTACAACACCGAATAATTCTCCATTTGGAGGATAACCAATGCAATATTTGATTGAAGCAAGAAATCTTGTTAAAGTTTATAAATTGGGTGAGGTTAAAATTCCTGCACTTCGAAGAGTATCTCTTAATGTTACAGAGGGAGGACTTATCTCTGTAATAGGGCCTTCGGGCTCAGGTAAATCAACCCTTATGCACATTTTAGGTTGCCTTGATACACCGACATCTGGCGAATATTTCCTTGAAGGCGTTGATGTATCAAAGATGAACGACTACGAATTATCAAGGGTTAGAAATGAGAAAATCGGATTTGTATTCCAGACATTTAACCTCCTTCCTCATCTTACAGTGCTTGAAAATGTGCTTTTGCCAGTTCAATATAACCCTGATGGTGATTTAAAGAATGCAACAAGAAGGGCTTATGAACTTCTTGAGAAGTTTGGTTTAAAGCATAGAACAAAGAACCGACCAACTCAACTTTCCGGGGGCGAAATGCAGAGGGTTGCAATTGCAAGGGCACTTATAAACAACCCAAAGATTCTATTTGCAGATGAACCAACAGGAAACCTTGACTCAAAAACGGGACTTGAAATTTTGAAAATTCTAAAAGAACTTCAAAAAGAAGGGATGACAGAAATCATAGTTACGCACGACCTTAATATTACAAAATTCACCGAGAGAATCATAAAGATAAAGGACGGGCTCATCGAGGGAGAAGAGATCAACAGGATTGTTTATGATGTTGAGGAGGAAGGCATATGAAAATCATAAGATTGTTTAGAATGGCTTTTGATTCCCTGAGGTTGAATAGAATGAGGTCAATTCTCTCAACGCTTGGTATTGTTGTAGGTGTTGCTTCTCTCATCCTCATAACCTCTTTTGGGTATGGGGCACAACAGCAGATCCTTTCAAGTATTAATAAACTTGGTTCAAATGCTATTATCGTAACGCCTGGAAAGGTTAACGATATACGAAGGGCGTTTTCATCTGTTGGAAGCACGATTACAAAACCACTTACTTATGATGATGTGAAGTTTCTTAAAAGTCAGATTCCAGGGCTTATAGCAACGCCATCTCTTACGACTGCAAGGTCAACTGTAAAAGTTGGTGAAAACGAAATTTCCGTAACTGTTAATGGCGTTAACGAAGATTTCCTTACTGCTCTTGGCTATGACCTTTCATCCGGGAGAGGCTTTACTGCAACTGATGTAAATGGTTATATGAATTATGCTATTCTTGGGTCAAAAATTGCAGTGGACCTATTTGGAACAGAGTCACCCATTGGGAAAAGTATAAATCTCCTCAATACAAAGTTTTACATTATTGGCGTTCTTTTACCACAGGGAAGTACTATGTTTGGAAGCGTTGATAGAAATATCTTTATTCCCATAACCAAATTTATAACAATAACCAATACAAATTCATTAGGTGCAATCTATATGAAACCTCCTCAGGGCATGTCAAAGGATGTTCTTATTGCTCTTGTAAAGACACTTCTAACGAATAAGCACGGCGTTGAAAACTTTACTATTTCAGATATGGCTCAATTTGCAGACCTTGCAAACACTGCAACTTCTATCCTTACAACGGCGCTTACACTAATTGGCCTTATTGCACTTATTGTAGGTGGCATTGGAATAATGAACATTATGCTTGCAACTGTTGCAGAAAGGACAAGAGAAATAGGCATAAGAAAGGCTGTAGGTGCAAACTCAAGGGATATCTTATTACAGTTCTTGTTCGAGTCCATTGTGATTACAGTGGTTGGCGGAACAATAGGAATTATTATTGGTGTTGTGGGAGCAAGGCTTGCAAGTAGTCTTTCGCCAACTGCAATAACTCCAACTTCAATCATTGTAGGATTCAGTGTTTCAGTTGCTGTCGGTGTGTTCTTTGGTGTTTATCCTGCGGTAAAAGCATCCAAACTCAACCCAGTTGAGGCGCTAAGATATGAATAAATCTTGTGTATATTTATTTGATTGACAAATGAGTTTTTAGTTGTATAATTGAACATAGTAAAAATTTACAGGAGGTGAAAAATGAAAGGATGTCCTATTCCAAACGAAGGAAATGTTGATAGAATTATTAGAATAATTGTTGGATTAGTATTGATACTTATTTCTGTTTTTGCAACACTCAATCCAACCGTTGAAGTTATTTTCATAATTATCGGTGTGATTGCACTGATTACAGGGCTTACAGGCTTTTGCCTTGTTTATAAACTCCTCGGCATTTCTACAAGAAAGTAAAAAGTTTTAAAAGTTGATATAAGTGGGGGTGCTTTTGCGCCCTTTTTAAGTTTGAGAGATATATATTCTTACTTCGTATGAATCTTGATTCATTGTTGAAATAATTTTTATATCCACTGAGTCCGTGTAGTTCTTTTAGGATTTATTTGATGCTCTTTTACTTGTAACAATTTGTTAATACTCTTGTAAATTATTTTTAAAATTGATAAAATGAAATGAGAGGTGAGTTTGTATGTTGAAAGAAGATTTTTATTTCTCACTCTTTGATTTTGCCTTGAGTTTATCAAGTGCAGTAGATACAATTAGCCCAGCCTTGGTTGATCATCAAAAAAGAGTCGCATATATAGCCTGGAATATCTGCAGAGAAATAGGATTAAGCACTGAGCAAAGAAGAAAACTATTTTTTGCAAGCCTATTACATGACATTGGATCTATTTCTATAAAAGAAAGATTAGAAATTTTAAATTTTGACGAAGATTCTTCCTATGACAAACACGCAGAATTGGGATATTTGCTTTTTAAAGACTTTAAGGCAATCTCAGAGGAAGCTAATATCATACGATATCACCATGTTCCGTGGGATTACGGAGAAGGAAAAGAAAGAAATAACTAAAGCATACCTATAGAAAGCCATATATTACACCTGGCAGACTGCATTTCGGTACTTATTGACTATAAAAGTGAGGTCTTAGGACAAGTCGGAAGTATAGTAGAAAAAAATAAAAGGTCTTTCAGGTAAGGTTTTTGTGTCAGAATTTGTTGATGCATTTTTAAAACTGGCAAGTAGGGAATATTTTTGGCTAGACATTGTATCTTCCAACCTTGACGATGAATTGAATAAGATAAATAATTTGCCGCTTTTTTTTGATATTGAATCAATTCGCGGTTTTGCAAAAGTTTTTTGCGCATTGTTGATTTTAGAAGTAGATTTACATCTACCCATTCAAGTGGCGTTTCGGCTGTAGCCGTTGAACTTGCAAGATTGGCATGTTTTTCTGAAAAGGAATTAATTATGATGGAGATTGCAGGTTATTTCCATGATTTAGGAAAACTTAGAGTTCCTAAGGAGATTTTGGAGAAACCTGGTAAGTTATCGACGGAAGAATTTAACATAATTAAAAGCCATACTTATCATACATATAGAATACTGTCTCATATCCCAAACTTTGAAACAATTAATTGGTGGGCATCTTTCCATCATGAAAGACTCAATGGCTCGGGTTATCCGTTTCGAATAAATGCCTTTAATTTTCCATTAGGTTCACGGATTATGGCTATAGCGGATGTATTTACTCTCTTACAGAGGACCGTCCTTATCGAGAAGGAATGGATAAAAACAAAGCACTCAATATCATAGAATCAATGGCACAAGGTGGCGCTTTGGATACTTATGTAGTGAATCTTTTAAAGAAAGACTTTAATAGGATAAACGATGTTCGCATAACAGCTCAAGAGTCTGCGCTTAAAGAGTATGAAGAGTTTTCGCAACATGGGGCTTTATATTGATGGTTTCTAGATGTAAGCTCGTAAAATAGAAGTGTTCCATCCATCAATCGATTTTTAATTTTCTTATTTTCTTATACAATAGAGTGGCATGATAAGAAAGGGGTTGATAAAAATGCATCCATTGCTTGCAGGTAAAAAGGGTGATAGGCTTTTTTTGTTGGGAAATGAGGCGGTTGTAAGAGGTGCAATTGAAGGTGGTATCGCAGTTGCCTCAACTTATCCTGGAACACCTTCATCTGAAATTGGAGATACATTCTACGACATTTATAAGGAGTTAGGCATCTATTTTGAATTTTCCGTAAATGAGAAAGTTGCTCTCGAAGTTGCAGCATCGGGCTCGGTTTCGGGGTTGAGGAGTTTTGTCTTTTTTAAACATGTTGGTCTCAATGTTGCATCCGACTCATTTATGTCGCTTGCCTACACTGATGTTAGGGGTGGGCTTGTTGTGCTTACCGCAGATGACCCTTCAATGTTTTCATCGCAAAACGAACAGGATAACAGGCTCTATGCAAGGCTTGGGAATGCAATCCTTATTGAGCCTTCAACACCTCAAGAGATGAAAGATCTTATGCCATATGCCTTTATGGTCTCCGAAAAGGTGAGATTGCCTGTGCTTTTTAGAACAACCACTCGTGTTGCACATATGCGGGGCGTTGTCGAGTTGGGTGATATTTTTACAAATCTTCCTGAGGGCGATTTTAAAAAAGACCCATCAAAACTTGTCCCGGTTCCTGCAAATGCATACAGAGCAAAAGGAGAGATTATAGAAAAACTCAAAAAGGCAAAGTTTGTTGCAAATGAAAGTGCATATAACAGGCTGATTGAGGTTGATGGCGATATTGATACAGGGCTTTTAATTATTGTATCTGGTGTTTCATTCAACTATGTTATGGATGCATTATCCGAAAGAAATTTAAAGGCAACAGTCCTTAAACTTACTCTCGCATATCCGTTCCCTGAGGATCTTGTTTTGAATGCAATGAATAATAAAGAAAAAGTCCTTGTTGTTGAAGAAGTTGACCCGATAATGGAAAAAGAAATTTACTATATCCTTGGGCGTTTTGGACTTCGTAAAAAAGTCTTTGGGAAACTTGATAACACACTTCCCTCTGCCTATGAATACAATCAGGATATTGTTGAAAGCGCATTTGAGAAAATCCTGGGTGTTACTTTTGAAAAACCAAAGAAACTCAAAACAGACTTGCCTCTTGCAATGCGACCACCTGTATTCTGTCCTGGATGCCCTCACAGGGGTATGTATGATGCAGTAAAGAGAGCAGTAAATGAACTTGGAATCGATGCAATCTATCCTAACGATATTGGGTGCTATACGCTTGGAATAAATACGCCTTTTAATATGGCTGACTACCTTCTTTCGATGGGCTCAAGTGTTGGGACGGCTTCTGCGCTTTCAAAGTTTTCGGGTAAGAGGGTAATTGCCTTTATTGGCGACTCGACTTTCTTCCACGCAGGCATTCCTGCACTTGTAAATGCAGTCCACAACAAAGATAATTTCACCCTCATAATCCTTGATAACAGGACTACAGCTATGACTGGTGCGCAACCAAACCCTGGGCTCGATGAAGAGGGTAAAAGAAAAATTGATATTGAAAGCGTTGTAAAAGGAATTGGCGTTGATTATGTTAAAACCGTTGATCCATATAACCTTAAAATGTCTTCAGATGCAGTTAAAGAGGCGCTCAATACCGAAGGCGTAAGCGTTGTAATCTCAAAAAGAGGATGCGCTCTTATCGTCCCAAAAAAGAAGTTCACATTTGTTGTTGATGAAGATAAATGCACCGGCTGTATGAATTGCATTAATGAAATTGCATGTCCTGCTATGTATGTAACAGATCTCCATAAAGTACAGATTGACGAAGTGCTTTGCGATGGGTGTGCTGTGTGCGTACAAACCTGCCCCGAGAAAGCAATAAAAGTAAGGAAATAGAAAAGGGGGCTAAAAGCCCCCTTTTAATTTTATGGACACTGGATAATTCCTCTATACCAAAGGCAATCGGCACAGGATGGCATATTACCGAAACAATCCGAATTTGAATCGAGGCAAAAGTCACATACATCTTGAAGAGGACAGTCCGTGCATGATGGGAAAAGTGCATTTTCTACATTGTATCTAAAGCGTTTGTATTCATCGGAATTCCAGATTTCAAAAAGTGTCTTCTCTTTAAGTGATCCAAAAGAATATTTGTAGGCAATTTTCTCCCTTCCAAAGATGTATTCTGTGTATGTGTGAAGCAACCTGTAACAGGGATATACCCCAAGATCTACACCAATTACGGTTGAGTGATTTTCGATGAATTGACACTTTCTATCTGTTAGTAGTTTAAATTTTGGATAGATTACCTTAACCTTGTATTTTCCAATACGATTGTTTATGTCATCTATAAACTTCTTGTCGTCGAAATTTCCATCATAAAGGATTTCATTTGAGAGTTCCTTTGAGAATGGCATCAGGTTTGAAAGAAGTAGTGTCGTTACTCCAAGCTTATCTAATAGGGGAAAGATGTTATAAATTGAATTTATGTTGCTTTTCATAAGCACCGTTTCAACCCAGATTTCTGGAGTTAATGCACCTTTGGATTTTTTGGTTTCTTGAAGGTATAGTATGTTATCTTCAATTTTTCCAAAATCTGTTCCTCTTATATCCTCAAAGATTTTCTTTTCTGGTGCATCGATTGAAACTATGATTTTGTCAACGCCAAGATTTACAAGGTCTTCTGCATATTTGTGAAGAAGTGTTCCATTTGTTCCAAATTCAACTCTGTAGTTTTTCTTCTTTGCTAACTCTATGAAAGAAAGGATCTTTGGATGGACAAGAGGCTCACCAATTCCTCCAAAATAGACTGTTTTTAGATTTGGAAATGCTTCAAGATTCTTTAATACGAGGTTAAACTCATCTTCGCTCATCTCTCTCAATTTATCCTTCCAGAATCTTCTAAAGCACATTTTGCAGTTGAGATTGCAGAAGGTTGTAATTTCGATATAGACTTTCTCAAGATTAGCCTTATCCTCAAGTGCAACTGTGTAATCCTTAAACTTTAGGTATAGTGTTCCCATTTTTCCTCCATATAGTTAAATAGGGAGGAGGCAACCCTCCTCCCTTCCTGTGGTAATATTTTAACTATTTAAGCCCAAGTTCTTTTAGTTTTTCTTCGGTTGGATAACCTTTTTCGTCCCAGCCTCTTACCCTATAGTAATCTGGAAGTGTCTCTTGGAGTTTTACAACCTGTCCTTTTGCTGCACCTTCAGGGAGTGGCTCTTTTAAGAATCTTTCTGGAAGTTTGTCTTCTTCAGGTCCAACCCCAAGGTCAATATTCCAGAGTCTTTCAAGGTTCCAGATCCTTTCTCCTGCCTTTATTGTCTCTTCTGGAGTTAAATCAAAACCTGTTGCGGCAGCAAGGAGGGCTGTATAATCTTCAAGCCCTAACGCAAAGGAAGTAAACAAGCACAAACCTTCAGAGTCGATTACTGCGGTGAGGTCCTGGAATGTCTTTACCCACTCTGCCTTCCCTTTTGTTTCGAATGGGTCTAACTTTTGTGGAAGTCCAAGGATTTCAGGTGAAATCATATATCCTCTTACATGGCAACCACCGCGGTTTGCAGTTGCATACTGCAGAGCGTGACCCTGTGCGCCTCTCGGGTCGTATGCTGGAAGTTCTTGTTTTCTTACACTCATTGAGTATTCAGGGTGCCCGTGCAACTTTGCAAATTCATAAGAGCCAAGTGCAAGTTTGTCGCCAATGTGTTCCCTCTTTGCAATGAGTTCTGTATATTTGACAACTGCTTCTGCATTTCCAAATTTTGGTTCAGGAAGCCCTTGAACTTCCTCTTTTGATACATACCCTTTTTCATATAATTCCATTAATGCAGCAATTGTTGCTCCTGTTGAGATCGTGTCCAATCCAAGTTTGTTACAGAGGTGGTTTGCTGTGATAACAGCCTTGAGGTCGGAAACGCCGCAGTCTGCACTGAATGCCCAGCTTGTTTCGTATTCGGGACCTTCCACTTCCTCTTCAATTTCAGGGATTTTTACAACTCTTCCGCATCCAACTGGACATGCAAAGCAAGCCTTATTCCTTATCAAATATGTCTCTTTTAATTTTTCGCCTGAAACTTCATCAACATATTCAAATGTGCCTTTCTGGAAGTTGTTTGTTGGATATAGACCATGTTCGTCTATAATGTGGTTCAAAACCATTGTGCCGTATGTTGGCAGCCCCTGGGATGTGACACCGTTTGTCTTTATCTTATCCATTGCAACCTTCAGTGCTTCCCTGAAGGCTTCGTTATTTGCAATATTAACCTTTTGGGTTCCTTTTGCAACAACTGCCTTTAACTTCTTTGAACCCATTACTGCACCAACACCAGTCCTTCCTGCTGCTCTTGCCTTGTCATTTATTACGCACGCCTGGAGAGTTAGATTTTCACCTGCAGGTCCAATGCATGCAACCTTTGCAGTTTTGTCTCCAACTTCTTCAAGGAGTGTATCAGTTGTTTCGTATGTATCTTTGCCCCAGAGGTGTGATGCATCCCTTATCTCAACATTCCCATCGTTAATCCACAGATACACTGGCTTGTCTGATTTACCCTCCACAATAAGCATATCAAAGCCAGCCTTCTTCAGTTCTGGACCAAAGAAACCACCAGAGTTTGAAGCAGCAATTACATTGTTTAGTGGAGATTTTGTTACAACATCATACCTTCCACCAGTTGGCGCTGTTGTAAGGGTAAGTGGACCTGTTGCAAAAATAAGTTTGTTTTCTTCTCCGAGTGGATCCGCATTTCTCGGCACTTCATCAAAAATAATTTTTGCAGCATACCCTCTTGCACCGATGAATTTACGTGCAAGCTCCTCATTGATAGGTTCAACCTTAACTTCCTTCGTTGAGAGATTTACTCTCAAGATTTTTCCCATGTAGCCACCTAACATACTGCACCTCCCTTTTTAAATTTTTAACTTCCCTTAAAATAAAAATAAGCCCAGTTGCCTGGGCTTCTTTGCAATAAGGCAGGCTCAAAGATTGCTCTTCGAACCCTATCGCCTTGTAGATCCACGTGGGACCCACAAGGTCGAAGCCTTTATTAAGATATTTTAATATGATAATTTTGTTTGTCAAGAGGGTGAATTGAAGAGATTAAATTTTTTTGCATCGTTTCTCGGTAATAAAATTAATAAGTCCTTCAGTTAATTCTCTTATCTTTTCGATTGATATGTAGATGGAGTATAAGACGCTTAGAATAAGTAGGCGTGTTGAGTTAACCTCGAAATAATTTCCTAACCCTGGCATAAGATAAAACAAACCTGGTATGAAAACAAATAGCGCATACAAAATACTATAAATTGTTAGGATTTTCGAAATATCTTTTTTGAAGTCTCCCTCCTTATCCAGAACCAGGGCATAAAAAACATAAGAAAACCAGCAATGATAAGAGAGAGTGCAAATACATATCCCTGTTTTGCAAGTAAGTTAACGATTGACTCAATGCTTCCACCTTTTACTCCAATTAAATTTAATACAACAAACATTATATGCGGTAAAAGTGCCAAAAGTGAATTTTTAAAAGTCCTCGGATACGAGAATAGGTGCATGCCAAAGAATAAGAAAACAATAACAAGGAACCATTGACTATATCGACCCGCAGGTGTTTCACTTAAGGAAAAGCCCAAAAGCATTATTGTGCCTTCAATAAGCATTAAAAAATAGTTGGAAATAGCAGTAGAAAAAGTGTAATCTTTGTCCTTTAAAAATTCAAGGTGCACGGGGATAAAAACCATTCCTCCTATAAAAGATGTTAAGAATAGGCTAATAAGTAAAAAAGTTATTTGGTCATTTTCACGGCGTGAAGTAACGCTATAATATAAAGCGATTGTAAGGCACACAATGAACACGAGAACGATAAATGCGATAAAAAACTTGTTGTATGTAGATTTTATTTTTTCCTGTTTAGACACCTCTCCTCCTTTTAAATTACATGAAATCTCTTTCAAGCATAGAGGGAAGTTTTCCTTTAAGTGCGTATATTGATATGCTGATAAAATATGTTAGGGATATAAAAAGAAGTATTAGCATTAAAATGTCGTTCGAACTTATAAGTTCATACCAGAAATATGTCCTTGTAAAAAAGACTGATTCTGTCTTTTGAAAGAGCCTTGCTATAACAGAAATGAATACATAGATTGTGAAAGCAACTGTTATGTAAGACAGGGCTCTTATAATCCATATAGAGGCAAGTGTAAATGTAGGGATTGCTATTGGAACAAAGAGGTTAATTTCAAAAGGATAAGGAAGCATAAACAGGGGAATTGCCATTATTATCGTAAAAAGAGATATAGCAATATATTTTGGAAGTGGATTTTGTTTTGAAGTCTTTGCTAAATCCATTTTTCTAAGGTGTTCAAGTATAAACTCTTTAACAACTTGATAGTTATCGCTATTACAGTAAACAGGGATAAGCGTTCTCCACTCATTTCTCAACAGGATTATTCTATCATCGTCATTAGGCTCTATGCTAACCACATTTCTAAAGTCGATAAAAGACTTTTCAAGTGACTTTGCAATCAACCCCGAGCCCGCAGTTGTAGGATTCCTTGATAGTAGTCCCAGAACGATTGCTATCCTGTTTATATTTTTGCCTCTTCCGTCGATCATCTCATAAAGGACGCCCTTTTCATTCAGAGTGTACCTTAAGTCCATCCTGTTTTTGAAAATAACTATTGTTATTATTAAAACAAGGACAAACAACGCAAGGCACACAACAAATAATATGAGAACAACTATAGGTATTGCCTTTATGTCCCCCTGTGTTAAGAAAATTATTGACATAAGGGTGGATGTAATGAGAAATGTTAAAACGAAAAGCAAGACAATCTGCCTCATTAATACCTGTTTTTAAGTATCGGAACGCCTATCTCCCAGCCTATTTCTTTATCATCCATAAAACCCTCCTTAAAGAAATTATAGGCAAAAATACAAATCTTTCAAAAAATTATTAGCCTTTTGCTTAAAATCGATTGGTCAATCAGCAAAAATTTAATTTGCTCTTAAGGGCTAAGAATTCTCATCCCTATTCAACGGTTAACCTTCAATAAAAAACTAAAATTTTAGGGATAAAATTCTTTACCTTCCATTGTTGCTTTAAATTCTTTTTCTACATCATAAGGTTTACACGGGTTGTATGGATTTTTATCATACTCTCTCACTTTACAGGTCGCTGTACCATAAATTTTATAATAAATAGAACCTTCCTCCTTTACTAATTTTCCTACAAAATCTCCTGATATTATTGTATCATGCATATCAGAGTCCAAATCCTTCCATACAAAATGAAAATATACATTTTCATTATCATAAGTTCCTGAGACATCTTGATATGCACCTTCATTAGGTAGTTTATAAGCTTTTATTTCACCTTTTTCTAAAATAATATTTAAGTCAAAGCTTCTTTGAGGGTAATATCCCCATTGGCAAGAGTGTATATCCCAATATGAACGATAGCCAAAAATGTTAAAATAACGTACACCTGCAACTGCATTAAATATAATGTCCTTATTCGACTCATACTGATACTTTTCCCCGGTATAAACAACAACAGGCCCTCCTTGAATACCATCGGGTAGTTTTAATTTTATCTCTTTATCACTCCAACTTATAACATCTTTATTAATATCAAGCACTTTACTACCGATCATTACCTTGCTTTTTGACGATTTTTTCTTTCCAAAAGCATATCCTTTTATTGTAATTGTATCCCCTGCCTTTCCAGTATTTGGTTCTACTGAAACAACTTTCGGAATAAGATATAGCGTTGCATCAATAACGAAACTATCTTTTACTGTATTTCCTTCGTAAAGTTCTACAAAGATTGTTGTCTTTTGTTTTCCTTGTGCATCTCCAAAGGAAACATTTCTTACATCTTCTAATGGAATATCAATTTCATAAGTGCTTCTTGCTTCTGAATTATAGGATGCCCTTTTAACAGAAATAGTTTTTTCGTTGTAGAAGAGTTTATTTGTAATATCTGCGTTAATCTGAGTTTTTACAATTAAGTTTTTATCTTCAAAACTTGTATTCCATATTGGTAATTTCATTTTTAAACCAATCGCATCTGATGGAATAACATCAATAGATTCACCTTTATTCTCCCACCTATAGCCAAAAGAGATAGAAGGTTTTAGTCTTAATGTTGCAACTGGAACTTTTTGTCTGTCTTTATCGGTAATTTTTGGGTTGATGTTATAAAATAGAATTTCACCATATGGATTTCCCCCACTTTCATCTCCTCCTGCACATTCAATTGTTTGCAAAGTTTTAGGTGTTGTTAGTGGTTCAGAAACCCACATTATTTGGTTTGCTCTGGTAAAAGACATCCTTTCTTTTAACCAATTTTCGGATCTAATTGTATACATTGTCCCATTAGTTTCATTTGGAGGATTTATATTTTGTGGATCATGGATTATTAATTCTCTACCATAATTTCTAAAACCAATTATCAATACAACATGCCCATAATATTTAAATAATATTGGATGCTTATCTGCTTCAATCTGTCTAAGAATTTCCCATTGTATATGCTGGAAAGAGGTAAAGCCTCTCTAAGTAACATTTTTCCCGTTAGTATGCACATGAATATAACCTGGCAAAAGTTCTGTAAAATTTAGTAATCCAGCTCCAAAATCACTGTCATCTACTTTCATATAACTTAAAATACTACTGAATGGCTCTCCGCCTTTAGGTCCACTATAACCCCTAATAAGCATCGTTGTGCTTGTTGCCCAGCAACCGTTTCCAATCTGTCCATAATATGGCATTTGTATCAAATATTCTGAATTTTTTGGTACATATGATTCTGTCTTTTCGAAAAGGATTCTAAATCTGTCAATTATGCCTTGTGGTTTTGTAGGAGATGTAAATGATAAGAGACTGCTTCCACAATCTGAAGGAGATGTTGACTGCGTAGTTGGTAGTGAGGTTGGGCTGAGTTTTACTGAGATTTTTCCTGCTGAACTTTCATAATTGCTTGAAACCTTAAAAACATTATCATTTTGAGGATTGTATCCAAAAACAGAAATCACATCATTTGAAAGTCCCTTTTCTACAGTAAAAGTAAGGGTTATCTCTCCTTTTAAATTTTGTAGACCTTTGAGTTCAAATCCTTTGCTGTTTGTGCCTAAAAGCGTGGGGTTATTTACAGATAATAAGGTTACTTTTGTGTTTTCACTGAGTGCATTTTGAGGGATCGTAAGTTTTGTCACATCTGATAGCATTATCTCACCACCAGATGGACCAATTACCTTTTCTTCCTGTGCTACTAACTTTCCTCCAATGTCATATTTGTCACCTTGTGTAGTTCCTCCTCCAACTTTATTGTAGGTAATCGTTATTGTTTTTGTATCTCCATCCCATTGAACACTACAACCAAGATTTTCTGTTACAAATCTCAAAGGAATCATTGTCCTTGAGTTAATGATCTGAGGTTCCACATCAAGTTCTTTTGTTGCTCCATTTACCAAAGCACTCTTCTTATCAATCCACAATTCAATCTTTGTATTCTTTAGAGTTATTGTTACCTTTCTTTCTGTCCCATCCCAACTAATACTTCCTCCCATCTCCTCAATTATTGCTCTTATTGGAACTAATGTCCTCCCCTTAACTATAACAGGCACTGTTCCTCTTCCCGGGTCTATCTCCTTCTTAACACCGTTTACCGTCATATATGGGTCGTTTATGCGTAAGACAATTGTGAGGTTAGATGTCCCTGTGCCTGACTCTTCATAAGTTACCGTTTTTGTTATTGTGGTTACATCTCCTAACTTATTCTTAACCTCAATCTTTATAGTATTTGTTCCCTTATTCAGACTTACATTTGCGCTAAAATTACCGTTTGCATCAACATTCACTTTGTTTCCATTAACATACACTTCGCAACCTATATCAACTTTTCCTGTAAAAGTGAAAGAACTTGTATTCACCTTTTTATTGTCTTCTATATTTACGTTTACCGACGGAGCCTTTGGAGTGACTACAACCTCATTTGATGGAGGTGATTGAGTCTTATCCTTGTATACAACCTTGCATATGTAGTAATATGTTACACCATTTTCTACATTCTCATCTGTGTAACTTGTGCTTGTAATGGGGAAATCGTGTGCAGGGGATGCATATTCCCCGGATGTTTTTGCCCTGTAGATGTAGTATCCGGCAAGATTGGTTGTATCCTCTGGTGGGTCCCACTGAAGTAAAACCTTTTTATCACCAGGATATGCTCTTAATCCTCTCGGTGGCTTATTCGGATTTTGGGATGGAACTGTAATTCGAACATCGTCTATAATGTGCCAGTTATTAAAACTTCCTGTTCCTCCTCCAAAGCCTAAGCCCCCATAACTTCTATCTATTGTTCCACTCCAATTAAGAACTAATGCACTATCAACATATACTTCAATAGAAGATTCTTTTACTATAATCTTAGCGTTGTGCCATTGATTATCTTCCGTTCTTGAATCATCTTTAAGTATAAGGTGATTGCTAACATTATCTTTAATAATTGCTATGTGGTTTTCTGATGGCTCATTGAATTCAGAGTTTTTAAAGTTATCAAATTCTACTCCATATCCAGGACCAATAAATCCAAGAGATCCACCAATTGAAGGATCATAGTCTTTTTTCTTGTAAAACATAAACACCATTCCATCAGCCCCGCTTCCACCCCCGCATTTGAATTTGAATTCTATATTAAATGGAGAGTAAATATCCTGTTTAAACCATACAACCCCGGCTTGATTATCCTTATTTTCTGTAAGAACTATGTAATTATTTTGAGAATCTCTATATGCGCTTCCTTTATAACTCCACATTCCAGTATCAGTGCTAAAATTATCTTCAAAACTATCGGTAAATACAGGGGCAGGCATTGATGTGTGTACTTCTCCAATGGACATGGTTGATTGAGTCATTGGATTATCCTTTGAACCTGTATGGATAGTTCCATCAGAAGCAATAGCAGGATACGATGAATTTGTGGATGTATCATAAGGAGATTGTCTTGTATGCTGCGCATTATACCCAAACATAGGCCATACATCCTGGGAAGCAGATTTAACTAAATTCTCCCCTGGCACTCCCTCCAAAAAGGAAAAGAGTGTAAAAATGATCAACAAAATTGCAGTTAATTTCTTCATGTTAGCCCCCTCTTCTTTTTGCAGTTTTAGTTTAAGGTTTCTTTTGACGGTTCAAAGAATTTTCTTTAACCCCTTCCCTTGTAAATCCCCCTAAAGAACTTATAAGGTCGAAGCCTTTATTAAGATATTTTAATATGATAATTTTGTTTGTCAAGAGGGTTTAAAGGCATTTTTAATGTTCATTTTGTAAGAGAGCAGCAAGTTTTATGTAAAAAAATTGGCTATTTTCGAAAAGACCTATAAATTTTCCTTGAAATTTTGCTATTTTTGTTATAAGTGCTAAAATGGATTTTGGCAACTTACGATTTTATAAGGAGGCAATTATGAAATGGGTTACAAGAGCACATGTGCATGTTGATAGGGTTGCATGTCCCTGGCTTATAAAAAGGTTTATTGATTCAGAGGCTGAGTTCTTATTTGTTGCACCATCAATGGTAAAGAAAATAGCAGAAGAAACAGGAGCAATTCCGTTTGACGCAGAAGGTGTGGAGCTGGGACACAAAGAGGGACACTGTAGTTTTGTTACAATCCTGGAAAAGTATGGTTTGAAAGACCCCGTTCTTAAAAGAATGGCAGATATTGTTAATGCGGCAGACACTGGAAATCTCGATACGAATCCCTATGCGCCTGGGCTTGAAGCGATTGCCTCTGGCTTTTCGTTAATGTTTCCTGATGACTACGAAAATCTTGAAAGGCAATTTCTGGTTTATGATGCACTGTATGCGTTTTTAAAATTGAAATTAGCAAAGGAAAATAGCAAATAAATATGAACTCAACAAAAGAGCCTCTTTTAAAAAGAATAGTTGATTTTCTTGGCTTGAATAAAACAATGATCACCATGCTCATAATGGTAATATTCCTTGGGCTTGGTGAGAAAATGGCAGAGCGGTTTCTGCCGCTTTACATTGTTGCGGTAGGTGGTTCTTCTGCATTTGTTGCATTTTTAAACGGAATGGACAACCTGCTGGGTGCACTATATGCATTCCCTGGAGGGTATCTAAGCGACAGGATTGGCTACAAGAAGTCATTAATAGTTTTTATTGTAATGGCAATGATTGGATACCTTATTGTCATAATCTTCCCGGGATGGAAGGCAGTGCTTATTGGCGCAGTTTTCTTTATTTCCTGGAGTGCAATTTCGCTTCCTGCTATTATGAGCCTTGTTTCTAAATCCGTGAAGAAAGAAAAGCAAACGATGGGGGTTTCTCTCCATTCCCTTGTAAGAAGGATACCTATGGGGCTCGGTCCAATACTTGGTGGAGCTCTCATAGGAGTTTATGGGACTGTTATTGGTGTAAAGATTGCTTTTTTGTGTGCGCTTATCCTTGCACTTGTATCTATCTTCTTTATTAGAAAATATATGGCAGAAGACCCTTCAATTAAAGGGAAAGGGATGGGCCTAAAAGAGACTTTTTCAGGGATTAACCCAGACCTCAGGGTATTGCTTATATCTGATATTCTCATCCGGTTTGCGGAGCAAATACCATATGCATTTGTTGTAATCTGGGTTGTTAATAACCTTCATTTTAGTGCACTTCAATTTGGTTTACTTACAGGAATTGAGATGACAACCGCAATGGTTGTGTATATACCGATTGCGTACCTTGCAGATAAATTTGGCAAGAAGCCTTTTGTTGTAATAACATTTATCTTTTTTACAATCTTCCCTCTTATTATCTACTACTCAAGAACTTTCGAAATGCTTGTTGTTGCATTTATAATAAGAGGATTGAAAGAATTCGGTGAACCCACAAGAAAATCTCTCATACTCGACCTTGCACCAAATGATACAAAGGCATCGACATTTGGCACATACTATCTTATTCGTGATGTAATTGTGTCTGTTGCGGCATTTTCAGCAGGGTTTTTGTGGAACATTAGCCCGAAGGTAAACTTTATGACGGCGTTTGGTTTTGGCATTTTGGGGACATTGATATTCCTTTTCTTTGGGAAAGAGAAGCGCCTTACCTAATTTCTTTTCTCATTCGATAAAAATTGAATTGTGTATTGAGTGTAAGCGTCTTTTCGTTTATGATTTTGTAGCCTAAAGTCTTGTATAGATTTATGGCAGCCTCGTTTTCCTTTTCAACATCAAGTGAAATGTATTTAAGATTTCTTCTTTTTGCGGTCTGTTCTGCATGAAGCATAAGTTTTGTGCCAAAGCCTGAGCCTCTAAATTCAGGGTATATTGCAACATTTGATACATAATATTCATTTGGAAAAACTTTTCCTGTCACTCTATACGCCTTCAGTAGGTTTTTTATAATTGCAAATTTGTTTCCCTTTGCCGTATGCATTATGTTAAAAAATGTGCTCAGTGATTGAGAGGATGCCTCTTTGTAATCGTATCCAACAAGCAGTCCTGCAATTTTTCCTTGAACTTCAATAAATATAGTGTGTTTGTAACTGTAGAGGTTTTTCTCGTTTTTGTAAAGTGAAAACAAAATATCCTTGGTTTTTCCGAGGAATATCGAATCCAGAACATCGCCTGATGCAAAGTAAACGAGATTGTAAAAATCATTGAATTCCGACTTAAGTGCATTCCTTATAAATACCTTATACATTGCTTCCTCCAATAACATTATATTGAAAATTCCAAATTTGATTAAAGAACATCTTCGAATGCTATCATTGAAAAAGGGAGGTTTGCCCTCCCCAAAACTTTACTTAAAATTCTTTGTGAAACTAAAGTTATAACTTAAACAGCCCGCTTAATGCTTGTTTTACTTTTTCGAAGTTTTTGTTAAACTGAAACACTCTTTTCTCACCGTTTGTTGTTATTACAAGTTCGTGCGGTGATTCAAGAGTATCAATGTCGGAGCCTGTTCCTACTTTTACATTTGCCTTTATTTCTATTACCGCTTGCTTTACTTCTCCTCTTCCCCTCTTAAGGCTTATATTTGTTACATCTTTTGGATAAATCGAAAAGTTTTCCGGGTGCTCCTGAAGTATTTCCTCAGGTGTCATTGAGTAGTACTTGTTCCAGTAGGTAAAACTTGCAGACATTTGAGAGAAGAATTGCTTTAGTTTCCCCCCGCCCTCTTCTTTTGTTTCTTCCTTTCTTCTTTGTGCTTCTTTGTTAAAAAGTTCTTGTGTCCACTTTGAGAAGACGAGCCTTTCATTTGTAATTACCATGCCCCAGCTTTCTGACTTAAAAAGGCTTTTCCTCCAAGTTACCGGCACTACCTCGATGATTGTTTCTCCCATTACTACACCTCCTTTTAGTGTTTAATCAATTTATTATAAACATTTCCAAAACAATTTAAAACAGGTAAAACACATCTTATTATTGCAAAATATTCTTAAGGCTATTCTTAAGGCGATGTTCAACAGACTTTTTTCTCTTACGAATGAAAATATTATTCTTTCATATTCTCTTCACAATCCTATCCTATACTCAGATAGTAGTAAAAATTAAAAATTTACTTTAGGAGGTAAAAAATGAAAAAATTTACATGGCTTTTAGTAGGAATTTTAGGAATAGCAGTTTTATTTGGTAGCATTTCTTTGGTTAGTGCAGGGACAGGTAATGCCACTGCAACGAGAAACGGAGCAGGCAGAGCACAAGGTGTAGCAATTGGGACCAGGTTTGAAAACTTTGAAACTGACATTGCAAACTATCTTGGAATTTCAGTTGAAACACTCCAGGCAGAAAGAGTTGGAGGCAAGTCTCTTGCAACAATTGCAGTAGAACATGGAAAAACTGAAGATGCTTTAATACATTTCATTGTGTCAAAGAAAACCTCTTACTTACAAGACCTTTTGTCACAGGGTAAGATTACTCAAACGCAGTACGATAATGCTGTAAAAACACTTACCGAAAGAACAAAGACAATGGTAGAAAGAACAGAGACTGGAAAGCCAAATTTTGCAGGTTCTAACGGAAACGCCCAGGGCAATATGCAAAGAGGTATGGGCTATGGAAGAAGAGGGGCAGGAAATGGCACCTGCATCAACACTACAACAAATCCGTAAAATTTAGACAATCGATATGAGAGGCAGGGTTAAGCCCTGCCTCTTTTGTTTTTATGAAACTTCAACAATGTATGGGTATATCGGAAACAAAATTTGAGATGTTTTTAAATAAATCCTGTACAAGCCTGGTTTTGCCTCTTCGTCTATATCTACAGGACCAAGGATAATTTTAGGGTGTTCATCGGGAAACGCAGAATTTTCATTCTTTATAAGTGCAAAGTGCCTTATCTTTATTGTTGTAACATCATCTCCTGAGTAAAATACCGTTTCGTAATTGTAAGGATATCCTTCTGTTGTTGGTTCAGGATAGAGGAGGAAACTTACTTCCCCAATATTCCCCAATGCCTTTGCAGGATTTAAATCAAAAACAAGTTCACCACTTTCTCCCCTCTTAACTTTTTTAGGTATAGCAGATTTTATGTTTTTAAATAGGTCAGGGTTTGTCTCGATGTAGTTTGCAATAAGCGAATCAGTTTCAAATGATTTGGAGAGTTTATAACCATCGCTTCTCTTTGTTAGGTAGAAAACCATAAATGTGTCTTTTTCTTGAGGAGGGAAAAGAGCCTCTTTTCCTTTTTGGGTTGGCTTAAGGTTTAGTTGCGTTACAATCTCCACTTCATCAGGGCTATTCCCGAGATTTACAGGGTAGCTTATGTGTTCAATAGTTATCTCTACATATTTATCATTAATTTTTGAGTTTGTGAGTTTTTCTAAAAGTCCAATCCCCGGCCATACAATAGCAAGTTTTGAATCGGCAAGCGCAAAACTCTTCGAGTAGTTACCATCGTTTATGTAATTAAGATAAGCATTTACAACGCTTTTAGGGTCGAAATTATTAAGCGTCACCTGATTAGAAGTCTTAGCGCAGGAGGTAAATAATAATACTATCACCAATAATGTTAATAACATCTTTTTCATATTATCACCCCCTATTATTTTATTCCCAAAAAATATTTACAAAAAATTTCTGCAAGAGATTGTTTTGATGTATAATATTTGGCTGAGGTAAAATATGGAAGAACGCACAAGAATTAGTTTAAAGTCAGTCCGTATTGCAATGGCTGTGAATACATTCCTTGCTATCTTGAAGGTGGTGCTTGGCATCGTTGCAAATTCTATTGCTCTTATTGGCGATGGACTTGACACAACCGTAGATGTCGTTAAAAACATAATCGTATATAAAGGGACTGAAATTGCAGCAAGACCTCCTGATAGTGAACATCCCTATGGGCACGGCAGAGCTGAGACAATCTCCTCAAGCATTATTGGGGTTTCTGTTGTTCTTGCAGGAGCCTTTGTTATGTACGAAGCAATCGCAAGATTTGGCAAAACCGAAGCCCAGGACTTACTAATGATGATTGGTGCTTCCGTAAGTATTTTAGGGAAGATATTTCTTTCGGTATATATGTCTATTGTTGGAAAAAGGACCTCAAACCAGGCGCTTATTGCAAATGCCAAGGATTATTTTGGGGATATCCTCTCATCGGTTTCGGTTCTTCTTGGAGGAATTCTCATAAGAGTAACCCACAAAAGTTACTTTGATAGCATTGCATCACTTATTGTTGCCTTGATTATTATCTATATGGGATACGATATTTTGAAGCCTGCAGTATCGGAAATAATGGAAGAAACCGATGAAAATGTTGCAAAAGAAGTTGAGAAAATAATAAATGAGTTTGATAATATTTGTAATCCCCATCAAATTCGCGTTAGGAAACTTGGTTCTTATTATGTTGTTGACTTACACCTTGAATTCCCAAAGAATATGACTGTAGAAGAGGCTCATTCTATTGCAACCAAAATTGAGAAGCGCGTAAAAGAGAGCGTCGAGAACTTAACAGAAGTTATTATCCACATTGAACCCTGCGGAGAAGGATAGTTAGTTAAGTTTATATAGGAGGTGATTTTATGAGCATTAAGAATTACCTCGAATTGAAAGATCCCGAATATGTTTCTGAGAAAATAGCAAACTTTGTCCAAGAATATGTTGAGAAGCGTAATGCAAAGGGCGTAATTTTTGGATTAAGCGGGGGCGTTGATTTTGCACTTGTTGCATTTTTGTTGAGGAAGGCGCTTCCTAAGGAGAAAATCCTTGCGCTTTTTATGGGTGAAAGGACACGCATCCCAAAAGTTTGAAACATGCACGCCTAGTTGCAAACATACTTCAAATCGAACTTAGAGAGGTAAATATCACAGGAATCTTAAGAAGGATTGGCGTTTACGCTCTTGAACCTCCACCTCTCATTTTCCCAAGGAGTTTTCAGGAGCGTTATGCAAGAAATAAGTATTTAAGAAACCAGGATGAGAAAGAGACTGCGTTTTTAAAGTCCCTTAAGGGTGGAAGTGGCAACATCGAGATAATGAAGGGAAATGCATTTTTGCATACAAAACACAGGGTAAGGGCAGTCCTTTTATACTTCTATGGCGAACAGATGAACTATATTGTTGCTGGATGCTGTAATAAAACTGAAAAACTTACAGGCTATTTTGTCAAGTATGGTGATTCTGCATCTGATATTGATCCCATTGCAGATTTGTACAAGACGCAGGTTAGGGAACTTGCAGGGTACTTAGGTGTGCCAAAGGAGATTATTGACAAGCCTCCATCACCTGACCTTGCACCAGGCATAACTGACGAATTTGCACTTCAGATGCCTTATGATAAGTTTGATGTAATACTATATAGTCACTAATTCAATTCATTTTGTTCGCACCTATGCACATTTTTTCATACTATCTTGACAGAATGCTCAATTTGGTGTATAGTGTAATATGAAAGCGAATAAATGTTTGAGTTTAATTGATAGGAAAGAGGATGCCAATGAGAAAGAAGAATCCTAACATCAAATCCATCCTTTATACCTCCAAATACTTCAACGCAGGTAAAGGCAATGAAGTCAAGCAACTTTTGAGAACTATAAGTAACTACAAGAATGTACTTTCTCAGTATGTCTACAGCAACAGAAGTCTTTTGCTCACATCTAATGGCATAAAAACATTAAAAGCAAACTATAACATCGTTAAGGATAACACAATTCTTGCCTGGAACATACAGAAAGAGCATCACTTAATTGTAGATAAGTATGCAGATGCATTGAGAAAACACATGAAGAATTTCAAGGTAAGAATACAGGATAAGATAGTTATTGCAAGATACTCAAGGGACGGTAAGAGACATAAGAAAGGTGATACAAAATACTTTGAGATAAAGTTCAAATCTACAAAACTAACGAAGCTA
>Ga0081479_110031_pt1 | contig 59663 bp, 55 predicted proteins | sample MamHotmetagenome_FD_70984 | JGI IMG/M metagenome (GOLD analysis project Ga0081479, IMG submission 70984) | Hot spring cone microbial streamer communities from Mammoth Hot Spring (Liberty Cap Streamers), Yellowstone National Park, USA - T=72 v2... | ecosystem: Environmental > Aquatic > Thermal...
CAGGTGTCAAGTATTTGACTGCCATCCGTACCACCACATACAAGAATACTTCCATCGGTAAGCACAGTTGCTGTATGGTTTGCCCTTTTTTGTTTCATTTTTGGAAGTTCTTTCAACTCAGGAATATAGTTAGTATATAGAATTGTTGAATTATTAGGTGAGAGTTTAAGATTATTATCTCGCTTACAATCAGTGTCTGGATTATTTTCACAGTTTTGACCACCTATAATCATTAAATTATTGCTTTTTGAAATTATTGATGAGTGGTCCAGAAGTGGTATTGGATATGGGGGTATATCGGGGGTTTTTATTATATCTTCAAAGTTAAATTCATTTGTTTTAGGTTTATAGATTGCAATATCTGAAAATATTACATCTCTTATTACTGCTGTTGCTTTGCCAACAGTAAAAGAGAGTTCTCCTATATCTGCCCCGCTTACTGTAAATGAGAGATGAAATGAAAAATCATCTACACTTCCACTTAGACTTTGTGGAGAATTAATTGGAGTTGAAGTTGAGTTTGTAATGGTTCCAGCTAATGAACTGAACTGTAAATTGTTTAATGTAACAACTCCTTTCCCATCTGGAGAAGAATAAATGGATCCTGTATTTGTAGATGCAATTCCTCCAGAAAGTTTTACAGTGCAGGTGGTATTGCTTATAGTTCCACCTGTTATTGTTATTGTTGCTGAGGTTATGCTGTAACCAATATAAATTTTTGGTAGGTTAAATATAAAGGTTATAGTAGCTGTTGAAGTATTTAGTATATTACTAGTTTGACCTGAATCTAATCCTAAACCTCCATTATCATCAAAGTATATCTCGAAGTTTCCACCAGCACCTAAGGCCGTGGCGGATATCGGTTTAAAAATAGCATATGAACCCAAACTTTCACCGGGATTGTCTAATGTAAGTTCTTCACCCATTATCTTTCCTCTATCTTCTTCAGTTGCTGTTAGATCTATCATTGTCCCATCAAGTGGAGCGGTTGTCTTTTTTAGATATATCTCAAGATTATCAGTAGCTATTGAAGGTGTTTCTGGATCTTCTGGTGGTGAAATAAATAAATCTCCATTTACTATTCTTCCACTTACAGGTCTTGAGAGAGTAAGGTCCGGTTCAAATGAAATATTACCTGTTGAGATAGATACTCTTCTTGGACCAGTTGGATCTGGAATACTGGTTGGAGGGTTAAATCGAATATTTGAGCTATCTTTAAGTGTTATTGAAAGGTCATGGTAGCTTGGAGCGATATTTCCCCTTCCACCTATAAGATATATTTTTCCTGAAGGGTAAAGAAGTGTTGTCTGGTTTGAAATTCTGTATGGCATTCTTATAAAATTATTGTTATCTATCTGAACTATTGCTCCATTTTCATCAAGTAAAACTATATCATCAAGATATCCTTGTGTCCCTTGATTTTGTGCTTCTTGGGTTGCTATATCATCTTCAGAAAAAGGATCTGGCCGCATGTTATATTCGTTGTAACCTCCGGATATTATAGTATTTCCATTTGGAAGTGTTGTCGCACTGTGATATGCTCTTGCAAATATTGGTATTGAAGGACCTGGTGAAATAACATTGGAGGTTGCATAATATATATCTGTTGTCATAGTATATGAACTTCCGTTAAATCCACCAACAAAAAGAACATTTCCACTTGGAAGTATATTTGCAGTATGGTTTCTTCTATGCGATGATAAACTCGGACCTGAGATTACCTGGTTTGATGATGATATAAAAATCTCACATGTATTTGTTACATTATTACCTGCAACATCAATATTTCCACCGCATATTAAGACATTTCCTGCATTAATTCCTTTTGTTAAAAGGGTTGATGTATGGTTTGCTCTTGCAACAGACATATTATTTGATGGATGAGTTGTATTAATATATGCACCGCTATTATAATCAAAGTTTAGAATATCAATTGTATTTGTTGGGCTTCCTGAATTATTTGCACCACCTATAACAAGAACCCTTCCATCTGGAAGGACATTCATTGTATGGCTTGTTCTATAAACCGAAAGGATATTTCCAAGATCAACCCATTCACTATCTGTTGTTGAGGATGCATAATGTATCTGACATCCTTGTCCAAGATCTACTCCTCCACATTTTAAATAATTACCATTTGGAAGAACTACTACTTGTGTATGATGTTGGGAAAATAAAAAAACATCACTAACTAAACTAATCCAAAACGATAAAAAAACAATTTTTATTTTTTGCATTCTAAAATAAATTATACAAAAAACCGTTTACAAAAATATTAATTAATTTTAAAATCATCTAACTTCAAGTATCGAGTAATTCCCATCTTTTGATTTTTTTGCTTTTGGATCAAGCACCCTTTTCCCATCTACAATGAAATAGTACTTGTATTCTCCTTGCTCTTTTAAAATAAGGTTTATAATCCACTCTCCACCTTCCTTTTTCATATTTCTTTCTTTCCATGCAAAAAAACTTCCAGATATTTTAACTCTTTTAGCGTGTTTATTTGAATATCTTATCGTTATTTTATAATTTTTATTTTCTTGTTTTTTTTCATCATTATTTTTTATGTTTTGTTTTTGTTCAATGGTTTCATTTTGCTCTTCTATTTTTGGAATATTTTCTTGAGATTTATTCATTGTAGAAGTAGCAGAAGAATTTTCTATTTTGATTTCTGTTGATTTTACTTGATCTTCCTTTTTAATTTCATTTTCTGATTTTATAATATATGTGTCTTTATATAAATAAACCGTAAATCTGTTATATATCATCTTTCCAGTTATAATTAAAATAATTGCAGATATTATGATTTTTGTTATAAGTTTTGTTTTAGTATTCATTTTCCTCTCCAAAAATTTTTGTTTTTAAAAAAGCGGGCGATGGGAATCGAACCCACGTCTAATGCTTGGGAAGCATTCGTTCTACCATTGAACTACGCCCGCATGAAAAGTGAGATGTAAGAAGTAGAAAAGTAAGAAAGTAAGAGGTGAGACGTAAAAAGTTAAAATCTATAAATTTTCTCTTACATCTCGGCATTAGAGAACACTATCATCATTATAAAAAATTATAGCAAATTTTATTTTTTTATTAGGTTTAAAAACTCATTTCTTATTTTTTCATCTTTTTCAAAACAGCCAAGCATTGAACTTGTTATTGCAACAGATGTATCATTTTTAACACCTCTTGATGTCATACAAAGATGTTGAGCTTCAATTATTACACCTACCCCTCTTGGTTTTAGTTTTTTATAAAGTGTATTTGCAATATCTACAGTAAGCCTTTCCTGAATCTGAAGTCGTTTTGCAAAAACTTCAACTATTCTTGGAATTTTTGAAAGTCCTATAATTAAGCCATTAGGAATATATGCTACATGAACTTTCCCAAAAAATGGAAGCATATGATGCTCACACATTGAATAAAATGTTATATCTTTTATTATAACCATTTCTTTATAATCTACTTTAAAAAATGCTCCATTTATTATTTCATCAATATTTTTTTCATAACCACTTAAAAGTTCTTCAAAAGATTTTGAAACCCTTTTTGGAGTTTTTAAAAGTCCTTCTCTCTTAGGATCTTCTCCTATTTTTTTAAGTATTTCTTCTATTTCAAAAGATATATCTTTCATAATTAAATTTTATAAAATTTAAATGGCAGTTTTACTTGCTTATTTCTAATTCTTTAATTTTTAATGATTTAATATAGTTTATTGCTTCATCTTTTGTTTTTATCTTTCCTTCAAGTTGAAGATTTATTAACTTTTTTAAAATATCCCCGATAAGTTTTGATGGTGGAATTTTCAATATTTCCATTACTGTATATCCATCTACTATTGGTTTTATATTTGCTTTTTTTTCATAATCAGTGTAGTGTTTTATTATCATGTTAACCACTTGAAGAAATCTAAGTGTTTTTCTAAATCCGCTTTTTGGAAGTTGTCTTTTTATTTGAAAAGGTTTTTCTTTTATTTTCTCTCTTATAGTTATAAGTTTTTTTTCACTTATGTGACTTGAGTAATCAGCCCACGAAAGAATTATAAGTCCAAGTGCATATTCTTTTAAATCATAGAATATTCTAAGTATTGCTTTGTTTGTAATATTATCATTGTGAGCAATATTTCCAATTCTAAGATGTGAAGAAATTATTGTTTTTATATATTTTATCTCATCATTTGAGAATCTATATTCTCTTAGGTATTTTTCGGAAATTTCTCCACCTTTTTCTTCATGTCCAAAGAATCTTAATCTGTTATCTATAATTCTTGCAGTATGTGGTTTTGCTATATCATGAAGAAGTCCACTCAGTTTTATAAGATATTTCTCTTTTTCTATTTTTTCTTCTATTTGTTTTGGAATATCAAGATATAGTTTTGGATTTTCAAAAAACATATCAAGCCTTCTTAGCACTTTTAATGTGTGAGAAATAACACCATTCTTCCCGTAATATACTTTTGCACATCCAATCTGTTTTCTTAGTTCTGGAAAGATTTCAAAAATAACTTCTGTTTCAATCATTTTTTCTATTGTTTCATAGACTTTGTCTGATTTAAATATCTTTATAAGTTCTTCTCTAATTCTTTCTTTGCTTACATTAACAAGGAGACTTTTGTTTTCTATGATTTCTTTTTTTAAATTTAAGTTTATTTTAAAACTATCTATTGCAAAAAAACGAAATGCTCTAAGAATTCTTAAAGGATCTTCTTTAATTGAATCTTTTGATATAGTTTTAAGATTTTTTTTGTTTATATCGTAAACACTATTAAAGTTATCAATTAATTTTTTCTTTTTTATTTTTAACTTAAAGAAATCTTTTTTTTCAATTATATTACAATCAGAGAGTTTTATTGCAAGAGCGTTTATTGTAAAGTCCCTTTTTTTAAGATCTTCAATTAAGTTTTCTGAATTTGTAAGATCTATTGTTTTTCCATTTATTGTAACTCTATAGATGTTTCTTTCTTTATCAAGAGGAAAAATTATAAAACTTGTTGATAATGATTTTATTATTTTTTTAAAGTTTTCTAAATCTTCAATAATTACTATATCGATGTCGGTTATTTTTTTGCCAAGAAAAAAATCTCTTATTGCTCCACCTACAAGATATGATTCAAATTTAGACAAAAATTCAAATATATACATACAATTTATTTTAACATTTTTAAATTTGAGTGATGTTTATTTCGAATTAGATAAAAACTTTTCTCCCTTTATTAAAGGGAGACCAAGAGGGATTTATTGTGGCCGCAAAGCGTTAGCTTTGCTTATCTAATGTAGTTGCAAAACTTGCTTTGCCGTTAATAGTTTTAGTACTTATAAAGTTTTATAGCATTGCTCTCAAATCCCCCTTTATTAAAGGGGAATACAATGGGGATTTTGGTTTGTTCTTATTTTATCTGCAAGAAAAATTTATAGAAAAACTTATGAGAGTAAAAAATATTAAAATGAATAAGAGTTTATGGAGGGATTAGAAACATTTTTTTGATCAACAAATATTACTTTTAGAGAGATCAAATTTTGAACTAACATCTTATTTTTAAAAATAGATTTACTTATTTATTGAATAAAGAATTTTTGAGAGAGATTTTATATTGCTTGAAGTTTTTGTTAATTCTAATGATTTTTTGCTTAATTCTTCATTTTCTTTGTTTAATTCAAGTAAATTTTTTCCTTTATTAATATTGGTTTTAGAATCTTTTGGAGAATATCTATAATTTTTTGTTTTACTAGCATTTTTTACCAGCATTTTTATTTTAAGGTCAATTTTATTTGAATAAAGGTTTATAAATCTAAAATATTTGGAGTTTTTCTTGTTTATTTTATCTTTTACAACAATATTAGTTAAGTTTTCTTTAACATCATTGATCATTTTTTCAACTTCACTAAGTTTTTGAGTATTTCTATTTATAATTAAATCGTCAAGTTCATTGTCTATTTTTACCATTGAAATAAGTATATTGTTGTATTTTTCAGATGTTTCCCCATATCCTTTAATTACAAGCATAATTGATATTACCGCAAAAACTATAAATTTTTTCATCTCTCCCTCCTAATAATATTTAAACACAAAAAATCTTGTTTTTAAAGTAACCTTTGTTTTATTTTTATATAGGACTTTTGGGTATTAGTTAAGTTTTGGGTCAAAAATATCTCTTAATGTTTCAGATATTATGTTTAAGGAAAATACAAAGAAAAATATAAATAATGATGGAATTACTACTGTGTGAGAATACTCAATACTTGAAAGACCAGAGATTATCCAGTTCCTTGATACTGATATTATCTGACCCCAATCAGAATATCCAGGAGGAGAACCTAATCCAAGAAAACTTAATGATGATGCTATTATTACTATATTTGATATATCAAGTGATGCAAGTATAATTACATTATAAATTGCATTTGGTATTATATGTTTTTTAAATATCCAGAGCGTTTTTGCCCCTATCATTTGAGAGTATTTTATAAAATCCATTGATTTTATTTTAAGGATCTCACCTCTAAATATTCTTGCATATCCTGGCCACCAAACAAATGATATTGCTATTACAACTTTTTCTATACCAGGACCAAGTATTGCTATAACAAATATTGCAAGTATTAAGGAAGGGATTGAGAGTATTATATCGGTAAATCTCATTATTATTTCATCAATTATTCCACCAAAGTATCCACTTACCCCCCCTAAGATAATTCCAATTAAAAGTGATATAATTATTACTTTTGCTGTAATTTTAAATATCATTCTTGTTCCCCAAACAAGGGCATAAAAAATATCATATTGGTTTTGAGTAGTTCCAAAAGGAGATTTTAGAGATGGTTTTTGAGGTATTGCTGAAAAACCAGTTTGCTTTACAATATATGGATCGTTTTCTCTATATGGTGGTGCAATGATTGGTGCGATAATTGCTATTATTAGATAAAAACTAAAAACAATTAAACCAAATCTTGTTTTTTTGTTTTGCCATAATTTTTTTATAATTTCTTTTATCTTATTCATATTTTATCCTTGGGTCAAAATATGCATAAAGAAGATCTATTATAAGGTTTCCTATAATAAATAAAGCTGATACAACAATTACAAATCCCATAACTCCAGAAATATCCAGTTGTCTTGCTGCTTTTACTCCGAAACTTCCAATTCCCGGCCAGTCAAATATTGCCTCTGTTATTACTACCCCACTTAAAAGTCTTATCATCTGTAATCCTCCCACTGTTATTTGAGGAATAAGTATATTTCTTCTTATGTGTTTTTTAAATATGTAATCTTCATCGAGTCCTTTTGCTCTAAGTGTTCTTACATAATCTTTTCCCATTTCTTCTATAGTAGAGTTTCTGGTAATCTTAATAAATATTGCTGATGTACCAAGAAATATAGAAAAAGATGGTAAAATTAAATGTTTAATAGAGTCAAGAAGAACCCTAAAATTTAGATTTAGTATAGAATCAATTATCATAAATCCAGTGTATTGTTTAAAAAAACCACTTGATATTAAAATCTCAGTTTCAATTGAATATCTTGCTGGTGTAAAAATTCCAAGAATTCCATAAAACAAAAAAAGAAGTATTATTCCTATTATAAAAGACGGAATTGAGTATAAGAAAGAGGATGTAAAAGATGTTATTTTATCAAATAGTGTATCTTTTTTTCTTGCTGCTTTAAGTCCGAGATAGTTTCCTATAAGAAATATTGGAATTATTGAAAATAAAGCAAGTTCAATTGTGGCAGGTAAATATTTTTTTATGGAATCGCTTACACTCATTTTTGAAGTTTGTGAGTATCCAAAGTCTCCTTTAATTATTTTTGAAAGCCATTTTAAATATCTTTTTATGATATTTCCTTTTAGATCATATTTTTCAATTATGGTATTTAGTTCTTCAGATGTTAGTTCTTTTTCAGAGTTTGAGTATGCGGAGGCAAGCGTTTGTGGTGGAAGAGTATTTATTATAAAAAAAAGTATTGCTGTTATTCCTATAAATGTAAGTGGTAGAAATATGATTTTTCTAATTAAAAATCTTTTCATACTTTATACACCTTACTTTGTGATCGTTTGATATATCAATTAATTGGTTTTCATAATTATCGCAATCCTTTGAATACTTATAGCATTTATCAGAAAAAATACATTTTGATTTTGTTGTGTTATTTTTTATTTTTATATTTTCTTTTTTTGTTGTTGTAAGTATTGATGATATTAAAATGTTTGTGTATGGGTGTTTTGGATTTTTTATTATGTCTTTTGTTTTTCCTTCTTCAAGTATTAATCCTTTATATAGAATTATAATATCAGTTGAAATATAGTATAGTGCTGATATATCATGAGAGACAAAAATTATTGTGATCTTTCTTTTTTGGTATATATCTTTTAGAAGATTTAAAATTTGTGCTCCAACTGATATATCAAGGCTTGATGTAATTTCATCGCAGATAAGGATATCAGGTTGAGTTACAAGTGATCTTGCTATTGCAACTCTTTGTTTTTGTCCGCCTGATAGTTGATGTGGATATTTTTCTAATAGATCGCTATTTAAACCAACTTCTAAAATTGCATTATTTATTTTTTCATTTATTATTTTTTTATCCTTTATTTTTTCTCTAACAATTAATGGCTCTTGTATTATATCATATATTTTCATTCTTGGATTTAGACTTGATGATGGATCTTGAAATATGAAATCAATTTTTGATTTCTTTAAAAATTTTATTTCACCATTATATCTTTCTATTCCACTTATTGCCTTACAAAAAGTTGTTTTTCCACTCCCAGATTCTCCACAAACTCCAAGAACTTCTCTTTCTTTTATTGAAAGATTAATATCTTTTAGAGCATAAAAGTTATTATACTTTACGCTTAAGTTTTTGATACTAATTATTTCTTTTTCTTCTAAACATTCCAACATCTAAAATACCTCTCTTTGTGTTTTATTAAAGGTGGTTCTTTTGTGCATTTATCTGTTTTGTATGGACATCTTGTGATAAATCTGCAACCTTTTGGAATTTCATATATTGATGGAATTTGCCCTTCTATTGTTTTTAATCTTTCTTTTTTTTCAAGAGTAATTATGGAATTTAGCAAAAGTTTTGTATATGGATGTATAGGATTATTTATAATCTCATTTGTTTTTCCACTTTCCATTATTTCACCAAGATACATTACATAAACATAATCAGAGTAATTTGCAACAACGGATATGTTATGAGTTATTAAAATTATAGATCTTTTTTCTTCTTTTATTTCTTTAAGAAGATTTAGAATTTCGATCTGTGTTATGACATCAAGTGCTGTTGTTGGTTCATCTGCTATTATAAGTTTTGGATTTGCGATTAAAGCCATTGCAATTAATATTCTTTGTCTCTGCCCACCTGAAAAATTATGAGGATATTGCTTTGATTTTTCAGTTGGAATTCCAACCCTTTCAAGAATTTTAGTTGTCTTTTCTATTGCTTTTTTTTCATCAGATATCTGATGTTTAATTAAAACTTCTGCAATTTGTGTTTCTATATCAATTACAGGATTTAGGGCAGTAAGTGGTTCTTGAAAAACAAATGATATTTCCTTTCCTCTAATTTTTCTAATTTCATCTTCACTAAGTTTTGTAAGATTTTTTCCTTCAAATATTATTTCTCCTTTTTTTATTGATAGATTTTTTTCAAGCAATCTTATAATTGAGAGAGATGTAATTGTTTTTCCACTTCCTGATTCTCCAACAATTGAAACGATTTCCCCTTTTTTTACTTTAATAGATACATTATTGACAATATTATAGTAACTATTGCCAATTTTTGCATCTATTGAGAGATCTTTTATTTCAAGAAGATCTTCCATTTTGTTTATTTTTAAGATGATTTGTATTGAGTATTATTGTTACAGGACCATCGTTTATTATGTTTAGTTTCATCTCAGCACCAAAAACTCCAGTTTTTATTTTTTCAGGTTTATAATAAGTTTTTACTTTTTCTACAAATACTTCAAACATTTCTTTTGCTTTTGGAACTTCCATTGCATTTGAAAAATCAGGTCTTCTTCCCTTTTTTGCATCTCCACAAAGTGTAAACTGAGATATTAAAAGGATTTCACCATCTATATCTTTTACACTAAAATCAAACTTACCTTCTTTGTTTGAAAATATTCTAAGGTCAACAATTTTTTTTGAAACCCAATCAAGATCTTCTATTTTGTCATCTTTTTCAATTGCACAAAGTATTGTAAGTCCTTCTTTAATTTCGCTATAAATTTTTCCATTTATTTCTACGGATGATCCAATTACCCGTTGAATAACACATATCATTTTTAGATTTTATGTGTCAAGTATCTCTACATTTGCTCTCGGTACTATGACCTTTTCACCAGTTTCAAGTTCAACTTCAAGTATTCTTACTTTACTCTCAGTTGGAATTTCGGTTGGATTTGGCGGAAGTGCTGATACTTTTCCTATTAATCCAAAATATGGTTCCCTTATTATTCTTACTTTATCTCCTACTTCCATCCAAGTTCTTGTTTCATCCTTTCTTTTGACATCAAGATTTTTAGGAGCACCGCATATTATTATCTCAGGTCTCATAACACCAGCTCTTATCTGTGTTGCACCGCTTACAGATGCTTTTTCTCCTTCTCTTGCTTTTAATAGTTTAAATGTGTATTCAGCCATTCTTATCTGTCCAAATCCTTCAGTAACTATCAGTGTTATCCCTATATTTTCCGTTCCAGTTACAGCAACTCCTATATCATATCCAAGTATTTTTCTTAAATCACTATCATGTATCCCACCAACCACTATAGCATTAATCCCAACTTTTATTGCTTTTTTTATTGTCTCAAGTCCAGCATGCTTTCCACCAACTATTATCTTACCTTTATCTGTATCTTTTATCATCTCAGGAAGAAGTTCCTCTTCAGGGGTATCTACTGCGACTCTTATTTCACCATTTGTCTCACCACCTATTCCAAATATTCCTTGAATAAAAGTACCTTCTGTTTCTATTTCAACACCAAAATTTTCTATAACTTCTACAACTTTTCCGTTTATATATGCTTTTAATGGGAGAATTTTTGGTGGATCTCTAAATAATACCTGACCTGTTATATCAGATATTGATTCTATTTTTCCTGTAGTTGGAGATTCAACTTTTGATCTTAAAAATTTTATAAATGATTTTGTTTCTGCAATTATTTCTCCTTTAACTACCTTATCCCCCTCTTTTTTAAGAAGATATTTTCTTACTTCTGATGGATCACATCCAAGTCTATTTGCAACATTTACTGAATATACTTTTCCAGGGAGTTCTGCTTCTGCAACGACATCAAGAGCATCTACTACTTTTCCTTTCTCTACAAGAACTTTTCCAGGTATCGGTAAAACCCTTTTTTTCCTTATAAGAGTCAACGGAAGAACCTTTAATCCTGGCGTATATGCATGAGCCATTTTTCCTCCTAAGTATTATATTTTTGGATACATATTTATTTTTTCAAACCACTTGTTTAAATTCTCAATTCTCTTTGATGGTGTTTTTCCAAGTTCAAGTGGCCTTCCTCTTCCATCGAAAAGTATTCCTCCAACCCCTCCTTGAATCTTTCCTTTAACTTTATTATTCTTTCCTTCTCCAACATCAAATCCTTTGTATGGTTTTAAAGTTATCTCAGCCTCTTCATCTTTTAATTCAACAAGATACATTTCCCCGAATCTTAACTCACCATTAATTTTTTTACCTTCTTTTGTTTCTATCTCCCACTCAAGTATTAGTTCTCCTTCTTTTGCAAGACCTACAGGTGCAATTGTTGTCCCCAATTTTATCAGACAGTCGTTGTAAAAAACATCAAGTGCCGCTTTTTCGCTTATCTGAGAAAGTACACCAAGATGTGGCATCATAAATATTGAGTCAACGCTTAGCATTGTTATTCCCTCAAGTTGATATGAATCAGTCATAAGAACCATTGATTGAATCCTTCTTGGAGAATGAGCAAGAACACCACCAGAGCCAATAACATAATTTAGTTTCATCATATTTATCAATGACTGCCCAGTTGATGTTTGTTCAAAAGCATCAGATATAGTTCTTTCTTGTTGAATTCCTTTAAGTCCAACAGCAAGCATTTTATGTTGTTCAAGAGCAAGTCTTAATGCCTCTCTTGCAACAGCATGTTCTATCATTAGGTCTTCAATAGTTTGAGGAATTGTTGTTGGTCTTATCATCTTGTTTTTCAATCTATTTCTTACATCCATCTCATCTATTTTAAATGGAATCCATCTCATAATATTTTCTATTCCTGCTTCAGCCATTACATTTGATATTGAATAACTCATTCCTAAGTTTGCACTTACAGTTCTATTAAATATTTCATCAAAAACAGAAAAAACATCTGTTGTTGCACCTCCAATATCTACTGCAAGAACATTATATCCTTTTGCTTTTGCAAATTTTTCTGTCATCAGTCCAACAGCCATTGGCGTTGGCATTATCGGAGCGCTAACCATTTTCATTAATTTTGGATATCCAGGTGCTTGCTGCATAACATGTTCTAAGAAAACATCATGTATTTTATGTCTTGCAGGCATTAGATTTTCTTTTTCAAGAACTGGCCTTATGTTTTCAGTTATAATAAGTGCTGTTTTTTCACCAAGAATTTCTTTTATTTTTTCTCTTGCATCTTTGTTCCCAGCATATATAACTGGAAGTTTGTATGATGCACCAAGTCTTGGTTTTGGGTCTGCTGCTTTTATAAAGTTTGCAAGTTCAACAACATGTGTTATTGTTCCACCATCTGTTCCACCAGAAAGTAGTATCATATCAGGTCTCAATTGTCTTATTCTTTCTATTTTTTCATGATCTAGTCTACCATCATTTGATGCAATTATATCCATAACTATTGCTCCGGCTCCAAGAGCACATCTTTGAGCGGATTCTCCTGTCATTGATTTTACAGCCCCTGCGACCATCATCTGAAGGCCGCCTCCAGCAGAACTTGTTGAAACATATATATCTACACCAACATTTCCTTTATTTGGTGTTATTATTTTATCTCCATCAAGTATTTTTCTGCCAGATAATTCTTCAACCTCTATTATTGCATTTCTAACCCCATGAGTAACATCCTCAAATGGTGCTTCAACTGTTGTTGGTGCTTCTCCTCTGCATGTTTGTCTATATGTATCTCCTTTTTTTTCTATTAAGATTGCTTTTGTCGTTGTACTTCCACAATCTGTTGCAATTATTACATTTAAATCTTTATCGCTCATTTATCCTCCTTTAAGAGTTCTTCTTTTAGAAATTCTATTGCTTTTTTGTTTTCAAGTATTTTCTCAAGTTTTTCAATTTCTTCTTTTGATATTATAAATCCAATTGTTGGCTTTAGAAAGATAAGAAGATTTGAAAGAATTGTATGAATTGGTGCCGTTGATTCAAGGATAAAAACAGATATTGTCTCCATTTTCCTTTCTTTTATTTTTAATGAAAATTTTGTTAAAAATAATTTTTCTTCTTCTGTTAATTCCTTTCCTTTATTTATCTTAAAAGCATTTTTCCATATACTCATAACTAAATTATACAAAAATTACCAAAATTTACTAAAAAATATTTTTAATATTTCAGTTTTACTCAAACTTAATTTTTATCTTTTCACCTTCTTTAAGTTTAAGTTCATCAGATAAAAATGCATTTATTTCAATGACATATTTTCCTTTTGCACTTACTTTTGGAATTTCATCATCGCTCATTTTTTCATTATATTTTTCTACATTTTTAAATATCTTATTTATTTTAAAATCCTTTGATAAAAATATTATGTCAAGCGGTATATAGGTGTTTTTCATCCAGAAAGTTTTTTCTTCTTCATCATCAAAAATAAATATCATTCCGCAATTTCTACATAATTCTTTTCTAAACATTAAACCAAGAGTTTTTTCAGTTTGAGTTTTTGCAATTTCAAGATTTATTTTTGTTTCATTTTTTATAAGTATTGCTGTTTTTTTATTTTTTATCCTTTCTTCGTATAATTTTTCACACCCACTTAGTAGTAAAGATGATGCTGTTGCCAAAATGAAAACAAAATTTATAAAAATCTTACTATTTTTCATCAAGAAACTCTTTTTTTATTATTTTTTCTAATTTTCCAAGATCGTCTATTTCTGACTCAATTTTTTTTCTTATTTCAATTGATTTTAAGAAATTTTCTGTGGAATTATATCCATACTCATCTGCAATTTTATAAATACTTTTTCTTTTCTTTTTTGTCATTTTTATTATTTCTGAAATCTCAATTTTTTTATCAATAGAAAATTTTATTGTAAATATTAATTCGGTTCTATAAAACCCTTCTTTTTTAAGTTCATAGATTTCTTTTCTTTTATCTTCCATTTTAAAATATTCTATTACTTTGTTGGTAAATTCAAAATCATAAAGTGATTGATTTATTCCTACACTTACAGTTTGAGTTGATATTTCTGATGGGTAATAATTATGTTCAGAAAAGAAAAAATACAAAAGAATAATTTTTAAAAAAAACATCACCTATATAGATGTTGTTACAAGTGTTTCTGTTGAAAGAACACCTGGAATTGACCTTATCTCATTTACAACAACCTGTGATAGTTCTTCAAGGTCTTGTGTTTCCATATCAAGAACAAGATCCCATCTACCAAAAACAGCAGACATATGGACCACTGCTTTGATTGTTCTAAGTTTTGAAAGAACCTGTTTTTCTTTTCCAGGAACCATTTTTACAAGAACAAGACCTGTTACCATAAAGCCTCCATCAGGATCTTGCCTTTAAAAGTTTATTTGTTACTATTTTTTCTGCTATGAAATATATCAGAAGTCCTACTATTATCCAGTTTGTGGCATAAAAATATTCCTTCTGTGAGTATCTAACAAGAAGGTCAAATCTTCCATAAAGGAGCGAAAATCTTGCCATAACGGTATTTCCAAAAGATGCACCAAAGTATATCATAAGAAAGTATATTCCGAAATTTGAAATTTTCTTAACCACTCCTTTATGTTCAACTGAAAAAAAGAAATAAAAAAGAACAGATACAGTTCCTATAAGAATTATAACTGCATTTATCATTCGTCCGGGTGAAAGCGAAAAGAAATTTGCAAACGGTTCAATTGTTCCAAGTATCTGATTTGAAAAATCGGTTGCAAGCCCTGCTGGCAGTGCAAGCCCTGCTGCATATCCCATTAAGAATGTAAAACCATATCTTGATATCCATGATATTTTAGGAATAAATTGTGTTACAAGCGTTATTCCAAGCACTGCTGGAATTATTGTCATCCATACAGTAAATGTATCACCGTTTTCCCATGCTAATTTAAGTGGCTCCCAGACCTTTGGTTTTATGACTTTATATATTGTTAATTGAATATGCCATGCAAGTCCAACCCCCATATAGAGATGTTCTGCTATTTTAAAAAATGGATTGTCCTTGTAGAGAAAAGAAAATATAAAAAGGGTAAGACCACTTGCAACAAATGCACCTAATATTACTGATACTTGTGTATCCATAATCCACTCCTTTTATAGAAATTTTAATATTAGAAGAACAATGTTTGAAAATATTATAAAAACTATAACAAGTATATGAGCAATGTTTAAAGCATCTATGCCGCTTGTTCCCTTCCATGGTTGGGATATCAAGTTTTCATATTCCGCTGCCCCTTTCATTCCACCAATTAATCCTTTGAGTTGTTTCTTTTGAAGGTATGGACCATATCCAACCTGGCTTATGGCGGTAACACCTCCTAATATTGGGACTCCGTATTTATCCCCAACATAAACAACCCAGTAGTCCAAAAGCGCTGTTCCTGTTATTCCTATAACACCTGCCACATCCTTATAATTTTTTATATTCTTCATCATCTCGTAATTTTTTAGTGGCTTGTTATTTATATCTTTATCATAGAATGAGTGTATATCTGAAGCCATCTGTGTTAATGCTGCAAGTGGATTTGCCATATATGGAAGAACAACATAATCTTTACCGTATTCCTTTGAGTATTGTGGGGGTATGGTTCTTACAAGTTCATCTATGAGCCCACCAGAACCTGCAATGAATGTTAGAATAATTACTTTTATATTTTTCTTAAAAGCATGCTTTAACACCGCGGCTGCCATTGGATGAAGTTCAGGAGCAGTTGATGGGTCATAATCAAGTGAGAGAATTATTGTTGACCCTTCCGGCAGATTCTCAATAAAATTATATGTATCTTTTGTCGATGTGGATATTGATTTTGATGGTATTCCTATAGGTTTTATTATAGGAATTACTATTGAAAGTGTGAGAAGCACGAAGAGATATCTTCTATCAAGTTTTAATATCTTATTTAATTTTTCTTTCATACTCACTCCTTTCCCATATATCCACGTTCAATACCAAATATTATCTTTAGTGATGTTACCGCAGCCCCTATTGCAATTCCAATCATTATTCCTCTTCTTCCTGCTGTTGAAGGGACACTTATTATCCAGTCCTTTATTTCTCCAATTGTAAGTTTTGTCCATCCAAAAACTTTATCCCATATAATCTCTCCAAGTGGTATATTTCCAATCATCAGTATAAGTCCGCATATGAAAAGAAGAAATGCTGCAAACGATTTAATCTTAAATGATCTGTATGCTGTGGATATTATAAAAAAAGCAAGTACTGAAAACATTGTTGCAGAAAGTGGGTTATAAATATTATTAAAACTCCATCCAAGATATGTTAGTTTTCCCTCTTTTGAAATATCTCCCTCACTTAAAATTGCAGCCCCCATGATGATAAAAAAACCTATGTATACAAACAAACTATAACCCCATCCATCAACCTTCCTTTGAATTTTTTTGTAATGAGAATAGAACAAACTTATCATTCCTAAAAATAGTGCAAACGCAGAAACTATATTTTCCCATTTATTTATCCACTCAAGATATTCATCAGAAGCACGATGAGGAACATAATATGATGCAAGTGTTATTATACCAAATATAAATACTATTGTTAGTGGTATGTATTTTTTTATGATATTCATATCTCACCTCACTCTAAAAATATCAAGTAACTTTTCAGCGTAAGAAGTTTCAATCTTTGAAAATATCAATAGGAATATAGAAAAACCTATTGCAAATGTTATAAAGAGAAATTTTCCAAAATCCTGAACCTTAAGAGCGCTTACAAGCATTGGTTCTTTTGAAAGATATGCTCCTGCTGCATACAACTCTTCACCTATTAGTGTGTAGTCGCATGCAGTGAAAAAGAAAGGCAGCTGAGTATCAACATCTGTGCCGGCAATTTGAATTGCTCCAACTCCTGCTCCTACTTCAGCAAGTAAAAGTGACTCAGCCATAAAATAGCCCATATAAAAACACGCTGCTGGTTTTTCCCTTGTAATTATTCCATCAACAGCGGCTGCATATGCGAACTGATCTGTTGTTATGTATACATTTATATCTTCCCTGTAAGAATCTGGTCTTCCGGCTTCCATATATGATTGCTTTACAGTTTCTTTTGCTACTGTGAAAACTATTGGATCATAATGTGGAACCTTAAGTGTAGCATCATATTGTGCTATTTTTTTGCCAACCTCACCAAGAATAAATATTGATGCAATGGTTGATATTCCACTCATACTTCCTGTTCCTGGAACATATACAACTGGTTTCCCCATCTCCGTTGCTCTTCCCACTGCTTCATCTATAGCTTCAAGTCCTGCAATTTTCCTTATGAATAATTCTCTTTTTTTAGCATGTGATACTATCATAAAAAACACTATTGATATTATTATAACAAGCACAAGATTATTTAACCTGTCTACTCTAAACCAGTTTGCTTTTGCAATTCCCTTTACAATCTGTGATTCATATTTTTTATTATCTCCTATTGCTATAACCTTAGCATAAACACTGAAACCTTTGGGATTTTGTTTAAAATAATCATCCTCTTGTAGAGAAAATACCTTTGTAACATCAATTGCTAAGGCATTTATGTTTCTTTTCTTATTCCACATCCAGAAGGGAAGCTCTATATTTGAGGCAGAAAGTTCATCATATTTTGCTTGTTTTGCTTTTATCCAGTTAGTTGAGTCTGTTGAGAGGTATATCTCATACTGAAAATTTTTTTGTTTTTCATCCTTGTCAAAATATAATATTATGCTATTTCCTTTATCTGATGGATAGTCCACAACAGAAAGATTTTTTAATTCTATTTTTTCTATATTTTGCTTTATCGAATCTTTACTTTTATTCGAAAAAGCATCTATACCTAATGATAAAATAATAACACTTGCTAACAAAAATTTTCTATTCATATATTGAAAAGTATAACATTTTTTTTATTTCAAAATCAAATTTTTTGTCTCATCTACTATGTATTTCTTGTAGTTGCAATGATTGTTTTTTCCTTTTTCAGAGTAAACTCTGAAACTACAATTCTATTTCTATGTAGGGCAGTGTTTTATCTCTGCAATAAGCAAACTTAAAGGTTTACCCTACAAAAGTTTTATGTATGGTAAGGCTTTAGTTGTTTATATAAAATTTTCCTTTTTTTTATTTTCCCTTTTATTAACGTGAGAAATAATGATGATTTATTTGCAACCATAGATTGAGATATAATTAAACATTCCAAATTCATAATTCAAAATCTAACATTTCTCACCTTCAGGTTTTTATAAATTCAAGCAAGATTGCAACAAGTGGAAGTATTATTGATCCCATTATTGCTTCGCCAGCGATAAGTCCAGATGCTATAGGTGTAGAATACAGATTAAATGTCCCATTTTCATCTCTTGAAAAATTATTCCATACCGCTGCAACTACACTTCCAATTGCAATTGCAATATTTAAAGATGGTGGAAGTATCAATGCAAATCCAAGTGCTGCTGGTATTGGAACCCACCAAAATCTTTTTTTAATATTTCCATCTTTATCTTTTTTATGAAATGATAGAAGTATTTCGAAAATAACTCCTAAAAATATTGCAACAATGGATGCATTAAGAGCACCTTTTGGTAAATAACTTAAACCCTTTTCCATAACCACAGCAAGTGTTGCTATCTTTAACCCTGTAGGTGCTGAAAGTTGACCTGGATTTAAACCTATACCATATGTGTGTTCAAGTAAGTTAAACATAAGTGGAGTTAAGAAAGCACCAACAGGTATAACCAATAATTGGGCTATGATAAGTGTTTTAAATTTTCCACCAAGTCTTTGTGCAACCCAAAATGATGGAATAACATTTTCTGAAGATGCTTGTGGATTTGCACTTATATACGCTGCTGTAAGATTTGATTTTATCTGTGATGGCCAGATAAGTCCATATAAAAACTGTGTTGCATTTGCCATAAGTGAAACAGGTCCAGAACCTGTGATTCCAAGAACTTTTAATCCTGCTATTATAAGTATTGGCTGAATTGCTATTGCAAGAAGAACTTCTGTAATTGGCATACCAAACCATGCCTGTGTCATCCATAAAAGAAGAAGTGCATTTATTGTTATACCTGCAAAAGTCCACCATCCTGGTATCTCTTCATCTGCAAGTGAAACAAAATTAACCTCTTCTTTTTCTTTTTTCTTTGAAAATATATGCTTTATTACTGGTATAGCAATGCTTGTAAGTGCTGCTGCAATCATCATTGCTGTTGCAGGCCACATCATCCACTGAACAACATACTTAAAATGTGATGAAGATGCTAAAAACTCAGATGCCTTTCCACAAGTTGTTTCAAAAAAAACTTTATTTGCCTCTCCTATTGATGATGGATTGTTAAGCATATTTAGGCAAATATCAAAGTGTTCTTTTGAAACACCTGAAAGTGCTGCATACTTTGCAACTGTCTCACCAAATATATTTACAAGCCATACACCTAGAAGTCCTGATAATCCAACAGAAAGTGGGACAAGCATTCCTATACCAAATGCAGCAAACTCAGGTCCAAGAGCCATATTTAGTGATGGGTTTGCTACAACCGGATGAATTACTCCAAGTCCATCTCTTAAAAAAGTTAAAAAAGATGAAACAGCGGTAGAAGTTAGTAAAAGATTTCTTTTAATTTTTGTTGTGTGTGATGCTTTTGGGTCCGTTAGGGTTTGTGCAACATTTAGTGTTGCTTTGCTTGCAGGCCAGGGAAGGGTATAATCTTTAAGTATTGCTTTTCTTGGAAATACTCCCATAAATATTCCAAGATTTGCAGAAACAACAAGCCATAAAAACATCTGCCACAATGATAAATTAAACTCAATATCTCTTCCAAATATGTTTTTAATATAATAAAATGCTGCAAGTATTACAACCATAAATGCAATTCCTGAAACAACACCGATCATTGTCTGTACAATGTTTAGTTGTATTGCAAGTTCCTTTGCTTGCATTTTATGAGAAAATAGATATGCTATTATAAACATTCCACCTATTGTAAGATCAACACTTTGCCCAAGTTTGAGTGTAACATAAGGTGTTGCTGCTGCTGCAATTGCACACAAAATAAAAGCAATAATCATTATTCTTATATTGAATTCTTTCATTTTTGCTCCTTTATTATTTTATTTCAATCTTTGCTTGTGATTTCAGATTTTCAATAACATTCTTTTTGTTTGCAGAAATTATATTTGATTTTAAAACTTCTCTAAGTCTATCTTTTATTTCTTCAAATGATAGTTCTTTTTCTTCCCTTATCTCTTCGACCTTTATTATCGAATAACCATTTCCCGTTTTAAGTGGTTTTGTATATTTACCAACTTCAAGCAAGAATATTTCTTTTTCAAGTTCTGGTAAAAGCATACCTTTTGATATAAATCCTATATCACCTTCTTTTTCCTTTAACACTGGATCTGCAGATTTTAATGCTGCAAGTTTTTTGAAATCAGCACCTGCTTCAAGTGCAAGATAAACATCATTTGCTTCTTGCTCGGTATTTAAATATATTTGTCTAAGTTTTAATGCTCTTGGAATTTTAAATTGATTTTTATTATTTTCATAGTATTTTTTTAAGTCATCATCTGTTATGTTTATATTTAAAATTTTTTCAAGTGCTTTATTTGCTGTAAGAGTATTTTCTATCATCTTTTTATACTCTTCTTCTGTTATGTTCATTTTTTTTAGTTCATTTTTAAATTCATTCTCGCTGTTAAATCTTGATTTTATTTGTTTTAAAAAATCTTCAATCTCTTTTTTTTCAACCTTTATTTTATTTTTCTCTGCCCAGTTGAGTAGAAGTTTTTCTTCAATTAGTTCATCAAGTGTTTTTGAAAAATATGAGACGGACATTTTATTTATTAACTCTTGTCTTGTTATTTCTATTTTATCTACTTTGGCAACTATGTTACTTTTTTGTCCTGCATTTAATGTAAGTGATGTTAGTACCATTATAGCTATTTTAACCATTTTTACCTCCTTCTAATATAATTTTTTGTGTTGGATATGCAAAAGATATATTATTTTCCTTAAATTTTTTAAATATTTCACTAAGGATTTTTTCATTTGTTCTTACATAAAGATCATAATCAGATGATTTTACATAATAAACATTTTCGAAATCTATTGAATATGAACCAAGATTTATTATATTTGATCTATCAAATCTTGCATTTTCGGTATTTTCTATAACTTCTTTAACAATCTTAGGAACAAGTTTAAGTTTTTCTTCTGGCGTATTGTATACTATATTTAAGGTAAAGACCACTCTTCTCTCAATCATATAAGAAAAATTTTGTATTATCTCTGACATTATCTTTGAGTTTGTTATTATGAGAAGATCTCCAGTAAGTGTTCTTATTTTAACAGATTTTAATCCAATCTCTTCAACGGTTCCTGATAGTTTTTGAGATGGTAGAACTATGAAATCACCAATTTTAAATGGTTTGTCAAGAAGTATCACAAAGAAATTAAACATATCTCCAAGTATTGTTTGGCTTGCCATTGCTATTGCTATACCACCTATTCCAAGTCCTGTTAGAAGTGCTGTTATTTTTACACCAAGGTTATGTAAAATAAAAAGTACTGCAATTATCCAGATGACTACTCTAAATATTATTCCAATTATCTTTATTGATTTTTCATATTCTTTTCCTGATATTTCTTCTAAAGCAAACTTTAAAATCTTTTCAAGAGAAACTACAACCCTATATGTAATTGCGAATATTAAAAGATATTTTATTATGTTTGAAATCAGATGATTTAATAAAAGATGCCTCGTTGCAAAGTAAATTGCTATTATTTGGTATTCAAACCATGATATACTTTTTATTATCTCAACAAGTGCGTCATCAAACTTTGTTTCAGTTTTTTTTGAAAGCTTTTCAATTTTTAAAAGAATATTTTTTTTAAAATAGTAGAGTATTTTTAGTGAAATAAAGTAAGTTAAAAATGAAAAGAGATATTTATATATAGAGTTGGAGAAAAAAGAATATGAAAAATACTCATTTATTTTCAATAGAAATTCTTTCATATTAAATTATTATATCAAAATAAAATTAGATTTAGATTATCTGCGCATTAGACCGTAAGTTTTGTCCCTGAAGATAATATGGGTAGATCAAAATTATGTTCCTAAAGAAATTAAAAAGATTTCAATTGTTTAAAAATTCCACTATAGTTCCTACTTTTTTAATGTGAAACATTCGTGTGATTTTAATTTATTTGTATATAAAAATGAATTACTTATTTTCTAAAAAATTATAGAGTTAAAATTTATAAAGGATATTTGGATTGTCTGTCGTTAGGCAAGTGCCTGTTGTCTCTTACGCTTTACCTTTTCACCTTTTTACTTTCTAATTTACTTTCTAACACTTTTCTCATGCTCACTTATAATGAAGTTTGAGTTTTTCTCTTTTAAGTTGGGCGAGTTCAAAATCTTGGCTTGATTTAAGTGCTTTTTTCGGACATATATCAACACATTGTGCACAATATACACATCTATCTAAATTCATAATACAATCAAATTTTTTCTTTGCAGGTATTGGATTTCCATCTGGTCCTGTCTGTGGTGTAGGTTGTTCACTTGAAAGAACAATTTCTATTGCTTTTGCTGGACAAACCCTCATACACATCTTACATCCAATACACTTTTCACTATCAAAAACTATTCTTCCCCTAAAATTTGGATAAACTTTTGCTTTTTCAAATGGGTATTTTGCTGTTGCAGGTTCTTTTGTTAAATGTTTTATTGCATGAGGAAGTATTCTTAAAGGTTTTTTTGCCATAAGTACCTCTTTTTTAATTAAGTTTTATATAAAGATTTAAGAATATCTGAAAAATTGATAATGAAACAAGATACTTCCATGAAAACTTTACAACCTGATCTACTCTTACTCTTGCCATTGCAACTTTAAACAAAACAAAAACAAGACATACAAAAAATGTCTTTATTATAAAAATTATAAATCCAAGAAAACCACTAAATTTAAATACTCCTCCCAAAAAAACTGCGTTTATAAATGCAGCAAGAACTATCATCTCTATATCTATTGAAAGTAAGAACAATGCAAGTAACCTTCCTGAATATTCTGTAAACTGTCCTCCAACAACCTCATTTTTTGCGTGAGGAGCATCAAAAGGAACTCTTTCAAGTTTTCCTTGAGATGCAAGAAGTGCTGAAATTAAGGCTGGTATGTTTAAAAAAATATATGATGGGTGTTCAGTAAAAAACTTTGCTATATCGGATACTGACCAACTTCCAGCAATTATACAAGGTCCTGCAACTGACAAAAATAATGGAATCTCATATCCAAATAATTGTGTCATTACTCTCATTGATCCTATTGTTGAATATGGGCTTGTAGATGACCATCCAGCAAGAAAAAATGTAGCAGTTGGAATTGTAAGAAGATATAAAACAACAATAATATCTCCTTGAAATTTTATTATAGCATTGTTTGAATATACCGGAATCATTAAAATTGATACAATTATGCTTGCAATTGCAACATAAGGAAGTGATTTAAACATCAATACATCTGCATTGTCAGGAATTATAACTTCTTTTGAGATAAGTTTTATGAAATCAGCAATTGGTTGATATATTGGTGGTCCAACTCTGTTATGCATTATCGCAGTAAGTTTTCTATCAACCCACTGAATTATTGTTGAATATATTCCAAGAAATACAAACCCTGGGAATATTGCTATATAAATAACTGGAATTAAAACATCTATCATAAACTACTCCTTTAATCAAATAATTTTGTTAACTAAATTTAACTCCTTTTTTTCTATAAAACTCAATTGAGTATTTTCTAAGTTCTTCCCAATCAAAAATCTCCTTTTTTCCCTTTTTGATATCATAAACGACTGCTCTGTCAGTGCAACTCATACATGGGTCAATTGCAGCAATGGTTATTACAGCATCAGCAAGATATCCGTTTTTTAAACAGTAAGGGAGTGATTGAAAGTTTGCAAGTGTTGGAGCCCTTACTTTTACCCTTTCTGGATACTCGGTTCCATTTGCTTTTACATAATGTATATCTTCACCTCTTGGTGCTTCATATCTAAAAACTGCTTCACCTGGTCCTATTTTCCATCCAACTTTTACTGATATAGGACCTTCAGGAAGGTTTTTTAGAATCTGCTCTATGATTTTGATGGATTCTATTACTTCAAGCACTCTAACAACTGCTCTTCCAAAAACATCCTCGCTGTGGTATGTTATGACTTTAAAATCAAGTTGGTCATATATAAAATATGGTTCGTCTTTTCTAACATCTATCTCTATTCCACTTGCTCTTGCGGTAGGTCCAACAGCATTTAATTCTAATGCTATATCTTTTGGAAGTTTTCCAACGTTTTGTGTTCTTGCAAGAAATGTTGGTTCCTCAGTTACAACTCCAACATAATATGATGTTCTTTCATGGAGATATTTAATTTTTTTGAGTATTTCATCTGCTTGTTCTTTTGTAATATCCCTTCTAACTCCTCCGATTGTGTTTATACCATAATGAACTCTGTTACCTGTTAAAAGCTCAAGACAATCAAGAACTTGTTCCCTATCTCGCCAGGTATACATAAAAAGTGTATCATATCCAAGTTCAAATGCAGCAACTCCAAGCCATAAAAGATGTGAGTGTATCCTTTCAAGTTCAGCAACAATTGTTCTTATTGCTTTTGCTCTTTGTGGAACTTCTACTTTTGCGATCTCTTCAACAGCATTTATATAACAACTTACATGTGAGTGTGAACATATTCCACAAATTCTTTCAATAAGATATATATCCTGAATATAATTTCTATTTTCTGCTGCTTTTTCAACTCCTCTATGATTATATCCAAGATTTACTGTAGCATCTAGAATCATCTCTCCATCAAGAACCAACATAAAATTTTCTGGTTCTTTTAATGCTGGGTGTTGGGGTCCAAGTGGAATTTGCATTTTTGACATTATTCCTCCTTTATGCACTTTTCATTTAACATTTTGTTAAGTTCTTCTAACTTAACATCTTTTCTAAGTGGATGAACCCCTTTTGGAAATCCTTCTGGAAGAGGATAATTTCTTCCTTCTGGCAAACCATCAATTTTTATGCCAAAAAGATCTTCAAGTTCTCTTTCATATGATGTTGCAGATGGATATACTGGCAAAACAGATTTAAGAATTGGATTTTCTTTTTGTGTTCTTACTCTTAGGTTTATTATTATTTTATGGTTTGTTATATGATAGATTGCACCTAATTTTTCTCCTTCATCAAAACCAGTAATAGTTGAGAGATGATAATACCCTTTTTCCTTGAGATATCTCATTATATCAAGTTTAGCATTTTCAGAAACATCAATCCATATTCTTGATTTTCTCTGAATTATTGAGTTTTCAACAGCATCAGAAAATTTATCTTTTATTTCTTTTAATATTTCTTCTTCTTTTGTTAATTCGCTCATAATCACCTCACTTTAGTTTGCAGATTTTTCAAGTTCTGTTATAAGTTTTACAACAGCATCTATTATTGCTTCTGGTCTTACAGGACATCCTGGAATATATGCAGAAACCGGAATAACTTTATCTATCCCACCAATAACATTATAACATCCATCAAAAACACCACCAGAGCAAGCACAAGTACCTACAGCAAGGACAAACTTTGGTTCTGGCATTTGATCATATATTCTTTTAAACCTTTTTGCTTGCTGCCTTGTTAAAGGTCCACTTACAATCATAACATCTGCATGCCTTGGAGTTCCTTTCAAAAGTATGCCAAATCTTTCTATGTCATACTTTGGGGTAAGAGCATCTACTATCTCAATATCACAACCATTGCATGCACCTGTATTAAAATGTATTATCCAAGGAGATTTTAATCTTGACCAAAGTATTATTTTATCTTTGAGTTTCATAACCACCTCTTAAACAAATAGTATTGTAAGTATTATAAGAATTATCACAATATAGATCAAGGGAACCATAAAAGGTATATTAGAAGTAAATGCAAGTGTCATTAGAATAAGAGCAGTGATATGTAAAACTGTAAAAAATATTGCCCATGGGAAAAACTGCTCATATCCTGGATTTATTTTTTGTGCTGGGAAATCTTCACCGCAAGCATACGTTTTTGTGGAATCATCTTTTCTTTTTATTTTCGGTTCAAAATTTTTTATCAAACTTCCAAAAGCTATTATACTTATAAGTGCTATTATAAAAGCAAATGGTGGATATAAAAGTATGTTCATATGTTACCCCTTTAAGTTCATTAGCTTTTTAATATCTATTGTCTGATATTTGTTATGAAATTTAACTATAAGAGCAAGTCCAGTTGCAATTACGACAACTTCCACAAGTATCATTATTATTATTAAACTTTGAGCAAGATTTATAGCATTTGTATGTTGTCCTGATGCAATAATTGCAATCATTGCAGATTTTGATATTATTTCAAAACCTATAAGCAATCTTATTATATTTCTTGAAACAATCATACAGTATGCACCTATAAAGAAAAGAATTGATATAAAAAACCAGTCTAATGGATAATTTATTGTCATACTCATTTTTCCTCCAGAGCATCACTCTTTTTAAAAAAGATATGCTTTATAACAAAAACACTTGCAGAAAGTATAGTTATTTGCCCTATTATGTCTATTCCTCTATATAGCCATATAAACTTACCTATTGATTCATTTGAGTTATTTACATACACAGCAAAACTAGATATTTTCATAAAATAATCAGGAACAAATATTGATGATATAACAATAAATGCCATAAGTATCAATGGAAAAATCTTATACTTTGTTCTATCTTCTTTAAATTCTTCATCATCTTGCTTTACCAAACTTACAGCGCTTATAAATATAACAGTTATAAGTCCAGCACATACAGAAAGTTCAAAAACACCTGCCCATGGTGCCTCATAACTAAAAAAAAGAAGAGAAACACCAATGCTAAGCACTGCAAGCATTATAGCAGAATTAATTAATTTTTTAGATATAACAGCAAGTACTGCTGCTCCAATAATTATAAGATAGATAAGAACATAAATTATCATCAACTCCCTCCTATATTATCTTTAAAAGATATGAATATATTCTATTAAAAAACAAACCTGAAAATATTATTATTGCACTTATTACAACAACTGGTATAAGTAATTGCGCTTTTGCCTCTTTTAGAGTATCAAATTTTTCAGGCAATTTTCCAAAAAATACTTTTTTCTGAAGATTTACAAAATATGCAAGTGTTAATATACTTGCAATTAAAGCAGTAACTGCATAAAAAGTATTTCCGCTTTTCCACAAAGCAACTATTACAAGAAGTTTTGACCAGAATCCTGAAAGTGGTGGAATTCCTGCTGTTGCCATCATTGCTATTATAGATGTCCATGATGTTACTGGCATTTTATGTTCAAGACCTTTTAACTCATCTATACTTGTTGTTTGAGTTTGTTTCTCAACACATGCTGAGTTTAAAAAGAGAACCGTTTTAAAAGTTGCATGATTTATTATATGAAATAATGCTGCAATTATTCCAAGCGGTGTAAAAGTTGCTGCAGCAAGAATTATATATCCCATCTGACTTATACTTGAATATGCAAGTATTCTTTTAAAGTCCTTTTGAACCATTGCAAGAAAAGCACCTATAATTACTGAAAGAAGTCCGCTTACAAGGAGTATTTTTGAAAGATAATAATTGAGTGATGAGTTAATAATAAGCGATGCTATTTTTACTATTGCATATATTCCACCTGTTTTCGTTATTATTCCTGCAAGAAATGCTGATATTGGAGAATAAGATCCTTGATATACATCAGGTGTCCAGAAGTGAAAAGGAACTATTCCAGATTTTATAAGAAATCCAACAATTATTATTGATAGACCTATAATTGAAAGCATTTTTGAACTTGTATCTTTTATTGTTAGAAAATCAAGATTTGGATTATTTAAAAGAAGTATTGATATTCCAAATATTATTAAAACTGATGCAGGGAATGTAAGAAAAAAGTACTTTATGCTTGCTTCAATCGATTTTTCTGAATTATTTGATGTTATAAGTGCAAATGATACAATACTAAGCGCTTCTACAAAAACATATAGTGAAAATATATCTTGTGTTATTACTATTGAACTCATTGCGCTTACGCCTATGAGTATAAGTGAGTAATAGGATATTGGATTTGTTTCATTTTCTATTCCATAATTACTGGAAAAAAATGTTATTGCAAGTCCAACGAGATATATTATAAATATCATTAAAAGCGAAAAGATATCAATCGTTATAATGTTTGGATCATTTTTGATTAAATAAGATAGTAATATGTAAGATACATTTATAAATCCAGCAATAAGAGTTATGTTCGTAAGAACTTCAACTAATCTTGTATTTTTTCTTGCAATAAATGGAATTGCAAGGGCTGAGAAAAGTGGAATTAAAGAGTATGATAAAAAATCAATTACCATTTTATTCCTCCTAAATAAATTACATATACCACAGCAAAAAATATTATAAAGAACATATAAAGAGAATATGAACCAGTATTTATTTTAGAAAGAGAAACAGATATAACATTTGATATTTTTGATGGAATTTTATCTATAATACTATCAAAGGTTCTATCGGTCTTAAATAGTATTCTTCTAAATACATCAAATATCTTCCTAAAAATTTCATATAAATCAAAATATCCTTTTTCAGCCATATGATAAACTTGAGAAAGTATTGGTGCATAATGTATATGATCTGAAGCCTTATATGCTCTTTTTGTTTTCATATATCCATATATGTGATTTGATAGTGCTATTAGAATAACTACAAGTGAAATTAGAAAAAGATTGTCAAAATGAAAACCAGCAAGTTCTCCTTCAACATATCCAAGAGACATTAGTGCTGGTGAGATCAAATTCTTAATTGGAAAATGAGCGCCAAAACCAAATACTATGCATATTGTTGCAAGTATTACCATTGGAATAAGCATTGAGAGTGGTGCTTCTTTAACATTTTCTATAGATGATTGTGGTTTTTCAAAATAAACATTATGCCCAAGTTTCAAAAATGAAGCAAGTGTAAGAATAGATCCTATCTCTGCAGCTATAAAGAAAACTGTATATCCTGTTAAAAGTGTTCCCTTATATACAAGTTCTTTTGAAAAAAATCCATTAAAAGGAGCAATCCCAGAGATTGATGCTGCTGCTATTATAAAGCATATTGCTGTAATTGGCATTTTTTTAAAAAGCCCACCAAGTTTTGTTAGATCATTTGTTTGTGCTTGTCTTTCGACTGCACCTGATGTCATAAACAAACAGGATTTATATACAGCATGGTTTATCATATGAAACAATCCACCTGCAATTCCAATAGGATTTAATGTTGATATCCCAAGGATCATATATCCGGTTTGACTTACTGCGTGATATGAAAGAAGTCTTTTATAATCGCTTTGCACAAAAGCCATCATAACAGCTACTATTATTGTTATTGCTCCTATGCTCATAACTATTAATTGCATTGTATGATTTAATGTATATAAATGCAGTGTAATTCTTGCAAGAAAATATATACCCAAGAGTTTATCGATTGCTGCTGGGATATATGCCATAAATGCCGCATTTGAATTTAATGCTGCTTCAGGTATCCATGTATGAAATGGAAAAGCACCTGCTTTTGTTAATGCTCCTATCAAAAGAAGTATATATGCAAGTGTTCCCCAGCCAGCTATTATAAGTTTGTTTGATGAGATCTCTGATATAAGAAATGTTGATGTAATATATCCAACAATAATTATTCCAATCATAAGTGCTATATCACTTATTCCATTTATAAGAAAGGTTTTTAATGCTGTCATTCTTATTTGATTTGTTTCACCAGATATGTATATAAATAGGTAGAGAGTTATTATCATTGACTCCCAGAAAAATAACATCAAAATAAGGTTATCACTTGTAACTGCTCCTGCTGCTTGAGATTGTGTTAGGAGAAGAAGAAAGTAAAATATTTTTGATTCTCCTTTATTTTTAACTGAGATTCCATACATTGATATTAAAAATGAGAATAAACTTACTCCTGTTAAGAGAAACGCAGATAACTGATCAATTTTAAACTGAAGTGATGAAAGAATTCCTATTCCTTGGAGTTTTATTATTATATCACTTTCAGAATTAACATACTTTAAAGCAGTTATTGCAGAGAGAAGGGAAATGAGTGTTACTGATATTCCTATAAATTCTTTAAGATACTTCGTTTTTTCTCTTGTAAGAAGTATCAAGATTGCTGATATAAGTGGAAGAAGTATAGGTATAATTAATAAATTTTGTATGTTGTTCATACTATTTTACCCCCGTATACATTATCTGGGATACCATATCGGTAAACCCTAAAGGATAATTTACAAGTATTCCAAGGAAAAGTCCTAAAAGTCCTAAGAAAAGAACGCTTACAACCATTGTAGTTGATCCTTCCGTAGGAGTATCAAGTTTTTCATTTCCAAGAAATACTTTGTAGAAAAGCCTTGAAAGATATAGTATTGTTAAAATTGATCCAATGAAAAACATGGTTATAATCAATATATCGTTTGTTTCAATTGCTCCTTTAAAAACTATGAATTTTGCAAAAAATCCACCAAAAGGCGGCAGCCCCATTACTGAAAATGACGAAAGTGCAAAAGCAAGAGCTGTAAGAGGCATTGTTTTTATAAGTCCCCCCATTTTTGTTATATCCTTTGTATGAGTTTTTTGTTCTATTATTCCTGCACACAAGAATAATGATGCCTTTGCTATGCTATGCATAAGAATATATAAAAGCCCACCTGCAAAAGCCATTTTAGTTCCTGAAGCAAGCCCAAGAAATATGAATGATAATTGACTTATTGTTGAATATGCTATTATTCTTTTTATATCATTTTCAATTAATGCTGCTCCACCTGAAACAAGAGCGGTTATTCCTGTTATTATAAGAACTGTGTAATTTAACTCGACTGGTGTTATAAATGTTGTTCCGAATATTTTTGCATATGCAAATGTACCAATTTTTACAAGAACTGCAGCATGAAGAAGTGCGGTAACAGTTGATGGGGCAACACCTGCATCAGGTAGCCATGTAGAAAACGGAAGTATTGCTGATTTTGAAAAAATTCCTGCAAGTATTAAAAAGGCTGGAAGCATTGCAATCTCTTTTGATCTAAGATCTGACATATTTATTGTTCCTTCTTTTATATATATCATAAGTATTCCCACAAGCATAATAATTGCACCAAAAACTGTAACAAGTATGGTTTTGTTTGCTTTAAGAACATCCTTATCGTTTCTAAAAAATCCAACAAGTCTCCAAGATGTAAAACCAGTTATTTCCCAAAATATATACATCCACATAAGATTATCTGAGTATACAAGTCCTATCATTGATCCTATAAAAAGAACAAGCATAATATAATACTCAGTTTGGTTAGGATAATGTGAAATATAATCTATTGAGTATATAACTATTACTAAACTTGTTAATGATGTAACTGTTGCCATAAATGCTGATAAAGGATCAAGTTTTAATATTAAATCAAATCCAAGAGGAAATGCTATAACATATTTTGCTTCATTTCCAAAAGATGAGTTCATTAAATAAACATTTAATATAAATGTCATTGCAATTATTAAAACTGCTCCAATATTTCTCAAATCTTTAGATATTTTGTTTAATATTGGAAGAAGAAAAGGGCCTAAAACCGGTATAAGAACAGATTTTAATACCAAACTTTCCATAATATCTCCTTAAAATTTTTATTACAAATCTATTCTATAAAATTTTTATAAGCAGATTTGTATTAGTAAAACTTAAAAAACGATAAGATAAATTAATGCTTAATTTTAAGAAAAAGAATTATTCCAAGAATTATATATGGAATATCTATCAGAGATTCAAAAAGAATCAAATCTGCTTTATTATTTTTCCTTATTATCTCAAAAACAAAATAATTTAAAATTAATAAAAAAAACAAAAATGGATTTAAAGAAAAAAGAATTATCATAAAAAAAACAATAATTAAGGAAAGAAAAAATATTTTAAATGTTATTTCTTTGCCCAAATCTGTTAAAAAAGTATTTGTTTCAATTATATCGTTTTTATTATGAACAATGGATATAAGGATATTTCTTTCGAGTGATAAAAGAAAGACAATAAGAGATATTATAATTTTTAGATGAAAATCAGTTTTTATTTTTATTAAACTGGTAAATCCAAGCACAAAACTCCAACCAATTGCAGTAATCAAATCTTTAAGACCATGGATTTTTATTTTTTCTTTTATTTTTGGATATAGTAATGAAGATAAAAGAAATAATGCTATAAATAGAAAAGTAATGAAATTATATTTTAAGGCTAAAAGAATAGAAATTACTATAAAAAAATACATCATTATACTTATCGCTTTTTGATGTTTTATGAAAAATTCTTTTTTTATGTTATCTTCTATTTTGTTAATTTCTCTTTTTCTATTTATTATGTATGCTGCAACTATTGCAAGAGAAAGTGATAAGAAAAGTGATTTATTTATAGAAGTGTTTAATGAAATGTATATGTATAGAAGAATTGAAATTGCAGATAAAAGTGTGAAAATCCCAGTTGTTAACATAAAACTTATGATGTTTTTTAAGATATTTTTCTTTGATGTTATTGATTCAATTTTTTTGTAAACTCTTTCTATAAGCCATGCAGGTGTTGATGCCCCAGCAGTTATAAAAACAGTTTCTATATTTTTAAAAATAAATTCATCAATCTCATTTTCATTTTCAATAAGTATTGCATTTTTAGAAAGATTTTTGCATATCTGATGCAATCGTTGAGTGTTTGCTGAGTGTTTTCCACCTATTACTATTACGAGATCTGATTTTGATGCTTCTTCTATCGTTTCTTTTTGTCTTTGTCTTGTTGGGTCGCATATTGTATTGTTTATGATAAGATCTTTAACCTTTGTTTTGAGTATTTCTGAAACTTTTTCAAATAAATCTATTTCTTGTGTTGTTTGTGAAACGAAATTTGCTTTTTCGATAGATGGAAGATTTAATGCATCTTTTTCTGATGTTATTATGTATGGATCTTTTGCATATCCTTTAAGACCTACAACCTCAGCATGATTAGGATCACCAAGAATTATTGTGGTATATCCGAGTTTTCCATATTTCTCTATTATCCTATGAACCTTTTTTACAAGCGGGCATGTTGCATCTATATATTCTATCCCACTTTCAATAATTTTTCTTTCGGTCTGTGGTGGAATTCCATGAGCCCTTATAACGAGTACTGAATTTTTTATATCTTTTATTTCATCAATGCTTTCTACTGAATATATATTTTTCTCTTCAAGATTTTTTATAACATCCTTGTTATGAATAAGAGGTCCAAGTGTATATATTTTTTTATTTGTTTTTTTTGATAATTCCAAAACAGTTTTAATAGCGTTGTTTACGCCAGGACAAAATCCAGCAAATCTTGCAAGTTTTATCTTCACTTTCAGTTTATTATTCCAAGTTTTCTTCCAACTTTTACAAACTTTGATATAGCAAACTCAAGGTCTTTTATTGTATGTCCTCTTGTAACTATTGTTCTTATTCTTTCTTTTCCTTTTGGAACTGTTGGATAGACAATTGAAAGTGCAAAGACACCTTCCTCAAAAAGCATATTTGAAAATCTAATTGCTTTCTCGCTATCGCCTATCATAATTGGTGTTATTGGTGTTACACTTTCACCTGTATCAAATCCATATTTTTTTAATTCTTCCTTAAAGAATCTTGTATTTTCCCAAAGTTTTTTTAGATACTCTGGTTTCTTCATTAGAAGTTCAAGAATTTTTATACATGTTGCAGCAACAGATGGTGGTTGTGAACTTGAGAAAAGAAAAGGTCTTGCAACAGAACCAAGATAATCTCTTAGTTTTTTTGTCGTTGCAGCATATCCACCAACCGCTGCAAATGCTTTTGATAGAGTTCCTATTTGTATCTCAACCTTTCCGTCAAGTTTAAAATAATTTACAGTTCCTCTTCCGTTATCTCCTATAACACCACTTGCATGTGCATCATCAACCATAACCATTGCATCATATTTATTTGCAAGTTCAACTATTTGATCCAATGGTGCTATATCACCATCCATTGAAAAAACACCATCAGTTACTATAAGTTTTCTTTTTGCTTTTCTTGATTCTTCACTTTCAAGTATTTCTTTTAAATGGTTCATATCCTTATGTCTGTATATTTTCCTTGGTGCTTTTGCAAGCCTTGCACCATCTATTATTGAAGCATGATTTAGTTCATCAGATATTAAAAGGTAATCTTCGCTGTTCATTAGTGTTTGACATACAGCAACATTTGATGTGAAACCTGATTGAAAAAGTATTGAATCCTCAGTATTTTTAAATTTTGCAAATTTTATCTCAAGTTCTCTATGTATATCCATAGTTCCTATTATTGTTCTAACTGCGGCAGTTCCAACTCCATATTTTTTTATAGCATCAATTGCTGCTTTTTTTACTTCTTCTTCATCAGTCATTGCAAGATAGTTGTTTGATGTTAGGTTTACAACTTTTTTTCCATCTATTATTGATATTGGTTTCTGTGCCGAGTTTAAAATTCTCGGGACTATGAATCTGTGTTCTTTTTTTAGTGTTTCTATTTCATCATCTACCCACTTGAGTTTTTTTATAACCTCTGAACTTACATAAACTTTATTTGGTTTATACTGTTTCATTTTTGCCTCCTTTCAACTGCTTTTTTTATAACCTCAAGAATTTTATCGAGCTCAAAAGGTTTTTGAATAACTTCAAATGCTCCACTCATTTTTGCAATATTTTTTTCAAATTGGATATCTCTTGATGTCATTATTATTATTGCTGGTGGATTTTCCATTTCGCTTGTTATTTCATATGCTACATGATATCCATCTATGTATGGTAGCATTACATCAAGGAGAACAACATCAAATTTTCCACTTTTTATTTTTGATATAGCATCTTTTCCGTTATAAACTGCTTCACATTTAAATCCATTTGCAGAAAGAAAATTTAAAAGAATTTCTGTTGTATCCATCTCATCATCTACTATCAAAACATTTATGCTATTTTCCATGAATCACCCCCAAATATTTCTTCAATTTTCTTAATTATATCTTTTTTTAGTTTTATAAAATAATTTGTTTCAAGTATATACTCCTTGTGATTTATTGAGTTTATCACAAAGTATACTTTTGCTCCTCTATTAGTTGAATTTGAGTGAAGAATTTTTCTAATTTCTTTAAGTTCTTTTTGATCTTCACTCATTAAAACCTTTCCTTCAAAATATATTATAAAATTCTCAATTCTTTTTTCCAAATAATCCTCTATTTCAAAAATATTATCTGCAATTATTTCAAAATTATTTTCACTAAAATCTGTTTTCTTCACTGTTCCTTCTACAACTATTATTTTATCCTGAGATATAACATTTTTACAACTTTCAAATGTTTTTGGAAATATAGTTACTCCGATACTTTCACTCAAATCTTCTAACTCTAACTTACACATATTTTCATTTTTCTTAGTTTTTGTTATTTTAAGTTTTGAAATTAATCCAACAATTCTTACCTTTTTTTCCTCTTCAATCTCTTGATTGATTATTGAACCTATGGTTGATGTCTCAATCATCCTAATTATTTTTCTATAAGAAACAAGAGGATTTCCTGAAAGAAAGAATCCAAGAACTTCTTTTTCATTATTTAATATCTCGTGTTCTGTTAGAACCTTTTCTGTTTCTATTGTAAAAAGTGTGTTAGTTGTTTGTAGAACTGAGTCAGTGTTTTGAGTTGAGGCAAGTGCCCTTGTTCTTTTTAAGTTGTGTGGAAGATTTTTATCAAAAAGGCTATCAAAAGCGCCTGCTTTTGCAAGTGCTTCCATAACCTTTTTATTTATATGCTTTGGATCATTTCTTGATATAAAATCGTTTATTGATCTATAAGGTCCATTTTTTTCCCTTTCCTCAACTATTGCTTTTGCAACATTTTCTCCTATATTTTTTATTGCTCTAAGAGCAAATCTTATACAAAGTTTTCCATTGCATTCTTCTTTTGAAAAATCAGGATATGATTTATTTATATCAGGTGGTAATACATCATAGCCAAGCGAGTTTGCTTCTTCAATATATTTTACAATCTTATTTTCCCTCTGTTCAGATCCTATAGATGAGTGTCCTATTTCGCTTGTAAGAAGTGATATCATAAACTCAAGTGGGTAGTTTGCTTTTAGATATGCAGTTTGATATGCAATCATTGCATATGCAACAGAGTGTGATTTATTAAAACCATATCCAGCAAATTTATACATCTGATCAAATATTTTTGTAGCAGTTTTTGATGGAATACTATTTTTTTCGGATCCTTTTATAAAATCATCCTTTGCTTTTTCCATCATCTCAGGAATTTTTTTCCCCATTGCTTTTCTAAGGTCATCAGCTTGTGCTGGGCTAAATCCTGCAAGTTTTTTTGCTATTTCCATTACTTGTTCTTGATATATTATTGTTCCGTAAGTGTCTTTTAGTATATCTTCCAAATAAGGATGATCATAGACTATTTTTTCTCTTCCATATTTTCTATTTACAAATGAATCTATCATTCCTGCTTCAATTGGTCCAGGTCTGTATAATGCAACAAGTGCTGATATATCTGAAAAAACGCTTGGTTTTAGGTTTCTTACTAGTTTTTGCATTCCCTCACTTTCTAATTGGAAAACTCCTATTGTTTTTCCTTCAGAAAGTAATTTGTATGTTTTTGGATCATCAAGTGGAATTTTATCTATATCAAAATCAGGATTGTTTTGTTTTATTTGTTTTACAGTATCATCTATAACACTTAATGTTCTTAAACCAAGGAAATCAATTTTTAAGAGTCCAAGATCTGTTAATGTTTCACCATCATATTGAGTAGTTATAACTCCTTCTCTTTGTGCAAGAGGTGTGTATTTATATACTGGCTTTTCTGTTATAACTTTTCCAGCGGCATGTATTCCAGTATGCCTTTTTAATCCTTCAATTTTTGTTGCCACATCAAAAAGTTTTTTATATAAAGGCGATGAATCCCTAAGTTTTTGTAATTCTGGATTTTGAAGTGCTTCTGAAAGTGTTTGATTGTTTGCTATAAGTTTTGTTATTTTATTTGTCTCTGATGCTGATAGCCCTAAAACCCTTCCTGCATCTTTAATTGCAGTTTTTGCCATTATTGTTCCATAAGTTATTATATTTGCAACATTTTCCTTACCATATTTTTCTACCACATAATTTACCACATCTTCTCTCCCCTTATCTGAAAAATCTATATCAAGATCTGGCATAGATTTTCTTCCAGGATTTAGGAATCTTTCAAAAAGAAGATTGTGTTTTAATGGATCTATTTTAGTTATATTTAACGCATAAGAAACAAGCGAACCAGCACCAGATCCTCTTCCCGGTCCAACAGGTATATTTGATCTTCTTGCATAACTAATAAAGTCCATAACTATCAAAAAATAACTTGAAAATCCAAGATTTTTTATAACCCCAAGTTCGTACTCAAGCCTTTTTAAATACTCCTCTGGTATTTTCCCAAATTTTTCTTTAAGTCCATCTATGCAAAGATCTTTCAAATAAGCAAACTGTGCTTCTTCATTGTCTCCATATTTTTCTATGTATTTGTCTGGAACTTTGTATTTTGGAAGATAGATTTTTCCTTTTTCAAGATGGAAGTTACATCTATGGCTTATCTCTACAGTATTTTTCAATGCCTCTTCTACATCTTTAAAAAGCTCATACATCTCTTGTGGTGATTTATAATATAGATGTTGATTTGTAGTTAATCTATCTTTGTCATCAAGTTTTGCATTTGTTGATATACAGATATGTACATCATGTGCAAATGAGTCCTCTTTATTTTCAAAATGACAATCATTTGTTGCAACAAGACCTAAACCAAGATCTTTTGCTATCTCAATTAGTGGTTTTAAAACCTTTTTTTCATCTTCAAGGTCATGGTTCATCAATTCTATAAAAAAATTATCTTTTCCACATATGCTTTTAAATCTATCTGCATACTCTTTTGCTTTTGATATATTGTCTTCAAGAATATATTGATTTAGAAGTGAGTAAAGGCATCCTGATAAAAATATTATTCCTTTGTGATACTTTTCAAGAAGTTCAAAATCTATTCTTGGATAATAATAAAATCCTTCAAGATGTGCTTTTGAAAGCATTTCAATAAGATTTTGATAACCTTCATTATCTTTTACAAGAGCTGTTATATGTCCGAGTTTTGCTTTTGAATTTTTATCTTTTTCTCTTCTTGATCCTTCAGTTATATAAAGTTCGCAACCAAGTATTGGTTTTACACCTACCTTTATAGCATTATTATAAAATGCAATTGCGCCATACATATTTCCGTGATCTGTTATTGCTAATGCTGGAATTTTTTGTTTTGCAACCTTTTGTAGAAATTTTGATGGTTTTCCATCTATTTCTGTAATTCTTAGCATTCCATCAAGAAGAGAATACTCTGAATGATTATGGAGATGGACAAATTCTTGCTGCATAACTACATTATACAAAAATAAATTTTGTAAAATTTTAAGTATGAAGTTTAAAGAAAAAAAACTTTCAAGCAATGTTTTATATAGTGGAAAAGCAATTTCATTTAATGTTGATGAAATCCTTCTTCCAAATAATAAAAAAGCAACAAGAGAATATCTCGATCATCCAGGTGCAAGTGCGGTACTTTGCGTTGAGGATGGAAAATTTATAATGGTAAAACAATATAGATATCCTATTGGTGAAACTACATATGAAATTCCAGCAGGAAAACTTCACTCAAAAGATGATGATTTTCTTCTAAGAGCAAAAGAAGAGTTAAAAGAAGAAACAGGATACACTGCTAAAAAATTTACTCATCTTGTTACTTTTTGGCCTACGCCTGCTTTTTCAAATGAAGTTTTAAAGATATATCTTGCCGAGGACCTTTCGAAAGGAAAAAGTAATTGTGATGAAGATGAGTTTTTAGATGTAGTTAAGGTTCCTATTAAAAAAGCAGTTGATATGATAAAAAAATCCATAATTAAGGATTCAAAAACAATCATAGCAATTCTTTATTATCTTTATTTTTTTAAAAAAGGAGAAGATTATGAATAAAAATATTGATTTAAAATCTGCAGATGCTATAAGAATTCTTTCGATTGATATGGTTACAAATGCAAAAAGTGGTCATCCTGGAATGCCACTTGGTGCATCAACTATAATATATACAATTTTTAAAAATCATCTTAGATTTGATCCATCAGATCCTCTATGGATAAATAGAGATAGATTTATTCTTTCAAGTGGACATGCCTCAGCAATGCTTTATGCAACACTTCATCTCTTTGGTTATCAATTAAGTCTTGATGACCTTAAAAAATTCAGACAAATTGATTCAAAAACTCCAGGCCATCCAGAATATTCCCCACAACTTGGTATAGAATTTACCACTGGTCCACTTGGTCAAGGAGTTGCTTCAAGTGTTGGTATCTCCTGGGCTTCTCTTTACATGCAAAAGATTTTTAACAAGGATGATATAAAGATTTTTGATAACTATATTTATGTCCTTTGTGGTGATGGGGATCTTATGGAAGGTATAAGTTATGAAGCAGCATCGTTTGCTGGGCATAATAAATTATCAAATCTTATTTGGATTTATGATTCAAATAAAACAACAATAGAAGGAAAAACTGATATAGCATTTAACGAGGATGTTAAAAAGAGATTTGAATCAATGGGATGGTATGTGGAAAAAATTGATGATGGATATGACCCAGAAAAAATTTCTTATGCAATAAATTTTGCTATCAAATCCGATCTTCCAAAATTAATAATTGTTCAAACAAACATAGGCTATAAAAGCCCTAAGCAGGACTCAAACAAGGTTCACGGAGAGCCATTAAGTATTGAAGAAGTTAAAGAAACAAGGAAAAATCTTGGATGGGAGTGGGATGAGATGTTTTATGTTCCAGATGAGATTAGAGAAAATTTTAAAAAAATATCTGAATTAAAGAAAAAAGAGAAACTCAAATGGGAAGAAAAATTTAAAGAATATCAGAAAAAATATCCATCTGATTATCAAAAACTTATGAGATATCTAGAAAATGATTTTTCAAAAATCAGTTTTGATTTGGATACAGATCTTAAAAATCCACTTGCAACAAGAGAAGCATCGTATAAGATTTTAAATTATATTGCTGATAAAGTTGAAAATCTTGTTGGGGGCTCTGCTGATCTTGCTCCATCAACTAAAACATATTTTGATAAATATCCTGAGAGAAATATTCATTTTGGTGTAAGAGAGCATGCAATGGCTGCGATATCTAATGGAATAAATGTTTTTGGTGGTTTGAGAGCATTCTGCTCAACATTTCTTGTTTTCTCAGATTATTTAAGACCATCGCTTAGATTATCAGCACTTATGAATCAAAATGTAATTTACATATTTACTCATGACAGTATTGGTGTTGGTGAGGATGGACCAACGCATCAGCCAGTTGAGCATCTTATGTCACTTAGATTAATTCCAAATTTAAAGGTTATAAGACCTGCTGATTTCTACGAAACACTTTATGCCTGGAATTATATAATTAGCGAAAAATCACCAGTTGCCTTAATTCTCTCAAGGCAAAAGCTCCCAATACTTTATGAGTATAAAGAAATAATAAAGAAAAACTTTAATGATGGTGGATATCCTTTAATAAACTATGAAAATCCTGATTCTATTATATTTGCAACTGGCTCTGAGGTTCATATAGCAATTGAGGTTTCAAAAATTCTTTCAAATGAAAATAAAAAAGTAAATGTTTTTTCAATCCCTTGTGTTGAGGTTTTTAGAAAGAATATAAATAAATATAATTTTTCATCAGTTCCAAAATTTAGTATAGAAGCGGGAAATACATTTGGATGGAAGGATATTGTTGGATCAGATATTATTTCTTTTGGTGTAGGTGAGTTTGGACACTCAGGAAAAGATATTGATGTTTATAAAAAATTTGGACTTGTTAGTAGTGATATTGCAGATAAAATAAGAAAGTTTTTATAAATTTATGGATCTTTCAAAGATCCCAACCCTTCCAGGTGTCTATATAATAAAAGATTATTATGATAAAATCATCTACATTGGTAAAGCGAAAAATCTTAAAAAAAGAGTTAGTTCATATTTTATAGGATCATCTGATTCTTTTAAAACTGCAAATATAAGGATTCTTGCTCATAAAATTGATTTTATAATCTGTGATAGTGAGCGTGAAGCACTTGTTATTGAGAGAAGATTAATAAACCAGCATCAACCATTTTTTAATGTTATTTGGAAAGATTCAAAAACATATCCATATATTGTAATAACTGATGAAGATTTTCCAAGAATTATTATCACAAGAAAAAAGAATATAAAAGGAAAATACTTTGGTCCATATCCAAAGGTTGAGATTTTAAAAAAACTAATTGAAAAACTTTTTGAATTAAAAATTTTAAATTTAAGAAGATGTAAATATGATTTTGATTTAAAAAATCCATTAGATCATAAAAAAATAGATAGATGCATTTATTATCATACAAATCAATGCCCCTCTCCATGTGATCCTAAAAAAATCTCAAAAAAAGATTATTATGTTTTTGTAAAAAATGCTATAAACTTTTTTAATGGAAAGCACTCAAAGCTAATTGAAAAGTTTAAAGAGTATATGAAAAGGGCATCAGATGAGTTGAGATATGAAGAAGCACAAATATTTTATAATGCAATTAAAGCAATTGAGCATATCTATGAAAGAGTAAGTGTAAATGAAACAAACTTAGAAGAGATAGAAAAAAAGTATGACTTTACAAAAACACTTCTTGAGGCAAAAGAAATCCTAAATCTTAAAAAAATACCATATCATATAGAGGCATTTGATATATCAAATCTTTTAAATAGGTATGCTGTTGGTGCATCAGTTTGTTTTATAAACGGCCATAAAAATAAATCTCATTACAGATACTTTAGAATAAAAAACACAGTTGAGAAAGGAAGCGATGATTACATAATGATATATGAAGTTGTGAAAAGAAGATTATCACAGATTTTAAAAGATGACAAAAATATTCCTGATTTAATTTTAATTGATGGTGGCAAAGGTCAACTTAATATGGCAAAAAAAGCCCTTGATGAACTTGGAATAAAAACAGATATAATATCGCTTGCCAAAAAAGAAGAGTTGATATACACTCTTGATAGAAATGATCCTATTTGTCTTGAAAAAGATAACAAGGTCTTACTTTTTTTAATGAGCATTCGTGATGAGATACATAGGTTTGTAATAACCTATCACCGAAAACTCCGCTCCAAAGAATTTTTAATAGAGTAAACATGTGTGAGAGGTAAGAAGTGAAAAAGTGAGAAATAAGAATATAATAAGATTATGATTTGGTGATTATGGACAAAAAAATTATTAAAAGAATAAAACTTGAGATGAAGAAGTATCCTTTATTTTATCAAAAGGTTTGGCTTAAGTGTATGGAGATTCCAAAAGGTGAGACAAGGTCATATAAATGGATTGCAAAAGAGATTGGTCATCCAAAAGCATATCGTGCTGTTGCACTTGCCTTAAAGAAAAATCCATTTGCTCCTTATGTTCCTTGTCATAGAGTAATAAAATCTGATGGTTCTATTGGTGGCTATTCAGCAAAAGGCGGCATTAAAAGAAAAATCCAACTCTTAAAAAAAGAAGGTTATAAAATTTAAAACTCTGGTTTTAGGGTTCTTGACATTAAAAGTTCGACTGCTTTTTTAGGAGAGTGGTTTTCATATATAACTTTATATACTTGCTCTGAGATTGGCATCTCAACACCAAGTTTTTCTGAAAGTTTTTTTAAAGCAAGAGATGTTTTTATCCCTTCTGCTATATGTTTTGTTTTATTTGTTATAAAATTTATATCTTTTCCTTTCCCAAGAAGATATCCAGTTGAATAATTTCTTGATATGTTTGAGTTACAGGTAAGAATTAAATCTCCTATTCCACTTAAACCTAAAAATGTTATATCATTTGCTCCAAGTTTTTTCCCTAATTTTCTAATCTCATTTAGGCCTCTTGTAATTAATGCTGCTTTTGCGTTATTTCCAAGTTTAAGAGCATCACACATTCCGGCAGCAATTGCAATAACATTTTTAACTGCTCCTGATATCTCAACTCCAACAACATCATCATTTTCATAGACCCTAAAATATGGTGTTGAAAAAATTTTTTGTAAAAACTCTCTTTTTACTTTGTCCTTTCCTGCTATGGTTGTTGCAGTTGGCTTTTTTTGAGCAACCTCAATTGCAAAATTTGGTCCTGATAAAACATAAATATCTCTTTTAAATAATTCATAAAGTATCTCACTTGGTCTTTTAAAAGTGTTTATTTCAATTCCTTTTGATAAACTAATAATTAAAGTTTCTTTTTTTAATTCTTTAATTTTATTTAGTGTTTCTTTTATATACTGGGTTGGAATTGCATTTATTAGTATATCACAATCACAAAATTCTTTTATTTCATTAAAAGCAACAAGTTTTTTTGAGAGTTTTACATTTCCAAGATATGTCTTATTTATATGTTTTTTATTTATCAAATCTACAACTTCTTTTTCTCTTGCCCATATAAATACATCATACCCTTTTTCACTTAAGAGATTTGCAACAGTTGTTCCCCATGCTCCTGCCCCAAAAACATAAATTTTTATTTTTTCACTCATAAAAATAATTATACAAAATCATATTTATTTTTTACTTCTTTTCGCATTAGAAAAAACTTTTGTCCCTGAAGATAATCTGAATAGATTAAAATTATGTCCCTAAAAATTTCGAATTATTCAAAATACTAAATCTCCATTTAATTTCCCTATTTTCAAAGTGGAAAAATAAAAAGAGATAGATTTTAAAAGCAAGGATAAATCCTTGCTATACAAAAAACTAATTGTAGTGCTCCGACGTAGCGTCGGAACATGAATTTGCAAGGCTAACTAAAGCCTTGCCCTACAAATAAAAATTCCCTTCTAGTCCCGCGTATATAAAAGGAGGATTTAGATTTGTTTTTATTTTATCTGCAAAAAATTTATAAAAAAACTTATGAAAGTAAAAGAAAATATTAAAATTGATAAGAGTTTATGCATAGATTTTGGGAACATTTTTTTTACTAACGAACCTTACTTTAGGGACGTTGAGTTTTGCCCCAACACCACTTCTATTACTTCCAACTCTTCTAAATTATTCGTATTACTTTTTTATCCTACTTTTTGTAATTTTTATGATATCATTTAAAAATGGAGTTAGCATTGCAATAAAAAGAAAAAAATAAAAAATAGGATATTTTGAGAGTATTGTTTTTTTAATTATTTTATTAGACAATAAAATTGAAAAAAACATAGAATTTATTGCAAAGGTTATTTTCATAATTTTTTTTCTTAAAAAAATATCAAGAATACTTTTGTATAAAAACTGTATAACAACAATTATAAAAAGTGTTAAAGAAATTTTTAAGGATTCATAAAGTTTGTATGTAAATTTTTTGTAAAATAATTCATAGATTAAATTCATAAATATTCCTGAAAATATCATTGATGAGATTAAAACTACTGTCTCACCCCATATCATTAAAAGAAATATGTTTAGTTTTGAAAATAGAGAATTCATTTATTTATAATCACCAATAAGATTGTTTAAAAAGAGAGGGTCATTCATCCAATTTTCTCTAACTTTTACAAAAAGTTCAAGTTTAACTTTTTTATTTAAAAACTCTTCTATCGATTTTTGTGCTTCGGTTCTCAGTTTATAAATTGCATTTCCATCCTTTCCTATTATTATTGGTTTGTGAGATTTTTTAGAAACGTAGATATTTGCATAGATATAAATTGGATCTTCGTCTTCTCTAAATTCAACAATTTCAACAGCAGTTAAGTAAGGAATTTCATCATGATAAAGATTAAGAATTTTTTCTCTTATTATCTCGCTCACAAAATATCTTTCCCATCTATCTGAAAGTATATCATCGTAATAATAAGGATGAGATTTTGGAAGAAGTTCTATAATTTTTTTAAGTAGAATATCTGTGTTTATTTTTTTTAATGCTGATATTTCTATTATTTCTCTATTTTCGCCAAATATTGATTTTAGTTTTTCTTTAAAATCATTTCTTATTTTTTCTTTATAGATATCAACCTTATTTATAGCAATTAATAAAGTTTTATTTATCTTTGATAAAAATTGAAAAAAGTCAACTTTTTTCTCAAATTCATTTATATCTGGCTCTGCTAAAAGAATAATAATATCAGCATCATCTTTTATTGCTCTGGTTGTTTCATTTTTCATTATTTTTTCAAGATGATTAGATGGTCTTAAGTATCCTGGCGTATCTATAAATACTATTTGGTAATTTTTTTCAGTAAGAATTCCTTTAAGATGGTATCTTGTTGTTTGCGGTTTTGGTGATACAATTGAGAGGTTTGTGTTTAAAAAAGAGTTTAAAAGCGTTGATTTGCCAACATTTGGAAGACCGCAAATTGTAACAAAGCCACTACGAAAATCATTATCTAATATTATTTTTTTATCTGAAGGGGATTGTTCCATAAAAGAAGTTCCGTTGTCTTATCCATTTTTCTTACTTTTGGTTGTTTACCAGTAAACTCTGATATCATAACTTCACATGCAAACACAATTGTTGGAGACATTAAATGCCCACCAAAGGCTTGTCCAGTGTGATCAGAAAGTGTTATATGAGCATGTAGCATTGGCTTTAAATCATGAAGGCTGATATTCCCTTGAAGTGATAATATTTCAAGTTCTTTTTCAATAGTTATTTTGTTGTATTTTTTGTTTTTTTGATCATATATTCCAATTGTTGCTTTTGAAACAGCTCCAATTGTTGCTGTTATTATTCCAAACTTTATCTGGTTTTCTATAACAAAGTTTTGTAGAAGTGGGAGAAGGTCTTCTCCTTTTGCAATAGAAAATATAAATGTTCTTCCCTGAATATATGCTTCTTCTTTTAACGACATATCTCCCCCTTATTTTTTATACTCTATTTGCAGATCCGAGCACTTCCACATTTTTTCTTATATACATTTTTATTAATTCTTCTCTTGCTGGTCCCAAGTATTTTCTTGGATCAAACTCTTGTGGCTTTTCTGCAAATATTTTTCTAATTATTGCTGTCATCACAAGTCTTCCATCCGAGTCGATATTTATCTTGCAGACAGCAGATTTTGCTGCTCTTCTCAATTGCTCTTCTGGTATCCCAACTGCATTTTCCATCTTTCCACCATACTTATTTATCATTTCAATATATTCCTGTAAAACACTTGATGCTCCATGAAGTACTATTGGAAAACCAGGAATTCTTTTTTCAATTTCTTCAAGAATATCAAACCTTAAAGGGGGAATTGGCTCGCCTGGTTTTACTTTAAATTTATATGCTCCATGGCTTGTTCCTATTGAGATTGCAAGAGAATCAACTCCGGTTTTTTTAACAAAATCCTCAACATCATTAGGATTTGTATAATGAGATTTTTCACTTGAAACATGCTCCTCTATTCCAGCAAGAACTCCAAGTTCTCCTTCTACTGTTACATCATATTTATGTGCATACTCAACAACTTGTCTTGTAAGTTTTACATTTTCTTCATATGGAAGATGTGAGCCATCTATCATAACTGATGAAAAACCATTGTCTATACAGGACTTGCATAGTTCAAAACTGTCTCCATGATCTAAATGAAGAGCTACTGGTATTGGTTTATCTGTCATTTCTTTCATCATTTCTATTGCGCCTTTTGCCATCCATCTTAATAGTGTTGGATTTGCATATTCCCTTGCTCCCTTTGAAACTTGAAGTATTACTGGAGATCTTGATTTAACACATGCAGTAATTATTGCTTGAAGTTGTTCCATATTGTTGAAATTATATGCAGGAACTGCATATCCATTTTTCATTGCATCTTTAAACATCTCTCTCGTATTTACGAAACCAAGTTCTTTGTATGATATCATAATTCCTCCTTTATTTGTCTAGTAATCATAGAAGTATTTTCAAAACGAAATAAATAATCATTGATATTAATGCAGATCCTGGTATTGTAAGTATCCATGACCATATAATTTTTCTTGATAAACTCCATTTAACAGAATAAAATCTTTTAAGTGCTCCCACAGCCATTATTGAACCTGTAATTGTATGAGTGGTACTTACTGGAATACCAAGAAGCGTTACACTATGAAGTGTTGCTGCAGCACCAAATTCTGCTGCAAATCCATCAACTGGTCTTAGTTTAGTTAATCTATGTCCAAGTGTTGATACAACCTTCCATCCACCTGCAAGTGTTCCAAGAGCAATGGTTGTATGAGATAAAAGAACAACCCAGAAAGGAACATTAAATCCACTTCCATCGGTTGTTAGATAGCCATTTGCATAAAGTGTCATTGTTATAATTCCAATTGTTTTTTGGGCGTCGTTTCCACCATGACCAATTGAATAAAGTGCAGATGAAAACAGCTGACCTACTCTAAAAATTTTTTCTACTTTCTGTGGATGTTTATTTTTAAATATGTTGTAAATTATAATCATTGATAACCCACCAAGTAGAAAACCTATTAAAGGAGAAAGTACTATGAAAAGAAAAACCTTATATATTCCAGAATATATAAGACCATCTTTCCCAACCTTTACAAGAACTGGTCCTATAAGACCGCCAACAAGTGCGTGAGAAGCACTTATTGGAAGACCGAGATTTGTACAAAACATTACCCACAATGCCGCTCCAAGTGTTGTAGATGCAACAACATAATTGTCAACCACATTGATATCAACTATTCCCTTTCCGATTGTTTTTGCAACTGCTGTTCCAAGAATTAAAAATGATATAAAGTTAAAAAATGCTGCCCAAACAACTGCCTGAGTTGGTTTTAAAACCTTTGTTGCAACTATTGTAGAAATTGAGTTTGCTGCATCGTTTGCCCCGTTATAGTAATCAAAAAGCAGTGCAAAGAATATTATTACAATTGTCCAGATAAGATTATTATCCATTTTTTACAAGAACCTCCTCTATTGTTCTTGCGACTTTTTCACATGAATCAAGAACTGTTTCAAGAACTTCATATATTTCTTTCCATTTTATTATCTCAATAGGATCCTTTTCTTTTTCAAAAAGTTCCATAATTGCTTTTTCTCTAATTGAATCACCACTGTTTTCAAGTCTGTTTATTTCTATGCAGTACTCAAGTATCCTTCTTGGCTTTTTTATATCTTTGAGTGATAGAATAGCATTCTTAACAGCATCTACTGCATCTGTTATGTTTTCAAGGAATTCAGGAAAATATGTGTTCTTAACAGTTTTTATTTTATATATATACAATCTGTTTGCAACCACATTTATAAGGTCCATAATATCATCTATTTCGTTTACTATTTTATGTATATCTTCCCTGTCGATAGGTGTTATAAATGTTTCATTTAAAATATCTATTATTTCATGTGATAATGTATCACATTGCTGTTCAAGTTCTTTTATTTTTTTAACATTTTCTTCTGAATAATCTTCCTTTTCAACCATTTTTTTGAGATAGGATACAGCGTCAGATATTACTTTTACCTGCTCTGCTGTCATATCAAAAAATTTCACATCCTTAGGTATCAATTGCATCTTACCCCCTGATTTTTATTCTGTTCTCTTTTCTTTCATAATTACATTATATATAATTTTTAAAAATGTTTTGATTTAAATAATGTAAATGTTAAAATAAAGTATAAAGTAGAGGGAGGTTTTATGGATAAAGAGGAGATAAAAGAAAAACTTTTTTTGAGGTTAAAAAAATACTGTGAGATTGAAACAACATCAGATCCAAATTCAAAAACATATCCATCAACTAAATCGCAGGTTTATTTTGCAAAAATTCTTTTAAAAGAACTTAGATCAATTGGAGTAAAAGATAATTTTGTTGATGAGTATTCTTATGTTTTTGGAAAAATAAAATCAAATTGCAAATCAAAAATAAAAATTGCTTTCATTGCTCATATGGATACATCTCCTGCATATAGTGCAAAAGATGTTAAAGTAAAACTCCATAAAAATTATTCTGGTGGCAAAATAGATATTGGTAGGGGAGTTTATATTGATGAAAAAAATTGTCCACCCTTAAAAGAGCACTTAGGTGATGATATAGTTACAGCATCAGGAAATACACTTCTTGGAGCAGATGATAAAGCGGGGATAGCAATAATTATAACCTTTGTTGAGTATATTATTAAAAACTCATCTTCTATAAAATATCCTAATATTAGAATTCTTTTTACGCCTGATGAAGAAATTGGTAAGGGTGTTGATAAACTTGATCTTAAAAAGCTTGATGCTGATTTTGGTTATACTATTGATGGGGATTTAAAAGGAAGAATAGAGAATGAAACATTTAATGCTGATGGACTTAAGATTAAAATTTATGGAAAAAGCGTTCATCCTGGGAGTGCAAAAAATCAAATGGCAAATTCTGTAAGAATTGCTTCTGATATAATCTCATCTTGGCCAGAAAATATGACACCAGAAAATACAGATGGTTATGATGGTTTTATTATGTTTGATGAGATAAAAGGTGATGTGAGTTATGCTGAAATTAGTGGAATAATAAGAGAACATGATATAGGCAAGTTAAAGAAAATGGAAAAATTACTTGAGAAAATAATTGAAGAAAAAAGAGAAAAATATCCTCTTTCAAAAATTGAGTATGAGATTTTTACGCAGTATAGAAATATGAAAATAATCATTGATAAAAATCCTGAGGTTATGGACAGACTCATTGAAGCAGTAAAAGAAGTGGGGCTTAATCCAATTATAAAACCTGTTAGAGGGGGGACTGATGGCTCAAGATTATCGTTTATGGGACTTCCAACTCCAAATATATTTACCGGTGGATATAATTATCATGGCCCATATGAATGGGTAAGTCTTGATTCTATGTATAAAGCATTTGAGGTTTTGATTAAACTTTCTGAGAAATGGGCACTTTAATGAAGGTGAGAGGTGGTGAGGGAGTGAGACGTAAGAGGTGAGAAACGAAAAATCTCCCTTGCTCCCTTCTGATGTGACATCGGAGGGGAAATAAAGGGGGATTTGAAGAAGGACTAAAGTTTTGCCATACAAAAAGCAAAACTAATCATAATTTGGTAAAATATGTTTATGAAACTTGAGCATTATCCAATAGAAAAACTAAAATCAGAGATTATAACGATTGTTGGAAAATACCTTGATTTAAATGAATATAAATTATTTTTCTTTGGTTCAAGGGTTAATGATAATGGAAACGAAAGATCAGATATAGATGTTGGTATACATGGACCTTGCGAAGTTCCTTATGAAATAATGTTTAAAATAAAAGAAGAATTAAATGAACTTCCAATTCTTTATAAAATAGATTTTGTTGATTTTAGTAAAGTTTCGGATGATTTTAAAAAAATTGCTTTAAGTAAGATTGAAATTATAAATGACAAAATTTGAAATAGTTATTTCTCAGTTTGAAAAAGCATTAAAAAGTTTAAAAGAAGTCCTTTTGCTTCCTAAAAATGATATAGTTAGAGATTCTGCAATAAAAAGATTTGAATACACGGTGGATATATCATGGAAATTAATAAAGTTTTTTCTTGAAGAAAAAAAAGGAATAATCTGTAATTCGCCAAAAGATTGTTTTAGACAAGCATATAAACAGGGAATTATTGATTATGATGAAAGATATTTAAAATATATTGATATGAGAAATCAAACATCTCATACTTATAATGAAAAAATAGCAGAGGAGATATACAACAATTTGAATGATGTATGTAAGGACTTTGAAATCCTTTTTGAAAAGATAAAAAATTATCAGTAATTATCCCTTTTAATTTGTATTTTATTTACTGTTTTACTTTTTTGCTTTTCAAAAATTCATCTATTGCTTTTGCTGCGGTTTTTCCATCTTTCATTGCAAGTAGAACTGTTGCACCAGCTCTTACCACATCACCACCTGCAAATATTCCCTCTATAGATGTTTTTCCATTTTCATCAACAATAAGACAATTCCATTTATTAGTTTTTATATCAATTGTTTGTTGTATTAAAGGATTTGGGCTTTGCCCTATTGCAGTAATTACTACATCAGCATCAATATAAAATTCACTTCCTTCTATAGGTATTGGTTTTCTTCTTCCACTTGCATCTGGCTCACCTAGTTTCATTCTTATGCATTTAATTCTTTTTAACCTTCCATTTTCATCACCTTCAAGTTCAACTGGTGCTGTTAAAAATTCAAATTTTATTCCTTCTTCCATAGCGTTTTCAACTTCTTCCTTTCTTGCTGGCATTTCATCTCTTGTTCTTCTATATATCACAGTTACACTCTCAGGATTTAATCTTTTTGCACACCTTGCGCTATCCATTGCTGTATTTCCACCACCTATAACTACAACTTTTTTACCAGCATATACCGGCGTATCATATTCTGGAAATTTATATCCTTTCATGAGATTTATTCTTGTTAAAAACTCGTTTGCGCTATATACACCAACAAGCTCTTCTCCTTTTATTCCAAGTGGGGTGGGAAGTCCTGCTCCACTTCCTATAAATATAGCATCAAATTCTTTTTTTAGTTCATCAATGGTTATTGATTTACCAATAAGAACATTTTTTATAAACTTTACTCCCATTTTTTTAAGATTTTCTATTTCAAAATCTATAACCTCTCTTGGCAATCTAAATGTTGGAATACCATATCTTAAAACACCACCAAACTCATGAAGTGCTTCAAATACTGTAACATCGTATCCTTTTTTTCTAAGTTCACTTGCTGCTGCAAGTGATGCAGGTCCACTTCCAACACAGGCAACCTTAAAACCATTATCCTTTTCACACTCTGGAAGTTTTAAAAGTCCATTTTTTCTTGCATAGTCACTAACAAATCTTTCAAGTCTTCCAACAGAAACAGGACCAAATTTATCTTTAAGGACACATGCTCCTTCGCAGTATTCTTCTTGAGGACATACCCTTCCACATATTGCAGGAAAAAGGCTTGTTTCATATATTTTTAAAACTGCTCCTTGGATGTCTTCATTATAAAGATGATTTATAAATTCAGGTATTTTTACATTTACAGGGCATGCTTTTTCGCATGGTTTTGTTGGACAAGCAAGGCATCTTGCTGCTTCTGTTAATGCTTCCTCAAGGTTATATCCAAGAGCAACTTCATCAAAATTTTTTGTTCTTATTTGAGGATCCTGGTGCCTTCCTGGATTTCTTTTAATTGTTGGTGTTGGTTTTTTTGGTTTATTCATTTCTCCTCCAATCCAAAAATTTAATAATCAGTCGCTAGCTGTTTGTAGGCAAGGCTTTAGCCTTGCAATAAACTCCGACGTTACGTCGGAAGCCTACAACTAAACATTCAAAATCCATAATCCATAATTCAACATTTCTCACAATTCTTACATTTCTAACTATTCTCACCTCTTACAAATTTTACAAAATTATTTAAAAATGATAAAATAATTTTAGTCTTTTTGGTAAGGAGGAAAAATGTCAAAATCAAAAAATATGCAAGCAATGGATGCAAATACGGCAACAGCATATGTTGCTCATGCAACAAGCGAGGTTATAGCAATTTATCCTATTACTCCATCAAGTGTTATGGGAGAACTTGCAGATTTAAAATCAGCAAAAGGTGAAAAAAATATTTGGGGAGTTGTTCCAACAGTTATTGAGATGCAATCAGAAGGTGGCGCTGCTGGTGCAGTTCATGGCTCTCTTACAACTGGTGCACTTACAACAACATTTACTGCATCACAAGGTTTACTTTTGATGATACCAAATATGTATAAGATTGCAGGGGAACTTACACCTGCTGTGTTTCATGTATCAGCAAGAGCTGTTGCGACGCATGCTCTTTCAATATTTGGTGATCATAGCGATGTTATGGCAGTGCGGCAAACTGGATGGGCACTTCTTGCAAGCGCAAATCCTCAAGAAGCGATGGACTTTGCACTTATTGCCTTAAAGACAACGCTTAAAGGTAGAGTCCCAGTTCTTCATTTTTTTGATGGTTTTAGAACATCTCACGAGTTGAATATTGTTGATGTTATACCTTTTGAAAAAATGAAAGAATTTATCGATGAAAATTTGATAATTGAGCATAGAAAAAGAGCTCTAAATCCTGAAAATCCATTTATGAGAGGAACTGCTCAAAATCCTGATGTGTTTTTCCAAGGGAGAGAAGCAGCAAATAGATTTTACAATCAGATGCCAGATATTTTTGAAGAGACATTTAATGAGTTTGAAAAACTAACCGGTAGAAAGTACAACCTTTTTGAATATGTCGGAGATCCCGAAGCAACCGATATTATAGTTATAATGGCAAGTGGTGCAGATGTTGTTCAAGAAACAGTAAAATATTTAAACAATAAGAAGAAAAAGGTTGGTGTTATAAAAGTTAGAGTTTATAGACCTTTTTCAGTTAAACATTTCCTTAGTGTTCTTCCAAAAACAGTTAAAAGAATTGCTGTTATGGATAGAACAAAGGAGCCAGGAGCAAGTGGGGAGCCACTTTATCTTGATGTTGTTGATGCTTTAAATAAAGGGCTTAAAAAAGGAATTATAAAGAAACTTCCTTTAGTTATTGGTGGAAGATATGGACTTGGTTCAAAAGAATTTAATCCTGCAATGGCAAAAGCTGTCTTTGATAACCTTAAATCAAAAACACCAAAAAATCCATTTACTGTTGGAATAATTGATGATGTAACAAATACAAGCCTTGATTGGGATAAAGATTTTGATATAGAAAGCAAGGATACATTTAAAGCATTATTTTTTGGACTTGGCTCTGATGGAACGGTTGGGGCAAATAAAAACACAATAAAGATAATAAGCGAAGAAACAGATAATTATGCACAAGGTTATTTTGTTTATGATTCAAAGAAAGCAGGTTCTCTTACAGTTTCTCATGTTAGATTTGGAAAGGAGTATATAAGAGCTCCATATCTTATAAATAAGGCAGATTTTGTTGGATGCCATCAGTTTTCTTTCTTAGAAAAATATGAGATCGTTGAGAAATTAAAAGATGGTGGCGTTTTCCTTTTAAATAGTCCTTTTAAAGCAGATGAAGTTTGGGATAAAATACCTGCCCATGTCCAAGAGTTGATAATTAAAAAGAAAGCAAAATTTTATGTTATAAATGCATCTGAGATTGCTAAAAAAGTTGGAATGGGATCAAGAATAAATGTTGTGATGCAGACAGCATTTTTTGCAATCTCTGGTGTTCTTCCTAAGGATGAAGCGATAAAAGCAATAAAAGAGTCAATAAAGAAAACATATCTTAGAAAAGGAATGGATGTTGTTGAAAAAAACTGGAAAGCAGTCGATGGGACAGTTGATGCAATTGAAGAGGTTAAATATCCAAATAAGGTGACATCAAATATACCTTTTAGACCGGTTGTAATTACTGATGATATGCCTCAGTTTGTAAAAGAAGTAACTGCCGAGATGATAGCATATCATGGTGATGATATACCTGTCTCGAAATTTCCAGTTGATGGAACATATCCAACAGGAACAACTAAGTATGAAAAAAGAAACATTGCTCTTGAGGTCCCAGTATGGGAGCCAAATCTTTGTATTCAATGCGGAATATGCTCTCTTGTGTGTCCACATGCTGTAATAAGAATAAAGGCATATGATGCATCTGAGCTAAAAAATGCTCCACAAACCTTTAAATCAGTTGATGGAAAAGGTGATTTGGCTGGTCTTAAGTTTACAGTTCAGGTTTCTGTAGAGGATTGTACTGGTTGTGGTGCTTGCGTTTATAATTGTCCAGCGAAAGAAAGAGTTGATGGAAAAGAGACAGGTAGGAAAGCTATAAATATGAATCCACAAATTCCTTTAAGAGAAACTGAAAGAAAAAATTGGGAGTTTTTCTTAAAGATAAAAGATAGAATACCAGAGAAAACAAACAGGTTTAGTGTTAAGGGAAGTCAATTACAAAAGCCTCTTTTTGAATTCTCAGGTGCTTGTGCTGGATGTGGCGAGACACCATATGTTAAACTTCTAACACAATTATTTGGTGATCACCTTGCAATAGCAAATGCAACTGGTTGCTCTTCAATATATGGTGGAAATCTTCCAACAACACCATATACAAAAAGAGAGGATGGAAAAGGACCTGTTTGGTCAAACTCACTTTTTGAAGATAATGCTGAGTTTGGATTTGGAATGAGATTAAGTTATGATAAACTTTATGATTATGCAATAACACTTTTAAAAGAGTTAAAACCAGTTATAAACAAAGATGCTCTTGTTGATGATATAATAAACTCAAAGCAGGAAAACTGGGCTGAGATTGAAAAGCAGCGTGGTAGAGTAGTAGAGCTCAAAAGAATTCTTGAAGGTATGAAGAATAATCCAAAAGTTGTATCACTTCTTGGTGTTTCTGATTATCTTGTAAAAAAATCAGTTTGGATTGTTGGTGGTGATGGTTGGGCATATGATATAGGACATGGTGGGCTTGATCATGTTCTTGCAAGTGGAAAGAATATAAAGGTTCTTGTTCTTGATACTGAGGTTTATTCAAATACCGGTGGTCAGATGTCAAAATCAACACCATTAGGTGCTGTTGCTCAGTTTGCTAGTGGTGGAAAACCAATGCCAAAGAAAGATCTTGGAATGATGTTTATGACATATGGAAATGTTTATGTGGCTCAAATTGCTCTTGGTGCAAATATGCAGCAGGCAATTACTGCTTTTAAAGAGGCATATGAGTATGAAGGACCTGCAATAATTATTGCATATTCACATTGTATTGCTCATGGTATCCCAATGAATGAAGGAATGAATGAGCAGAAAAAAGCAGTTGCAAGTGGTAGATGGATACTTTATAGATTTAATCCTAAATTAAGAAAAGAAGGGAAAAATCCACTTATAATTGATTCTCTAACAAAACCATCATTGTCGCTTAAAGATTATCTTATGGGTGAGATAAGATTTAAGACGCTATATCAATCGAACCCTGAGGTTGCAGAAAAACTTGCAAAGTTTGCAGAAGAAGAATACAGATGGCGTCTTTCTGTATACGAGCAGATAGCAAAGATGTCTTGTGATGTTTTTGAAAAGGAAAAAGTTGAAGTAAAATAAATTAAATCCCCCTTAAACTCCCCTTTTTCAAAGGGGGAAGAAGTGGGATTTGTTTATAGTTTATTCTAGTTTATTCTCTCCCTTTAATAAAGGGAGACTAAGAGAGGCAAGGCTTTAGCCTTGCTATGTTATAACCATAATGTGTTGGACCTATGATTTTTATTTATGGATAGGAAAATATTAAAAAAACGAATTCGGTTAAAAGATTTCAATTATAAAGGACAATTCAGGTATTTTGTTACAATATGTGTTGATAAAAATGTAGGGCAATGTTTTAATATTGAAAATTTTAATATTGTAAATAAATTGATTGATTTTTTAAGATTAGATTCAGAAAAATATCATTTTTTGGTATGGACTTATTGTTTTATGCCAGATCATCTTCATTTACTTGTTGAAGGAAAAGATGAATATTCTGATTTTAAAAAATTTATTTCATCTTTTAAGCAAAAAACTGGATTTTATTATTCTAAAATTTTCAATAAAAAACTATGGCAAACTAATTATTATGAGCATATACTAAGGAAAGATGAAATTACACAAAAAGTTGTAAGATATATTTTAGAAAATCCTGCTAGAAAAAATTTAGTAAAAGATTTTAAAGATTATCCATTTTCAGGTTCTTTTGTTTTGGATATAAAGGAAATTTTGTAGTATGATTTTTTGTAGTGCAAGGCTTTAGCCTTGCATAGTGTTATTTTTAAAGGAGGTTTTATGCCATTTACTCCGCAAGAGACCTATGAAATAATAGAAAAAGATGACATTTCTTCAACGATATCAAGGTTTTTAATAAATGCTCCCTTTATTGCAAGAAATGCCAAACCAGGACAATTTGTAATTTTAATGAAAAATGAAAAATCAGAAAGAATTCCAGTAACGCTTGTTGATTGGGATAGCAAAAATGGAAGTATAGTTGTTATTGTTCAGGCAATAGGCAAATCAACTGCTGATATAAATATGATGAAAAAAGGGGAGAGTTTCTTAAATGTTTCCGGACCTCTTGGAACACCAGTTGAAGTAAAAAAAGTTGGAACTGTTGTATGTATTGGTGGTGGTGTTGGGATTGCTGAGGTTTATCCAATAGCAAAAGCATTTAAAGATGTGGGGAATAAAGTTATATCAATTCTTGGTGCAAGAAATAGAACTCTTTTAATACTTGAGGATGAGATGAGAAAAATTTCTGATGAGATTATGATTACAACTGATGATGGCTCACTTGGCAAAAAAGGAGTTGTCACTGATGCATTAAAAGAGTTATATACAAGAGGTGAAAATATTGATATGGTTTTTTGTGTTGGTCCTGTTGTTATGATGAAGTTTGTTTCGCTTACCACAAAGCCATACTCAACACCAACATATGCAAGTTTAAATCCTATAATGGTTGATGCAACAGGAATGTGTGGGTGTTGTAGAGTCCTTGTTGATGGAAAAATAAAATTTGCTTGCGTTGATGGACCAATATTTGATGGTCATAAAGTTGATTTTGATCTTCTTATGAAAAGAAATAATTCATTTAAAGAATTTGAAAAAATCTCTCTTGAAGAATTCTCAAAAAAACATGAATGCAAGATAGGCCTCCATTAGTGATAGGTGAGCAAGTAAGAAGTAAGAGGTGAAAAAGTTAGATGTGAGAAATTTTGGATTTTGAATTTTGGATGTTGGATTATGAATTATAAATTATGGATTGTGCAAATTGTAGCGGCATCCCGACGTGCGTCGGGGTGCATCTACAAAATAGCAAAGCAAGCTTTGCCACTACAATAGAAAATATAAATGGAGTTTCAGAGTTTACTCTGCAAGGGAATACTAACAGTAGAGCGAAAAACTCTGCAAAAGTCGGATTATAAATGGACTTCGGGGAAAGTAAGGACTTTTTATTGTTAAACTTTAAAGTTTTTTGAAAGAATATTTAAATTTTTTGTTAATTTAACTTTACTTTAAATTAAATTTAAAGTAAAATATAGTTATGTATAAATTGAATATTTTTAAAAGAAATATAATAGATGAGATTTTAAAATACCTTGATACACCTGATATTATTGTTTTACATGGTGCAAGGCAAACAGGAAAGACATCTATTTTGCTGTATTTGATTGATGAACTAAATAAGAAAAAATTACCGAATTATTATATTGATTTAGAGGACCTTAGATTTAAAGAGATATTAGATAATGGCCCAGATGAACTTGTAAGGTTATTAAAAGAAAACGGATTTAATACTAATGAAAAAATTTTTGTTTTAATAGATGAAATTCAATATCTCAAAAATCCATCATCTTTTTTAAAATTGAGTTATGATCATTACAAAAATTTAAAACTTATTGTCTCCGGTTCTTCAAGTTTTGAGATTAAAAGCAAATTTAAGGACTCTCTTGCAGGAAGAACTCTTGAGTTTGAGATATTTCCACTTTCTTTTGAAGAATTTATGGTATTTAAAGGCAAGCCATTGTATGGTTTTGATTTTACTTTAAAAAAAATAGAGGAATTAAAAATTTATTTTAAAGAGTATGTTTTGTATGGTGGATATCCAAAGATAGTTTTAACTGATGATTTAAACTTAAAAGAAAAATATTTAAATCAGTTGATAGACACGTATATAAAGAAAGATATAAGGGACCTTGCATCAATAAAAGATATTTATAAGTTCAATAAACTTCTTGAGGTTCTTTCTTCACAAAGTGGGAATATTTTAAACATTTACGAATTATCTAATCTTACTCAATTATCAAAACAAACAGTTGAAAAATATTTATTTATTCTTGAAAACACATATATTATTAAACTTTTAAGACCTTTCAGTAGTAACTTAAGAAATGAATTATTTAAATCACCTAAAATTTTCTTTTATGATACGGGTCTTATGCAGATTCTTTGGTTGAAATCTTTTCAAAAGGAAATCCTAGGGAATGTTTTTGAGACAGCGATTTTTAGTGAATTGGTGAAAAATTTTTCAAAAGATTCTGTTTTTTACTGGAGAACTACTGACAAAAAAGAAATAGATTTTATCCTCAAAGAAAAGGGAAAAATTTTACCAATAGAAGTTAAATTAAATTTTGAACAATTTAGATCTGTGTCAATAAAATATTTTAACGAAAAATATAAAAACAA